>JGI12316J14372_10000168_pt1 | contig 161278 bp, 136 predicted proteins | sample MarCyaLeptolynsp_FD_14372 | JGI IMG/M metagenome (IMG submission 14372)
TCACCAATGGCTTCGTGCGTGCACAGCGGTACGTGGCCGACCGGCTCGAAGAGGCCCGCCTCGCCTGGCTGCGCGAGAACACGGCCGTGACCTCGCACGCCGGAGAGAAGGTTGGTAGCGAGCAGGCCGCCATCACGCCGCGCGCCACGATCCGCATGCCCGAGGGCTCGAGCGGTGGTGGCGGCTACCGCGTGCAGGCGCCTGCCGGTAGCCGCGCCCAACTGGTCGCGGCTCTTGAGCGGATGAGAGCCCATGAGGCCAACGTCCGCGCCGCGGCCGTTCCGGCTACCGAAACCGAGCCGCAGACCGAGGTCGCGACCGAACTCGAGAACGGTCAAGAGCCCGAAGAGCACACCGAGACGACCGTCGCGTCGGCGGACTGAACCGAATCCGCATCGCATCGGATCGCGTAGAGACACCGACAAACGTTCTCCTTCTTTGCCTGGGGGGTCCTGCTTGGTTGCGGGGCCCCCTCTGTGTTTGGGTGGGATAATCCCATGATGTCGCGCCCGCTGTTCGATCCAAGCAAGATGGCCGCCAAGCCGCGCGAGCCGCAGGGCGCCAAGGCCACCGAAGCGCCGATGCGCGTGCGCGAGCTAGCAGCGATGGTGGACGGCGCCATCCGGCGCGGCGTGGCCAGCCCGCTGCGCGTGGTGGGCGAGGTCAGCGGCCTGCGCGAACGCACGCACCTGTACTTCGATCTCAAGGACGGCGAGGCGGTCGTCGCCTGCGTGCTGTTCGCGAACGTCGTGCGCAAGCACCGCATCGTGCTGCGCGACGGGCTCGAGGTCGTCGTCACCGGCTCGCTTGAGTTCTACGCCAAGGCCGGCAAGCTCTCGCTCATTGGCACCAACGCTCAGCCCGTCGGCGCTGGTGCGCTGGATCTGGCGTTCAAGCAGCTCTGCGAAGAACTTCGCGGTCTGGGCTGGTTCGACGATGTGCGCAAGCGGCCGCTGCCGACACTTCCAAGACGCGTGGCGGTCATCACGAGCCGTAGCTCGGCAGCATTGCAGGACGTGCTGGACACCATGCGACGGCGTTGTCCAGCCGTTGAGGTCGCGCTCATAGACGCTCGCGTGCAGGGCGAGTCGGCTGCCGCCGAGCTGCGCGCGAAGCTCCTCGCGTTGTCGCGCCGGCACAAGGACATCGGCGTCGACGCGGTCATCATCACGCGTGGCGGAGGATCGGCCGAGGATTTGTGGGCGTTCAACGATCGCGCGCTGGCCGAGGCGATCCTCAAATGTCCCGTGCCTGTTGTCGCGGCGATCGGCCACGAGACCGACACCACCATAGCCGAACTTGTCGCCGACGTGCGAGCCGCGACGCCCACGCAAGCTGCGATGCGCCTGACGCCCGACAATGAAGTGTTGCTTGAGCAGGTCGACATCGCCGGCTCGCGGCTTCACGGTGTGCTGCTGCGGCAGACAGCGGACGGGGCGCGCGCGATCGAGGCGTTGTCGCGCCGACGCCCGATTGCCCGCCCGATGAGCATTACCGCCGACGCGCGCGCAGGGGTGGATCGAGCGGCCGACCGGCTCGCCGACCGCGCGCGTGCGAGGCTCTATCACGCCACGCTGCGGCTCGAACGCCTGAGCGCGAGGCTCGACGCGCACAAGCCCGCTGCCGCGTTGTCTCGCCGATCGCAGCGGCTCGACTACGCCGCCAATCACCTAGCTCGCGCCATGACCCAGCGCGTTGAATCCGAGATGCGACGGCTCGACGCAAGCGAGCGGCAGCTCCGTGCGGTGGGGCCGCAGGGCGTGCTTGCTCGGGGGTATTCCTACACCACGCTTGCCGACGGTCGGCTCGTGCGATCGGCCTCGGCGGTGTCGGTTGGCGACGAGTTGGTCACCACGCTTGCCGACGGGCGGGTACGCTCGACCGTCGGCGGTGGGGCACCAAAGAACGCCGCCGCTGCGCCCAAGCGTGTTGCCAGGGACGAGCCCACACAGCAGATGGGCCTGTTCGGCGAGTCGAGTCCCGGTTCGAAAGGTTGATGCTCATGGCCGACAAGAAGCCCAAACAAGAGACGCCCGAGCCCACGTTCGAAGAGGCCCTGGCCGAGGTCGAGGCGATCATCGAGCGCATCGAAACTGGCCAGAGCGGGCTGGAGCGATCCATCGGGGAGTACGAGAAGGGCGTGCGCCTGCTAGCCCGCTGCCGTGGCTTACTGAAGGACGCCGAGCAGCGCATCGAGGACGTGACGGGTAAGCTCGAGGCCGAGGCGAAGGCGGCCCCGTCGAGCAAGAAGGGCGATTGACTCGGTGGCCCGATATCGCCGATAGCCCCCCGGGAGCTAGAGCCGCGTGCACGACCTCGTCATCATCCTTCCCAGGGTCGCCACCCTGCTGTTCGTGTTCGCGTTCGGCGCGTGCGTGGGCTCTCTCATCAACGTGCTGGCCTATCGCCTGCCGCGGGGCATCGGCGTGGTCACCCCGCCCTCGCGCTGCCCGGCCTGTTCGACCAAGCTCCGCTGGAAGGACAACATTCCGATCTTCGGCTGGCTCTTCCTGCGTGGCAAGTGCCGGTATTGCAAGGTCTCGATCTCGCCCGAGTACCCGCTGGTTGAGTTGTTCGTTGCTAGCCTGTTCGGAATTTTCTTTGTCGCGTGGTACCTGATCCCCGCGTACTCGGGGACCAGCTCGGGCTTCGAGGTGCTCGGTCTCGACTTGGCAGTGGTGCGCCCCGATTGGGCCGATGTGGATCGCTACAACGGTGTGCCCAAGCACTCGGCCCCCATGTTCGCGATCGTGCTGTTCCTGCTCGGCTCGCTCTTCGCGATGACGCTGACCGATCTGAAGACCACGATGATCCCGCTGGTGCTGCCGTGGTTCGCCACGGTCGTCGGCGTGATCATCCACACCGCGTACGGCGTGTTCCTGAGCATCAAGGGCCTTGAGTACCCCATGCCGGGCGGCGATCTGTCGTGGCGCTGGCCCATCCCCACCTACGGATGGGCCGGTGTCGGGCTCGGCGCCGGAGGCATGGTCGGCTTGGGTATCTCGCTGCTGCTCATAAGAACCAAGCTCATCGGCCGCAGCTTTGCAGACGCGATGGAGTGGGAAGAGGCACATCGCAAGGAGAAGGGCCTGCCCCCGCTGCCGACGCTCGAGGAACTCGACGCGTCGGAAACGGGACAGTGGCGGCCGAAGGCCGGCTGGTTGCGCGGGCCGGCGGTCATCATGATCACGGTGATCCTGTGCGCTGTCGTCGGTGCGATCGTCGCCGGCGTGATGGGATACCAGACGGGCATCGGCCTGATCATCGGCACCGCCGTCGGCCCGATCGTCGCCGGGTTCCCGCTGCGTATGTTCGTTCCAGAGCCCAAGGGAACTGGCGAAGCCGACGACCCCAGCGACGCCGAAGTCTGGATCGCCTACCCCCACGCCCGCCGCGAGATGGTCAAGGAGATGGCATTCCTCGCGCCCCCGGTCGTGCTGGCGATAGTGGGCTTCATGCTGTCGAGTTCGATCGAGACCCTGTGCCCGGTCTGGCTCGATGCCCTGGGCGGCTCGTTGTTGGGCTATCTCGTTGGTGGCGGCGTGGTGTGGGCCGTCCGGCTCTTCGGCAGCCTGGGTTTTGGCAAAGAAGCCATGGGACTGGGCGACGTGCACCTGATGGCTGCCGTTGGCGCGTGCGTGGGCTGGGTCGACGCGGTGCTGGCCTTCTTCATGGCCGCGTTCGTGGGCATCCTGCTCACGTTCTACAGCCTCTCGCTCAGCCGCGGCGTGGGCCGGGCGATGCCCTATGGCCCTTCGCTGGCGATCGCGACGGTGCTGGTGCTATTAGCCAAGCCGGCGGTCGAGTTGGGTTTGAGCAGGATCACGGGGCAGGCGGTGAATCTGCCTTAAGCACCTCTCGCGACTGTTGTTTGTTGGCGGTTGCTGGTTTTTGGTCGCATTCTCAGACTTTTGGGCCTTCACGCCGATAAGGTGTGGATCGCTGGCGGTGCCCACGGAGGGCACGCCGCCGGTGGCTTCGGTATTTCGCATCGGCGTTGGAGGATCCAAGGCATGCCCATGTGCGTTTCGCTTCCCAATTCGATAGCTCGTGTCCTGCTCGTCGCCGCGCTGCTGGGCGTGGCTTTGACCGCGGTCGGCTGTGCCGGCAGCGGCCCGCGTCCCGACGATCCGCTGGTGCTGGAAAACCAGGAACTGCGTCGCCTGAACGAGAACCTCACGATCGCGCTCGACGATGCCGAGGCCCGCTATCGGGCGCTCGACGAGCAGAACCGGCAACTCGCCGGTCAACTGGCGGCCCAGCCCGATGCGCTGGGTGACACCGGCTTCGAGGGCCTGGGCGCGGGCGTGAGCCGCCGGCCGGGCGAGGTGGTGGTCGACATCGCCGGTGAGGTGCTGTTCGACTCGGGCTCGGTCACGATCAAGTCCGGTGCCAGGAGCGTGCTCGACAGCGTCGTGAACGTGATCAAGCAGCGCTACTCCGGCGCCGAGATCCGCGTAGCGGGATACACCGACAACGATCCGATCCGCAAGAGCGATTGGAAGACCAACGAGCGCCTGAGCGCCGAACGCGCGATGGCCGTCGAGAGCTATCTGGTCTCCAAGGGCATCGACAACAACCGCGTGCACTCGGCGGCCTTTGGCCCGGCGAAGCCCAAGAGCAGCAAGCGCGAGAGCCGCCGCGTCGAGATCATCATTCTCGAGTAGGCTCTTCCGAATCCCGCCATTGCGCCGCTTCGAGCACCAGTGCTTGCAGCGGCGCTTGTTCTTTGGTGACGCGCATCTCGAGCGTCGGGCGTACCACCGGGCAGGGCCAAGACTCGGGCCGGATATGAGCGAGCTTGGTCCAGTCCTTTTCGGTCACGAGCAGAGCGTCCATGCCCTCTGCTGTTCGGCGGACGCGTTCGACCGCGGCTGGGGAGTACGGATCATGATCGCGAAGCACAACGGCTGACATCGGGGGGCCGAAGGCGGCGGTTGCCTGATCGATAAAAGCTTGTGGCTTGCCGATGGCGCAGGCGAGTGCATACTTGCGGCCCTTGAGCCAGCCCAACGCCTGAGATTGGCCTTCGACTTCCAGGGCGGTCCACGCGTGTTCGGCGTGCGCGATGACGAGGTGCGAGAACTCCCGTCGCAAATCGGCGTCGATGCGCGACAAGTCGGATGGCGAGGCGCGATCGGCATGGGTCAGTACCACGGCGTGGGCGCGCGCGAGACTGGACACCGGCTCGCGCAGCCAACCCGCTGGCAACAGCCGCTGCACAAACGGGTCTTGCGTCGCGTCGATGAGCACAATGTCGAGTTGCCGCGCCAGTCGGCGGTGCTGGAATCCGTCGTCGAGCACGACCACGTCCACCGATTCGCCTTCTGGCGTGCCGAACAACTGCAAGAGTTGCTGCACGCGATTTGGTCCGACGGCCAACGGCACGCCGGGCAAGGCGGTTCGATGGAGCTCAGCCTCATCGCTCAGGTCGTTCTTCGAGGCGTATCCCCGCAGCGCGATTGCGGGATGGTGGCCGGCTTCGAGAAGCCATCGGCAGACCAACTGCACGGCCGGCGTCTTGCCGGTGCCGCCAACGCTGAGATTGCCCACGCAGATGACCGGCCGGTCGAGCGTGATGCTCAGCCCGCTGAACGAGAACGGTTTGGCCTTGGTGCCCTCATCGAAGCTGGCGTTGCGATCGCGCACGACACGGGCGTAGATGCGCTCGGCCAGCGGTGCGAGGGGGCGCAGTAGGGAGGGCATCGGCCCGCGCTCACCGGCCATCATGTTTCTCCCGATCCGCGAGCAACCGCTGGCGGAGCTGCGCGCCCATCGTCCGGCTCAGCCGCTGTCGTTGGATGCGCGCGAGACGCAGGTTGTTCACCATGTCCACAAAGGCCATCAGGATCGTGAAGCAGACGAGTGCCATCGCCACCACCCAGATCAGCACGAACTGTCTCGGCTGCGATCGCGACACAACGGAAAACGCGATTACCAGCACCGGTACCGTGACGAGGATGAGCCAGCCGTTAGCCGTGCGGATCCGCCGGCGGCTCTCGGGCATGTCGGAGCCGCGCATGGCGAGCAGGTGGGCGGCGACCGTCACCAGCATGATCATCGCCAGCGGCGCCGAGACCCAGATGGGGACCAAGCCGTTCACGAGCGTGCCTTCCATGCCGTTGTGAGTGCGAGCCATTCGGGCAGACGCTTCGTCGGCATACCCACGACGGTGTCGGGGTCGCCCTGCACGGTGATTGGCCAGCCGTCGGCCAGACGCTCGGTGAGGTTGTACCCGCCCGCCTTGCCGCGCCAGCCACCGGTCGTCAGGTAGCGGTCGATCGTGTCCTCTGATAGGTTTCCGAAAGAGACGTGGGCGACATCAGCCAGCAGCAGTCGATGCTCGCCCGGCTGATTCGGATCGACGAACGCGACGCCGGTTACGACTCGCTGGGTCTGGCCGACCATCGAGCGAAGGGTCGCACGGGCGTGCGCCTCGGTGTCGGGCTTGCCGATGATGCGGCCGTCGAGCTCGCATGCGGTATCGGCACCCATCACCAGGCCGGCCGCGTCACGAGGCAGCAGCTTGGTGGCAGCGAATGCCTTGAGAAACGCCATCGCGACCGTCCATGTCAGGGCCGTCGCGCCCGGCGGAGGGGTGAGGTTGCCGTCGTCGATGCCGGCGGGCACCACGGCGAAGTTGGCTCCAAGGTCGGTCAGGATCTTCCGCCGACGGGGGCTGCCACTGGCTAGTAAGACGCGCACCGGGGGCATCGCCGACGCGAGATCGTCGGCCGCTATCCTGCCTCCATGCGAGCTCACCTGGTCCAACTCGACATCGTATGGGAAGACCGCGCGGCCAACTTCGCTCGCGTCGAGGGGATGCTCGACGGCGTTGATGTACGACCCGGCGACTTGGTGCTGCTGCCGGAGATGTTCGATAGCGGGTTCTCCCTGAATACCGACGCCACCGCCGACGACGGCACGACCCAAGCCTGGCTGGCGAGGTTGGCCGACGACCTTGGGGCCGTGGTGATGGGCGGCCGGACGGTCGGCGGCTGTGGGCACGGCGGCTGCGACAAGGCGACCAACCATGCCACGGTCTTCGCGCCCGGTGTAGAAGGCGGAGAGCCCCGGCTTTTGTGCGAGTACGCCAAGATCCACCCCTTCACCTATGGCCGAGAGGGCGAGAAATTCGTTGGTGGCCGGCATGTCGAGACGTTCCGCTGGGAATCCGATGGCGAAGCGTTGACCGTCTGCCCGACTATCTGCTACGACGTCCGTTTCCCCGAGCTCTACCGCTTGGGCCTCAAGAAGGGAGCCGAGGCGTTCACTTGCATCGCCAACTTCCCCGCCGCCCGGCAGGGCCACTGGCGGACGCTGGCCATCGCCCGGGCCATCGAGAATCAGGCCTTCATGCTCGCCGTCAACCGTCGTGGCAACGATCCCTACCTGGCCTATGCCGGCGGCACCATCGCCGTCGATGCCAAGGGTGACATCATCGGCGAGTTGGGTGACGAGGAGGCCGTGCTAACGGTGGAGCTGGACGTGCCGGCATTCCGGGCGTGGCGGGCGGAGTTTCCAGCGTGGCGGGACGGGCGGCTGCTGGACTCGACCAAGACCTAGCCCTTCGACCGCACCGCGTGCGGCGTGCTGGCCGATCTTGTGATGAGGGCGATCTGGCTTGGCAGGTCGTGGGCCAGACGCGTCGTCACGTCACCCTCCAGCTTGCGGGCTAGCAGCGGACGGCGGCTTTCGCCCATGATGAGCGTGTCGCAGCCGTAGGTGACGGTGTAGTCCAGGATCTCGTGCACCACGTCGTTGCTGGTGACGTACACCGGCACGCACGGCACGCCGTGCTCTCGGGCGAGCAGGATGGTCGTGCCCAGGGCTTCCTGGGCTTCATGGTCTTCGTCGATCTTCGGCAGGCGCTGCGGGCCCAGGTCGGCCACGCGGAAGGTGCGCACGAAGATGACGAACAGCACTGCGCCCCGACTCTTGGCCAAATCGACGGCAAACTCCGACTGGTATCGTCCGCGAGCCGCCAGCATGATGCGCGGCTTGTTGGAATCGAGCGCGATCGGATCGCGCCGTACTTCGGCCAGCCAACCCTCGATCGGGGTTTCGAGCGGCTTGGGGTCGTGCCGACGCTTGGCCCGAACGAGCGCTCGCATGGCCAGAACGATGGCTACGAGCCCGCCGCTGAACGCCAGACTCTCGGGCTGCGTAACGGCGATGGTAGCGGTGACGGCCAGTAACAGGCCGCCGAACACCCACATGAAGGCGCGCACGACGCGGGGCACGTCGAGCTTGCGGTTGACTGCGCTGCACAGGATGTTGGTGCTGATAGCCCCGCACACGCCCAGTACGTACAACTTGGCCAACACCTGCACGTCCTGCTCGACCAGGATGACAGCGGTCGGGATGAGCACCGCCACGATGAGCCCGACCCACGGGACGCCCGGGTAGTTGAGCTTCGTGAGCGCACGTGGTAGCTCGCGGTCCTGAGCCATCGCGAACATCACGCTGACCATTGCCATGATGGCCGTATTCGCGGCGCTCAACAGCAGCAAGCCGAACGTCACGCCCGCGACCTTTCCCAGCACGAATGCGGCGGTGTCGTTCCCCGTGATTCGCTGACCGCTCTCGACGGCGATGCGTTTCATGGCGGTATCGCGATACTCGATCACGGCCTCGAGTTGGTCGGCCTCTTCCTGCTTGAACTCGCCGGTTTCGACCGCCTGCACGACCTGCCGGTGGGTCATCGAGAGCTTGTCGCCGTAGGTGAGCTCGTCGGGCTGGTGCGTGTTGATAGTGGTGCTCATGCCCGCCAGCGCGATGCCGAAGACCATGTTGAGCACCACTACCTCGAGGCTCACCGGCCAGATGGTGCGACGAGCGGTCTTCCCGATGGGCTTCTTCATGATGCCCGTCATGTTGGCGACCGCCTCGAGGCCGGCCAGCGCGAGGCAGATCTTCGCGAAGCTCACCCAGGCGTCGAATGGGCCCACCTGCGTGAAGTACTCGAGGCTGATGGTGCTCAGGCCATCAATGAAAAGCGGTGCCGCCATGATCGCCAGGATTGCCGACACGACCATCGCGATCATCGCGATGACCAGCGCGAACTGGCCCGAGCGCTTCGAGCCTAACCAGTTGATGGCGCCGATGAACACCAGCGTGCCCACCGCCAGCGGCAGCGTGAGCGATCGCGGCACGCCAAAGTAGTGGAACGCTTCGATGACGCTGATGGCCGCCGTCATGATGTAGCCGCTCATGAGCAGCGTGGCGCCGATGACGCTGAGCACGGGCTTCACGTCGCGTGCTGCCGAATAGACACCTCCTCCGTCGGGGTAGCAGCGGCACACGTGGGTGTAGATCCAGCTCACCGCGAGCATGAGCACGCCTATGGCGGCCAGGTACACCACGCTGGCGTGGCCCGTGTAGAGAAACGCCAGCCCCAGCACGTAGAGGCGGCTAGTGCCCCAATCGCCGTACAGCAGCGGGCCGGCGTGGACGGCCCCGAGGTCGCGCGGGCGAGATGTGCCAATGACCATGGGTGAGCCTTCCGAAGGTCCGCGGACCGGCGTATGTGCGGCCGAACCGGGGGAACCGCAACGGTAGCGGCCTTATCGGCCCGGATTCAGCCGAGCCCGTTCGGGGAAATGCCGAACCGGGCGCGAACTTTTGGTGAAAGGATGCGAATCGGATGCCCGGTGGGACCCGATCTGCGCCCGTGTGGCCAAGCCGGCTGAGCCGGTGGTCGCCGGGCGTCGATAACGCTTGCGGAAGGCCGTGTGGCCCGGCCCACGGCCTTTCGTGTGAATTTGTCCGTGCGCGGCTGGGTCGCTATGTTCCCCTCCCGTTTTCGGGAGCGACCGCGAGACCGAGCGGGCCGCTTCAGCGTGTCCCGAAGACCCGTCCTGTTTGAGGCAGCACAAAGACGATGTCCGAACCCAGCCCAACACCCGCGAGAAACCCATCCGAAGCCTCGGCTTCGGGCACGGGCCGGCTGTCGGGCACGGGGGCGCTCTCGGGCAGCCGGACGGCTGCGATGCAGGCGATGGACAACTCGGGCATCACGCCTTTGAGCAATGTGTCGACGCCCGAAGACCCCGACGCCGCGATGGCCGAAGTGGCCAAGGGCGGCTCGAATGTTGACACCGCGCTCGGGCGTCTGGTCGTCGATTACGGGCTGGCGACGCGCGAAGAGGTTGACCTGTGCAAGGACCGCCTGCGCGAAGCCGGTGCCGCTGCCGGTGAAGAGGCTGGTCAGCGCTCGCTCGCCATCGAACTCGTCGACCAGGATTTTGTCACCAAGCGCCAGATCGCTCGCCTGAAGGCCATCCTCGATGCCGAGCGGAGCGGGCAGAAGATCCCGGGCTATCGCTTGCTCGGCAAGCTCGGTGCGGGCGCGATGGCGACGGTGTACAAGGGACGGCAGCTCAACCTCGACCGACTTGTGGCGATCAAGGTGCTGCCTCGCAAGTTCAGCCAGAATCCGCAGTTCATCGAGCGCTTCTACGCGGAAGGCCGTGCCGCGGCTCAGCTCAACCACCCGCACATTGTGCAGGCATACGACGTGGGCAAGGCCGGCGAGTACCACTACTTCGTGATGGAGTACGTCGACGGCCGGACGGTGTATGACGACATCGTCAAGCACAAGCGCTTCGACGAGTCCGAGGCCATCGAGCTGGTGCGCCAGGTGGCGTTGGCGTTGGGTCACGCGCACGAGCGCGGCATCATCCACCGCGACGTGAAGCCCAAGAACATCATGATTACCAAAGAGGGCGTGGTGAAGCTGGCCGACATGGGCCTGGCTCGCGCCGTCAGCGATAAGGAAGCCGCTGAAGCCGAGGCTGGCAAGGCCTTCGGCACCCCGTTCTACATCAGCCCCGAGCAGATCCGCGGCGAGACGAACGTGGGCGCGGAGGCCGACATTTATTCGCTCGGCGTCACGCTGTACCACATGGTGACCGGAGTGGTGCCTTTCGACGGCAAGAACCCCACGAGCGTGATGCACAAGCACCTGAAGGCCGACGCCGTGCCGCCCGATCAGGCCAACCCCAAGCTCAGCGGCGGCATCAGCGAAGTCATCGAGATGATGCTCGCCAAGAAGCGCGAGCAGCGGTACCGCTCGGTGAAGGACCTGCTGAATGACCTCGATGCCGTCAAAGTTGGCAATGCTCCGCCGCTGGCACACCGCGGGCTCGACGAGGCAGATCTGGCCTCGCTGAGCCACCTCGAGACCGCCAGTGTGGCCGCACCGGCCGAGATGCAGCCCGAGCAACCGGTATCCATGGGCGGCGACTTCCGTACGCCGTTGCTGATCGCTCTGTGCGTGCTGCTGGCCATCAGCTTCGTGTTTAATCTGATCCAGCTCACGTGACGCTGGCCGGATATTGGGCATTTGTACGCAGTGGTGGAATGGCCGATGCCCGGTGCGAGTGTGCTATTTGTAGGGTTCGCCCCCCACAAAAAGGCTTGCTCGGCGGGATTAGATCTGTTATTCTTGGTCGCGTGGCACCAGGATTGAGCCGCCTGAATTGAGCGGCCACCGTTGTCAACCGATGTCTGGATGGTCTGGTGGTGCTTCGGCCCGGCTGATCTGTCCGACCCTCAGCAAGGCCAGGATGGGGTTAAGGCCCCATCGTGTGCGTTCGGCCGACTCTCGTCGACGTGGTGGGAGTGGCATAATTCATATGACGTTGCCGGTGCGATCCGGCGTGACTAATCCGCCGGCGTGACGCTGGCACCCCCAAAGGAGAAGACCCATCCGAGGAAGAAGGTTTTACCGCGAAGCCGGCCCCGTGCAACGCACCCGGGTCAACCACATGATCCGCATCAGCCCTATCCGGCTGATCGGGGCCGAGGGCGAGCAGGTGGGCGTGGTGGACACGCGCGACGCAATGCAGATGGCGCAGGAAGCGGGGCTCGACCTTGTCGAGATCGTGCCCGACACACGCCCGCCGGTCTGCAAGATCATGGACTACGGCAAGTACAAGTACGAGCAGTCCAAGCGCAAAGACAACAAGACCACGGGCCAGCAGGAAATCAAGGAAGTACGCCTGGGCCGGTCGGTCAAGATCGACCCCCACGATGTGCAGATCCGCGTGAACCAGGCGCGACGCTTCCTGATGCAGGGCCACAAGGTGCAGATCACCCAGCGCTTCCGTGGTCGAGAGATGGTGCACAAGGAGCTGGGCCTCGAGCGGTTGAGCGAGATCGTCGTGCAACTCGGTGACATCTCGAAGGTCGAGATGGCGCCGCGGTGGGTCATGCGTCAGGCCAGCATCGTGCTGGCGCCCGACAAGAATAAGGTCGAGGCCGTCAAGCGCAAGAAAGCCAAGGACGAAGAGGCCGAGAAGAAGGCCGATGCCGAACTCGATGCCCAGATCGCCAAGCTGGATGCCGCCGACACCGGCGTCGATGACGATGATGACGTGGAGGTGGCCAGCGAGGCGGAGGACGACAAGAAGTCCAAGCCCACCCGCAAGGTATCCAATCCCGTCGAGGACGAGATCAGCGCCCTATTGGGCGAGTGATCCGCTCCGGAGTCGGTGTCATGTTCTTATCTGATATCCCGCGCTCGCGCGCGGGGTATCTTTTTGCGTTCCCCTCCCCCTATGGGAGCTGCGGAGGGGGTGTGATCAAACTCGCCCTTCCATCGCCTGCACCAATAGCGATCGCACTCGCGCTTGGCGGTACTCCTCGTCCGTAAAGATCGATGCCGCTGGTCGCGCATGGGGTGCAGTCACGCGCGGGAGCGTTCCCGTGGGGTTGGTTCGGGGTGTCTGGCGTTGGGGCGCTTCCTGCTGTTTGGCACCATCCGAGGGCTGGACGGGTGTCGTTGATGCGGGCACCGGCACCGACTGCGGATCGACCCGTTCGGGCGGGATCGGACCATCCTGGGCAAGAGCGACAGCGAGTACAACGAGCGGCCAGTTCATCAGAACAAGATCCTCATGCGGACGAGCAAGGGTGGGTCGCCCTCTTCGAGGGCCTCGATCTTCTCACCCTCGGCCGTCCACTCGTAGATGGCGTTGATCAGGGCCTGGTCGATGTCCGACCGGCCCGAGCCGCGGCCGGACGGGATGCGGGCGCGGAAGACGCGGCCCGTGTGGTCGAAGAAGATCTCGACCAGGGGGCTCGGCGGGCGTCCCATGGATCGTTGCAGGTCGGTCAGGTGCATCCGAGTGGTGTTGATCTTCAGGCCTTGAGCAGCCACAACGTCCCCGAGCTCGGTTCGGCGGACTTCGGTGGGTAGGCTGACGGCGTCGGCGGCGCGGGTGTCCTTCTTGCCCGGGCTGCCGTCCTGCTCGTTGTCCTCGGCCGGCTTGGGTATCGGGGTTGGCTCGATCGTTGGCTTCGGGGGTGTTTCGGCGGTGGGTGTCGGCTCGGCTTGCCTGTCATTCATCGCCTCGGCTTGCGCGCGTACCAGTTCGGCGCGGAAGGCCTCGAGCATCGCGCGGGCGTCGGAGAGTGTCTGAGTAGTGGCGGCCTGTACCTGAGCGGCGAACGCGCGGGCCAGGTTGTCTCGTGCATCGCCTTGGGCTCGGGTGAGCTCACTCTGGCTCACCGTTGCGGGTGAGGCCACGTGCGGCTCAGGGATCTCGAAGCCCAGCCAGTTGGGCGTGATCGCCTGGCTCCGCTCAATGCCCAGCTTGATGGGGATCTCCAGCGGGGTGGCTCGCTCAGCAGCATCGGCGATCCGGGCGGGGTCAACCCCGCCGCGAAGCAGGGCAAGGGCCACCAGCAGGTGCACGATCACACTCGCGGGCACGGCGACCGCCCAGCGGGTGGCCGTTCTAGCTCGGAATGGCGCGGTGCCGGCCATGGCTGGAGATGCTACGAGCTGGATCGGCTCAGGGGTCGCCCGTCGGAAGAGCTTCGGTAGGCTTGCCGACCAGCTCGACCGCGTCGTAGCCCTGCGTCCGCAGGGCATCGAGGACCCGCAGGAGGGCCCCAGAGACGCCGCGCTCGTCGATCTCCAGGCGGATGGTTGGGGCGGCGTTGTCCCCGATGTTCTGGGTGATGGCCTCAAGCAGGGCGGCGCGGGTCGATTCCGCCAGCGGCTCGCCTACAGCCGACGCCTCGCCCACGGCCTGCCCGTCGACGAAGACCATGCCATTGCTATCGACGGCCACGATGACGGCCTCTGGGGCCTCGCTCTGGCCACCCGAGCCCAGGGTGGGCAGGTCCAAATCCATCACGCTCACGCGGGTGAGCAGCACCAGGGAGAACACGAAGAACGTGAGCAGCAGGAAGACGACGTCGATGAGCGGGGCCATCTCGACGCGGGGCTCGGGGCTTGTACGCCTGACTTTCAGCACCGGCGGATGGTAGAGGGACCCCGCCCGCGCGTTGACGGCCCGGCGCGGCGGGCCTTCGATCCTGTGTGGCTCTGGCGGTGTCGCCGGGCGGAAGGGAGGCGTCGATGACGGTTCGGATGGAGTTGTCGCGCATCCTCATCCGCGAACTGACCGACTACCAGGTCATCGAGCTTCGCGAGGTCTCGAGCAACGGCACGCCCGAGAGCGAGCTTCGGACCTTCCCCATCGTCATCGGGCTACCCGAGGCCCAGGCCATCGAGCGACGGCTGAGCGGTGTGCCCGTGAAGCGCCCACAGACCCACGATCTGCTGGCCAACATCATGGACAGCCTCAGCGCGTCCTTGGAGTCCGTCGCGATTACCGACCTGTCCGAGTCGACGTTCTACGCGGTGCTGACCATCCGCGACGGCGACGGCGAACTGGTGGAGGTCGACGCCCGGCCGAGCGACGCGATAGCGCTGGGCATCGGCATGAGCGTGCCGATCTACGTGGCCGAGCACGTGCTGGCGCAAGCAACCAGCGAAAACCCTCTGGAGAGCCAGTTCGAGGACGAAGACGATGACGACCAGGGGTATGACGAGGGAGAGGGGCCACCCTTCTGATGCCGCCAGATCCGTCGCTCGCCGTGAAGAGTGAGAGGCCCTACCGCACCGAGGGGGTGCCGGGCATTGGCGGCGTGCTCAAGCAGCGCGAGGACGACTTCCTCGTCGATGAGTTGCCACTCTACCAGCCGAGCGGTGATGGCGAGCACTTCATGCTGTTCGTCGAGAAGCGGGGGCTGTCGTCGTCGTACATGGTCGGGCTGCTCGCGAGGCACTTCGGTGTGCGCGAGGGCGACATCGGGTATGCCGGGCTCAAGGACAAGCTCGCGATCACGCGGCAGCATGTCACCGTGCATGTGCCCGGGAGGAAGCCCGAGGACTTTCCGAGCCTGCAGGACGAGCGTGTGACCATCCTGTGGGCCGACCTGCACGACCGCAAGATGCGGCGCGGTCATCTGGCGGGCAACGGGTTCTCGATTCGCGTCCGGCAGGTAGACCCGCAGGGCGTGCTGCACGCGCACAAGACGCTGGGCATCCTCGCGGCAAAGGGCATGGCCAACTGGGTGGGCGAGCAACGCTTCGGGCATTGGGGAACCAACCACCTGATCGGCCGCGCGCTTGTGCGTAGCGACGCACAAGAGGCCTGCGACCTGCTGCTGGGACCATCGCCCGATGGTGCGACCGACGAGGCGCGAGTCGCGTACGCCGAGGGCGATTATGCCGAGGCTTTGCACGCGACGCCGTTGTCTGCCCAGGGCGAGCGCCGCGTGCTCGACGCGTTGGTGCAGGGCGAGCCGCCCAGGCGGGCCATCCACAGGCTCGGACGCACCGAGACCGGCTTCATGGTCAGCGCGCTCCAGAGCGTGATGTTCAACGACGTGCTGCGGGAGCGCATGCGCGCCGGTACGCTCGACACGCTCATGGAGGGTGATGTTGCCGTCGTCCACGGCTCAACGCGCACCACCTTTGTCGTGAGCGCCGGAGAGGCAGCCTCGCCCGAAATGGCCGAGCGGCTGGCAAAGCTCGAGGTCAGCCCGACCGGGCCGATGTGGGGGCCCTCGATGCGATGGGCTCGGGCCAAGACCGCGGACGTCGAGAACGCCGTGCTCGAACGCTTCGGCATCACACTGGAAGACCTCGAACGCTTCGCAAAGAAGAACCGAGGCGCGATGGACGGCGATCGCAGGCCATTGCGCGTGCCGCTGCGGTACCCGCAGGTCGAGGGCGGTGCGGACGCGCACGGCACCTACGTGCGGTGCGGGTTCGAGCTCCCCAAGGGCAGCTACGCGACCGAGGCGATGGCCGAGGTGATGAAGCCCGATCGGGCGACGGCGCCGTGACCATCGAGAGGCCCGAGGCGGTGCGCGTCGTGTGCCTCGATTGGGGCGGCGTGCTGCTGCGGATCTGCAACGGCTGGGAAGAGGCGTGTGCGGAGGCAGGGCTGCCTGCGCCCGAGCTGCCCGTCAGCGACGAGGTACGATCGCGGCGCCGGGCGTTGGCCGAGGCCTACCAGCTTGGGAATCTGTCGTGCGAGGCGTACTACCCGGCGGTCGCAGACTTGTCGCCCGGGTACACCGCTTCCGATATTGAGCGGCTGCACGATGCCTGGCTGTTGCACGAATACGAAGGCGCGGTGGCGTTGGCCGAGGAATTGGCGGGGCACACACGAATAACAAGCGCACTTCTGAGCAACACCAACGCGAGGCACTGGGTAAGACGAGAGCAGTTCACGGCGGCGGGGAGGTTGGAACACCAGCTTGCCAGCTACGAGCATCGAATGGCCAAGCCTGATGTCGGGTTCTATCGCGCACTCGAATCGGCGGTGGGGGCGAGCGGCGAGCAGGTCGTGTTCTTTGATGATCTTGAGGCGAATGTCAGCGCGGCGCGAGCGTTGGGGTGGCAGGCGGTTCGGGTAGACCCAACCGGGGATACGGTGGGGCAGGTGCGTGGTCTGCTTCACGGAGTACTGAGTTGACAAAAAACCGCGTGCTTGCGCACGCGGCTTGGTGAGAATTCAGGTTGTCGCGGATCTTACGGGAAGATGCCGCGGGTCTTATAGACCTTGCCGATGTGGTCGAGGGCGGCCAGATAGGCCGCGGTACGCATGTCGCACTCGTAGCGCTGGCGGGCCAGCAGCGTGCGGCGGGCCGACATGCACATGACCTTGTTCAACTCGCGGTCGACGGTTTCCACGTCCCAGATCTGGCAGGCCTTGTTCTGCACCCACTCGAAGTAGGACACCGTGACACCGCCGGCGTTGCACAGGATGGCTGGCAGGATCTCGATGCCGCGGCGCTGTAGCACGCGGTCGGCCGCGGGGGTACACGGGGCGTTGGCACCCTCAGCCACCACACGGCACTGGAGCATCTCGGCCTCGCGTGGGCCGATCATCTGCTCGAGGGCGGCGGGGATGAACGCGTCGACGGGCGTGCTGTAGAAGTCTTCCTTCGAGACCGCGTCGCAGCCCTTGCCTCCCTTGCCGCTTTCGGTGGCGGCCTTGGACTTCTCGAAGCCCGCGATTCCGTAGTGCTCGTAGCTGTAGTCGCTCAGGGCGTGGGCGTCGATGCCGGTATCGCAGCGCAGGGCACCGGAGTGGTCCATGACGGCGATGAGCGTGGCACCCATGTCTTGCAGGATGCGGGCGGCCCACGAGCCCACGTTGCCGAAGCCCAGGATGCTGAAGCGGAGCCCCTCGATGGGGATCTTGATCTGGGGGAGGATCTCGGCCATCACGTCGGCCACGCCCTGGCCGGTGGCCTTCTCGCGGCCGACCGAGCCGCCGACCTCGACGGGCTTGCCGGTGACGACGCGCATGCCGTCGTAGGCGGTCTTGCTGTTGGACATCTGGAACGTGTCGGCGATCCAGGCCATGTGCTGGGCCGTGGTGCCCACGTCCGGGGCGGGGATGTCGTAGTCGGGCCCGATGTCGTTCATGATGGCGCTGGTGAAGCGGCGGGTGACGCGCTCCATCTCGTCGGCGCTCAGCTTGCGCGGGTCGACCTTCACACCGCCCTTGCCGCCGCCCAGGGGCAGGCGGGCGAGTGAGCACTTCATGGTCATGAGCAGGGCCAGGGCCTTCACGTCATCCAGGTGCACGTCGGGGTGGAAGCGGAGGCCGCCCTTGAACGGGCCCAGGGCGTTGTTGTGCTGGACTCGGTAGCCCTTGAACAGGTGGTGGTGACCGTCGTCGAGACGGACGGGGAAGTGCACCATGATCTCGTTCTTGGGCTGGGCCAGGATGATCTTGACGCGGTGCTGGAGGTCGAGCATGTCGGCGGCGTGCAGCATGCTGCCGACGGTCTGCGTGTAGAGATTGTTGGGATCTTTGGGGAACCCGAGCTCGTCGAAGACCGGGTTGCGATTGTCCCCGTCGAGGGATGGTCCCTCGGTTGTGCCTTGGGTCTGCGTCGCGATCGTTGTCATTGCTACGGCTGCCTCACGGTGAATGCGGCGGTTCCATCCGGTGCGGGGTCCGCCAACCCCGACCGGCCGCCGGAGTCCCTCCGGGCGGCCCGTCCCAAGTGTTCCAGCTCCGAGGTTGAACCTACGACCGAACGGCCCATCCGTTCGCCCGCGTCCTCGTGCTCCCTTGCCCTGGGTATCGGCCCATTTTGGCCCAAAGTTGCCAAGGCCCCAGCGACCGCTCGCCATCAGCCAGGGGTGAGCCCGCTGGCCGCTTCTCCGCGTGCAGCGTTGAGCCCTAAGGCTAGCAGGAATAGAGCGAAAAAGCGCTCCGAGCGAGGGGCATTATCGGAGGCGCTGCCACTGTTTAGGACCGATTTTCCTTGCGGCCATCCTGCCGAGAGCCGAACGGATATGGGGCCCTCCCCATCTGGCGAGTGCCTAGTATCGAGTTCCCGTTCCGCCGGTCCGGATCTGTCCCTTGGTGTTGTGGTGGCACCCCGGAACCAAGAACGTACCCCTAGCCGCCTACGGGCGGGTCGGCTTGTGAGGCGTGCCCGAGGGGCGCGGCGAGCCAGCACGGCGGCGTGTCGATTGGCATCGGGCAACCCGGCGGCCCCGACTCCAGCGAGCACGACCGATTCGAGAGACACACATTTATGGTGGATGAAACCCTGATCGCGTCGCTCGGCCTCGAGGACTCCGAGGCCGAAGCGATGGTCCGTGAAGCGCTGGGCGAGGCCGTTGCCAGCGGAGACATGGACAACCTGTTGGACAATCAGATTGCCGACCTCGAGCCTGGCAAGATCATCAAGGGCAAGGTCATCGGCTTTGCTGGCGACGATGTCGTGGTGGAAGTCGGGCTCAAGAGCGAGGGCCTGGTGCCCCGCGAGGAGTTCGACGAGGAGCCCAAGATCGGCGAGACCGTCGACGTGCTGCTGCGGAGCCTGGAGGGTTCCAGTGGCGTGGTTGAGGTGTCCAAGCGCCAGGCCGACCGGCAGATCGCATGGAACCGCATCGTCGACAACACCAAGGAAGACGACATCGTGGAGGGCAAGGTCGTTAAGCAGATCAAGGGTGGCCTGCTCGTCGACATCGGCGTGCCGGTGTTCCTGCCGGCCAGCCAGGTCGACGTGCGTCGTCCACACGACGTGCGCGACTTCGTGGGCCGCTCGGTCCGCGCGATGGTGCTCAAGATTGACACCGAGCGCCGCAACATCGTCATCAGCCGCCGCCGGCTGATCGAGAAGGAGCGCGACAGCGCCAAGAAGCGCCTGCTGGACACCTTGGAAGAGGGCCAGATCGTCAAGGGCCAGGTCAAGAATCTGGCCGACTTCGGCGCGTTCATCGACCTTGGCGGCATCGATGGCCTGCTGCACATCACCGACATGAGTTGGAGCCGGGTGAACCACCCCAGCGAGATGCTCAAGGTCGACGACGAGGTCGAGGTCAAGGTCCTCTCCATCGACATGCAGAAGGAGAAGATCGCTCTTGGCCTCAAGCAGAAGGACCCCAGCCCGTGGGAGGCCATCGAGGCCAAGTACCCCGTGGGCAGCCGCATCAACGGCGAGGTGGTCAACATCATGTCCTACGGCGCGTTTGTGCGTCTGGAGGACGGCATCGAGGGCCTGGTGCACATCTCCGAGATGAGCTGGACCCGCCGCGTGAACCACCCGAGCGAGGTGGTCAACGTGGGCGAGCCGGTCGACGTCGTCGTGCTCGACATCGACAAGAACAAGCAGGAGATCAGCCTCGGCATGAAGCAGACCGAGGTGAACCCCTGGGAGCTGGTGGCCGAGAAGTATCCTCCCGGCACCATCATCGAGGGCTCGGTGCGCAACTTGGCCAACTACGGCGCGTTCATCGAGATCGAGCCGGGCATCGACGGCTTGTTGCACGTCAGCGACATGAGCTGGACCAAGAAGGTCACCCACCCCAACGAGATCGTTGCCAAGGGCGATGTGGTCAAGTGCGTTGTGCTCGACGTCGACCAGGACAAGCAGCGCATCAGCCTGGGCGTCAAGCAACTCACAGAGGATCCGTGGCTCAACGCCATCCCCGGCGCCTACCAGCCCGGCATGGTCGTGCGAGGTCAGGTTACCAAGATCACGAACTTCGGCGTGTTCGTCGAGTTGGAAGACGACCTCGAGGGCTTGCTGCACATCTCCGAGCTGGCCGACCACAAGGTCGAAGACCCGCAAGAGGTGGTCAAGGCTGGCGATGAGGTCGACGTGAAGATCCTGCGTGTGGATATCAGCGATCGCAAGATCGGCCTGAGCCTGAAGCGTGCCCAGTGGGGCGACGCGGGCGACGGTTCCTATAGCGCCGACCCGGGCCCGACCCGTGGCGGCATGGATGACCACGACGCGATGGGCACCAACAAGATCGAGTTCTGATCTCGTAATGTCCGATTCATAACGCGACGTCAGCAATGGACAGAGGCCCGGGCGTAAGCCCGGGCTTTCTCTTTGCGCAGTACCAAGAACCCGGGCGTTTGCCAGGGCCTCGTCGGAATCACATCAGGGCGATGAAGCTGAGCACCGAAAGGAGCATGATCCGCTTGCCGCTGTCGGAGACCTTCAGAACGCTCTTCATTTTTCTGCCCTCTCTGATATTGTCGCCGGCCCGCACCCAGGACGGCTCGCCCATACACCTTCAACCCCGATGCCAACACCGTACCCGTCCCGGGAGTGGTCGATAACCGCCGCATTTTGCGGTTCTCGGCCGATCTCGGAGCGTATCGGACTTGGGTGTGGTGGCTGCACGCAACGCCGGCAGGCATCATGTTGCCGAAGGGCGACATCGCGATCAGCAGAGCGCGTCCGGGAATATGCTTGCATGTGCAACGATTAAGGGTGTCGGAGTAGTCATGCCACCACCCACCACCCAGGACGACCAGCAGCTCGCGGCGGCTTTCACGGGCTGCCTGGCCTCGGCGATCCGCCAAGCCGATCGGCTCGTGGCGTCCGTGTTTGACGAGCGGCTGCGTGAGGTCGACCTCCGCGGCACGCAGGTGTCGATGCTTGGCACGCTGGCCAAGCTTGGCCGGCCCAGTCAGCGCGAGGTGGCAGAGGCGACGTACACCGATACGAGCACCATCAGCCGGAATCTGGATCGTCTGGTCGAGCGCGGTCTGGCGGAGTGTGCGGATTGCGAGGCCGACAAGCGCGTCCGTCGCTACGCGATTACCGATACTGGTCGGCAGTTGTTGAGAGACGCCACGCCGCACTGGCAGGCGGCTCAGCGTGAGGTGTCCGAGCGGTTGGGTGCCGACGTGTGCGGCGTGTTGCAGAAGCTCGCCGACGTGCTGGCGAGGGACTGAGTCCTACGGGCAACCCGAGTCGAAGAAGGTCTGGAACGCCAGGAAGTCGAAGATCGTCAGGTCCCCGTCGCCGTCGAAGTCGGCGATCGGGTCGCCCGCATCGAACAGCGTCTGGAACATGAGGAAGTCGAAGATGGTCAGTGCCCCATCGCAGTCCAGATCGGGTGCGCAGTCCAGGCAACTGGTGCCGTGGAGTTCGAAGGCCCACTCCTTGGGCGTGGGGTGAAAATCGGTCATGGGCTGCCAGGGTTCAAGGGCGTCGCCGGTCTCGATCACCGAGAAGTTCCATTGCGCGGTGGCGTCCCCGTTGGTCCACTCGGGGTGCAGCGGCGCGTTTACGGGCTTGCCAGCACCAGGCGCGCAGTGCGTACGGAAGCCCAGGAAGTAACGGCCAGCTCCCAGCGGCACGTTCACGGTCATGCTGTTGCGGTAGATAGTGCCGAAGCTGGCGCTTGTCAGGCCACTTGGCTCGACCTCGATGGCCGCGTCGGCCTCGCCCATGATGAGTGCGCCGGGGGCGTTGGTCGTTTCGTCGTACTCGTAGATGTACCAATCGCCGCCCAAGATCACCGGCGGATCAATCCACACCGAATAGAACACAATCTCGGTGATCGTGGTTGTGGTGGGCGTATCGATTGAAAAGTCGTCGGCCGCGATGCGCAGCGAGTCGGGCATGCGCACGGCGCTCGAGGCGAAGCCGGTGGCCTCCAGCGCGGCGTCGCCCTGGTGGTTGATCCAGATCTCGTCCTGGGCCACGGCGGCCGCGGGGATGGTCAGAGCGGCGACGAGTGCAGCGGTCTTCATGATGTGAGTACATCCTCCGTTGCGGGCTCGTTGCGGCGAGGCGTCGAAAACCATCAATCCCGGCGTCTTTTGGGATGTCCGGCACCTGGACGTATACTTGAGATTGGATTGGGAGAGAGACCACCTGGCCGCCGGAGACGATCATGACCACCGCGAACACGAACATCACCGGCTCGGGCCTGAACGCCGATGGAACGCCCGCCGGCGTCGACCCCGTTGCAGTCACCATCTCGGGCATCGTGCTCGACGAGATGTACGGGCCCGATAATCCTGCAGTCTCATTGCAAAGCTACGACCGCGACATCGCACAGCCGGGGCAGTATCCCTACACGCGAGGACTGTACCCGCAGGGCTATCGCAGCCGGTTGTGGACGATGCGGCAGTTCGCCGGCTTCGGGTCGGCCGACGACACCAACGCGCGCTTCAAGTACCTCCTGCAGGCCGGCAAAACGACCAAGACCAAGGCCAACATCGGGCTGTCGACCGCCTTCGACCTGCCCACGCTCATGGGCCGCGATAGCGACGACCCCCTGAGCGTGGGCGAGGTCGGTAAGTGTGGTGTGGCCATCGACACCATCGAGGACATGCACCGGCTGTACGCCGACATCCCGATCGACCAGGTCACCGTCAGCCAGACCATCAACGGGCCGGCGTGCGTCATCTGGGCCATGTACCTGGCGATGGCCAAGCAGCGTGGCTTCGACATCGCCGACCTTGGCGGCACCCTCCAGAACGACATCCTCAAGGAGTTTCACGCCCAGAACGAGTTCATCTATCCGCCGGAGCCTTCGGTAAAGCTCGTCGTGGACACCATCGAATTCCAGGCCCAGCACATGCCCAAGTGGAACTCGGTGAGCATCAGCGGCTACCACATCCGCGAGGCCGGCAGCACGGGCCCTCAGGAGCTCGCCTTCACGCTGCGTGACGGTATGGAGTACGTCGAGGCGTGCCTGCTGCGCGGGCTGGACATCGACAAGTTCGGGCCTCGCTTGAGCTTCTTCTTCAACAGCCACAACGAGTTCTTCGAGGAGGTCTGCAAGCTGCGCGCGGCACGCCGCATCTGGGCCCGCATGATGCGCGAGCGCTACGGCGCGCAGAGCGAGCGGTCGTGGTTCATGAAGACGCACGTGCAGACCGCCGGGTGCAGCCTGACCGAGCAACAGCCACTGAACAACATCGTGCGCGTGGCCTACCAGGCCATGGCCGGCGTGCTGGGCGGGTGCCAGAGCCTGCACACCGACAGCATGGACGAGACCCTCGGCTTGCCCACCGAGCAGGCCGTGACGGTCGCGCTCCGCACGCAGCAGATCTTGGCCCACGAGACCGGCGTCACGCGCACGGTCGACCCGCTTGGCGGCAGCTACTTCGTCGAGGCGCTGACCGATGAGGTCGAGGCGCAGGCACTCGCGCACATCGCCGAGATCGACGAGATGGGCGGGGGTATCTGGGAGGGCCAGGACGGCGGCAAGCCCACGGGTGGCTACGGCGGCGTGGTCGAGGGCATCCACCAGGGCTACTTCCGCCGCAAAATCGCCGAGGCGAGTTACCGCTTCAGCGAGGAGTGCGAGGCCCACGACCGCATCATCGTGGGCGTCAACGAGTACGTCGAGGAGAACGAGGACCGGCCGATCGACATCCTGCAGATCGGCCCGGAGGTCGAGGAAACCCAGCTCGAGCGCCTGACCGCGTTCAAGGCCAACCGCAACGCCGACGAGACCAAGCGCGCCCTCGACGCCATCCGCACCGCCTGCCAGAAGGGCGAGAACGTCATGCCGCACCTCATCGAGGGCGCCCTGGCCAACGCCACGCTGGGCGAGATGGTGCAGGCGATGGCGGATATTTATGGAAGATATGCGGGGGGGCCGGAGTGGTAGTGGGATGAGTTGGAATGGCTGAGGCCGAGGCGAGCTACTGGGATCTCATCGAGACAGCCTTTGATACTGTCAAGACGTGGATGGGTCCAGATAGGTACTACGACCACGTTTTTCGATTCCCAGAGCGGGTGCAACACCTTCTAGCAGTCCATTGGGCAAACGCTGAGATCTGCAACGGAGGCTTCGGACAGTTCTTCGATAACAGCGCGGGCGTACTCGCACCACAAGCTCGAGATGGCTTCGTCGCTATAGGCCGCAACGATCTCGCGGTACTCCTCGAACACGCCATGGCACGACTCGGGGAGCCTTACTTGCGTGACCGAGACGCACGCTGCGATCGCCTAGAAGAGCTAGACCCAGTCTTCGACGATCTCGAACAACAATACTACTCGATCGTTTCCGGGCTCAGAGCGGACCTTGATCGATACGCCGGCATTCATACGCCCGATGGTTCGTAGCCTTTGTCAAGAGTTCGGCGGTGACTCATCAAGTCCCCCGCGCCTCCTCCACCAACCGCCGCTCAACTTCCTCGGCACTCGCCAACTCGCCTTCCGTGCCCGCCACCACCGTCGCCACCATCGCGTCGCCGGTGACGTTGCAGGTGGTGCGGCACATGTCGAGCAGGCGGTCGACGCCCAGGATGGCGGCGATGCCCTCGAGCGGAACGCCCACGCTCTGCAGCACGATCACCAGCATGATGACGCCCGCGCCCGGCACGCCCGCGGTGCCGATGGAGGCCAGCGTGGCGGTGCCGACGATGGCGAGCTGGTCGCCCAAGCCCAGGTTCATGCTGTAGAGCTGGGCGATGAAGACGGCCGCGACGCCCTGGTATAGCGCGGTGCCATCCATGTTGATGGTGGCGCCCAAGGGCAGCACGAAGCTGGAGACCTCGTCGTTCACGCCCAGCCGCTTCTCAACGCACTCCATCGTCACCGGCAGCGTCGCGCTGCTGCTGGCACTACTGAACGCCAACAGCTGCGCGGGGGCGATGGCCTTGTAGAACCGGCCCGGGCCAACGCCGGTGAAGACCTTCAAGACCAGTGGGTACACCACGAAGACCATGAGCGCGAGCCCGCCCACGACGCACAGGCTGTACACCGCGAGCGCGCCGAGGACCTCGAGCCCCAGGTCTGCCACCACCTTCACGATCAGCGCAAAGACGGCGATGGGGGCGGTGAGCATCAAGAGCTCGACCAGCTTGATGACGGCCTTCGTCATGCCGTCGCAGAAGTCAACGACGGGCTTGGCCTCGGACGGCAGGATGAGGCTCAGGCCGATGCCAATGAGCAGGGCGAGGAACACGATCTGCAGCATGTTCCCCTCGGCGATGGCCGCGAAGGGGTTCGAGGCGACCAGATCGACGATGCGGTCCCAGGCATTGAGCCCTTCGGCGGCGGCGGCCCGATCGACGCCGCCCTGGGCCTGGGTGCTGTAGTCGGCCAGCAGCCGGTCGCGCGTCTCTTGCGGCACGAATGCGCCGGGGCGCGCGATGTTGGCGATGAGCAGGCCGACCGAGATGGCCACGGCGGTGGTGACGAGGTAGATCGCGATGGTCTTGCCGCCGATGCGGCTGAGTTTGGTCAGGTTGTTCAGCGTGCTGACGCCCACGATGAGGCTGAACAGCACGATGGGCACCGCGATGAACCGCAGGCAGCGCATGAAGAGGTCGCCGACGAAGAGGTTGAAGTTGCGGACGAAGCGGGCGGTATGGGCCAGGAAGTTTGCGTCCTCGTTGGCGGGCTTCATGTTGAGGCCCAGCGCGGCGGCTTCGTCTTCGGCCAGGCTCAGCGGCTCGCGGTCCGCGAGGTCGGGGCGTTCTGCGGCCTCGGCCAGCGCGCGGATCGTCGCCTGATCGGGAATGGCCTCGAGCGACTCGCTGCCCAGGCCGGTGACGGGCACGGTGGCGGAGGCGTCCTTGGCCAGGAACGCGGGCACGTGGTCCACGCCCATCGACGCCCAGGTGCCGCTGGTCCATCCCAGGTTGATGATGAGCCCCACCAGGATGCCGGCGACCAGGCCGATGATGATCTGCCAGTGGAGGGCCAGGCCCCTGCGGCGGGTCTTGGCGGTGGGGGCATCGGCCATGGGAACCTCCTGCGAGTGCGTTCTTGTCCGCGAACGGCCTAGTGATTCCGCCAACCCTATGCGGCCCACGTTCAGGAGCCGTTACCATAGTGTGTGGCGAGGAACCAGCAGGTTAGTAGTCGTCGATACCGCGAGTACCTCGCCAAAGAGCGAGAGAGGCGGCGCGAGCCCAAGCAGGCCTCGGCCGACCCGCTGGCCAAGAAGGGCAAGCGCACCCGCGGCTTCGGAACGCTCGCCCGCGAATTCTGGAAGCTCTGTCGTGGCCATCATGGCATGGTGGTTGCCTCGCTGGTCACGCTGACGATCGCGACGGGGCTTGGCCTGCTGCTGCCGCTCTCGACGAAGATCGCGCTGGACTACATCCTGAGCACCGAGCCGGGGCTGACAGGGCTGGCCGAGCAACTGCCCGAGCCGCGGCGTGGGCGGGCGCTCGAGTCGCTAGCGTCGATGGGGGAGGATCAGCTTCGAAACTTGCGCTGGCGGGCGCTGCTCGTGCTGTGCGCGGCGATGATGGTGGTGTCGGTGCTGGCCGTTGCTTTTGGCATCTGGGGCCGCTGGCAGATGACCCGGATGACCAAACGCGTGCAGGCCATGCTCCGGCGGCGCGTGTTCGAACACGCAGCCCGACTGCCTCTACACCGCGTGCAGGCTATGCGCAGCGGCGGTGTGTCGAGCATACTCCGCGAAGACGCTGGCGCGGCGGCGGAACTGCTCTTCGGCATGATCTACAACCCCTGGCGCGCGGTCGTCACGCTGGTGGGCGCGCTCGTGGCGATGGCGATTGTCGACTGGCGGATGCTCGCAGGTGCGGTGCTCATCCTTCCCGTGGTGTGGGTGACGCACCGGGCGTGGATCGCGCGCATCCGGCCGATCTACCGCCACGTTCGCAAGACGCGCAGCGACATCGACGCCCACGCGACCGAGTCCTTCGGCGGGGCTCGTGTCGTGCGCGGCTTCCATCGTGAGCAGCAGGAGTCCTCACGCTTCACCGGTGGCGTGCACCTGATGGCCCGGCAGGAGTTGCTGGCGTGGTGGTGGAGCCGCAGCGTCGAGTTGGTATGGGCCATCATGATCCCGGCCGCGTCGGCGGGCGTGCTGCTGTACGGCGGGGCCGCCGTACTGGGCGGGACGATGACCATCGGCGACGTGATGATGTTCTCGGTGTACCTGCTGTACTTGTTGGGCCCCATCGAGGCGTTGGCGGCCAGCGCGACGCAGATGCAGAATGCGCTTAGCGGCCTCGACCGATCGCTGGACTTGCTCGAAGAGCCCCGCGAGTTCGCTGACACGGTCGCCCAGGCCGGCCCGCCGGTCGACCCGGTGCACGGGCGCATCACGCTCGAGGGTGTGTGGTTCGCGTACCCGACCAACAAGAAGAAGACCGATGAAGTCGCCGAGCCCGAGTATGTCCTGAAGGACATCAACCTGGACATCCCAGCTGGTTCGACTGTTGCCCTCGTCGGGCGCAGCGGCAGCGGCAAGACGACGCTGTGCAATCTGGTTGCCCGGTTCTACGACTCCAGCAAGGGCCGCGTGCTGCTCGATGGCATCGATCTGCGCGACATCGATGTCGATCGGTACCGGGCCCTACTGGGCGTTGTCGAGCAGGACGTCTTCCTTTTCGACGGCTCGATCCTGGACAACATCGCCTACGCCCGGCGGTGGGCGACCGAGGAACAGGTTCGCGAGGCCGCGCGCATCGCGAGTGCCGATGAGTTCATCGATGAGTTGAGCGAGGGCTACGGCACCATCGTCGGCGAACGCGGCGTGCGCCTGAGCGGCGGGCAGAAGCAGCGCATCGCCATCGCCCGCGCGGTGCTGGCCGATCCGAAAGTGCTCATCCTCGACGAGGCAACGAGCAACCTCGATACCCATAGCGAGCGTTTGATTCAGAAAGCTCTGGCTCAGCTCACCAGCGAACGCACGACGTTTGTCATCGCCCACCGCCTGAGCACCATCCGCCACGCCGACGCCATCGTCGTCCTGCACAAGGGTGCTGTCACCGAGGTCGGCACGCACGAGCAGCTGCTGGCCAGGGGTGGCGCGTACGCGGGGCTGGTGCAGGCGCAGGTTGAGGACTTGGAAGAGGATGCCGAGATCGCGCAGTAGAGGACTTCTGATTGCCATGATCTGGATTTGCGCAGCGATGTCCCTTGTGTCATGCGCCGTCGGCATCTTTGCCGGCTGGCGATCGCGGTGGCGGGCTACGGCGATGGTGGGGCTGGTGATGGCGGCCCTGGCGGGCGCACCGGTGGTTACGCTGTGGGGTTGCATTGCCTCGAACGAGTGGGGGCCGTGGTTTAGCCTGTTTCCCGTCTTCATGATCGGGCTGATCGCCGCCGTGGCCGTCGCGCTGGGCATGCTGGCGACCGCCATCGTGGCGCGCGGGCGTGGGCAAGGGGAGCAGTCGCGGCAACCGCCGGCGCGCGTGGCGATTGTCGCGCAGATGCTCGTGCTGCTTGCTCAGTTCGGCCTGGTGCTCTGGATGGCGGGAGAGAATGTGCCGAACGTGTGATGGCGAGTGATGCCTTCGCTCGCGCTTGGCTCAGATGATGAATAGAACGCCCGGGCTTACGCCCGGGCCGCTCGCTTTCGATTGCTCTGTGCCAAGTACCCTTCTTCCTACCCCTCCGCCGCCGCTGCCATGTCCTCGTCCAAGTTGTGGTACACCTTCTGCACGTCCTCGTTGTCCTCGATCGCGTCGATGAGGGCCATAAGCTTCTGAGCTTCTTCCTCGGTGGGCTTGGCGATGACGTTTGGAATCTTGTCGATGCCGCCCTCGCTGACCTCGATCTCGGCCTTCTCGAGGGCTTGCCGAACATTGTGGTAGTCGGTGCGCTCGGTGGTGATGACCCAGAAGCCCTCCTCGTCACCATCGGCTTCGGGGGCCTCGATATCCTCGGCGCCGGCTTCGAGCGCAACCTCCATGAGCTGTTCTTCGGTGGTCTTGCTCGCCTCGATGAAGACACGGCCCTTGGTCTCGAACATGAACGCGACACTACCGGCGTTTCCCATACTGCCACCGCCCTTGCTGAAGACGTAGCGCAGATCGTTGACGGTGCGAGTGCGGTTGTCGGTGAGGGTGTCGACGATGATGGCCACCCCGCCGGGGCCGTAGCCCTCGTAGACGATCTCCTCAAAACCCGCGCCGTCGGCGGCGCCGCTGCCCTTATCAACGGCCCGCTGGATCGTGTCCTTGGGCATATTGGCATAGCGAGCTTCGTCGATGGCGTAGCGAAGCGCGAGATTGGTGTCGGGGTCGCCCCCGCCCGCCCGGGCCGCGGCCATGATCGCCTTGGAGCACTTGCTCCAGATCTTGCCCTTCTTCTTATCCTGCCGCTCCTTGCGGTGCCTGATGTTTGCCCACTTGCTATGTCCGGCCACGTTCTGCTCCCTGGCTGTGCCAATGTCTGTGGCCGTTGCGAATCGCGGCCGGTCTGATGCGCATTCTAGTGTCGGTGCGACCTACACCCGGGCCAGCCGGCCCGCGGCAGCTTCCAGTCTCAGGTAGAAGCCCTTGGCATCGTCGGCGGGGCAGCAGCGGGTGATGAGGTCGGCCGCATCGGTGGCGGGGGTCTCGACGGAGATGATGCCCCGCTCGACCAAAACCCCTCGAAGCCGGTCGTCGATCGGCACGCGGGGCTCGCCGAACACCAGGAGCGATACTCGGTCGACGACGAATACGGGCAGGCCGTCGATCGCTTCAAGATAGGGCCGGCCGTCGTGGGCGCCGGCCCGGGCGACGCGATCGATGCTCACGGCGTCCTCGGCGTCGAACACCTGGTAGAGCGTGTCGGTGATCGTCTGGGCCCGCTCGGTGGCGTACACGTCGGTCAGGCCGATCGTGTCCTCGATCTCATCGACGAGGGCGACGCGAAGCTCATTGATGTCCACGAACTGCTCGGCGAGCCGACGCGCAGCGCTCGCCGCGGCGGGAACGCCGGCCTCCCACACCAGCATCGAGAACACGAGCTCGGCCGTTGGCATGTCGGCGGCGCCTGGTAGCAGCGAGGATGGATCCGGTGCCGGAGCAACCGGCACGCTCTCGAGCCAGGCCTCGAGCTTGCGCTGGGTCTCAGCCACGGGGTGATTCATGGGTGCCCGTCCCCGGCTGGGGTATTCATGTCGCCCGATTCCGTCTCTTTGGCATCCATCTCCTCGCGTACCTTGGCTAGTGTCGCGAGCACCTCGGCCTGCTTCTTCAGGCCGTCGTCCTCGACGAAGCGGAGTTCAGGCATGGTGCGAGTGCGGATGGTGTCAGCCACGTCGCGGCGGATGTGCCGCGCGGCGCTCTGCAGGCCGTGAACGGTCAGCCTCTGATGCTCGGCGGGCAGCACGGAGATGCCAATGGTCGCCAGCTTCCCGTCGCCCGAGATCTCGACCTTGGTGACGGTGATAAGCCCGCGGATGCGGGGGTCTTGCAGGCCCCTCGCCAGGCGCTGCTGCACGCCCTTCTCGATGGAGGAGGTCAGCCGATCGATACGGGTGCTCATGGTTCGCTCCCGTCCGCGGAAAAGTGCTCGAGCATCTCACGGCCGAGCGTCTCAGCATCTGGCTCGTGAGGGGGCACATCGTCCTCGCGCGAAGGCACGACGATCTCGCGTCGGACGCTGCCGATCTGCCCGTCGCGGAGTTCTTTGAGCCGGTTCCACGCCTTGTCGAGCAATTCGTGCGCGCGCGGGCCGTCTGTGGCAACCAAGGCCGCGCCCACCAGGGCCACAGTGGGGTTGTCGTGGGCCCCGACTTCGGCAACGCTGATGCGCAGGTCGCGGCTCAGGCGATCGCGCACCGAGCGGACAACCGCCCGTTTGTCCTTGAGGCTCTCTGCCCCGGGGATGAGCAGCTCGAATTGGAGGACGCCAATGACCATGATTTACGCCGCCGAGCCGATCAAAGGGTTCGCTTCACCTCGACCTGCTTGTAGCACTCGAGGATGTCGCCTTCCTTAATGTCGTCGTAGCCGTCGATCTTCATGCCGCACTCCATATTGGCGCGCACTTCCTTGGCATCGTCCTTGAAGCGCTTGAGCTGGCTGAGCTTGCGGTCGTTCTCGATGACGATGTCGCCGCGCGTGACGCGGATGAGCGCGTCGCGCTGCACCACTCCGTCGGTGACGTAGCAGCCGGCGATCGTGCCGACCTTGGATACCTTGAACACCGCACGCACCTCGGCGTGGCCCAGGACTTCCTGGCGAAGCTCGGGCTCGAGCAGGCCCTCGGCGGCCTTCTGCATGTCCTCGGTGATGTGGTAGATCACGTCGTACGTGCGGATCTGCACGCCCTTGCTCTCGGCCACCTTGCGTGCCTTGCCTGACGGGATGACGTTGAAGCCGATGATGACGGCCTTGGACGCCTCGGCCAGCAGCACGTCGCTCTCGGTGATGCCGCCGACGGCCGCGTGGATGACGCGGACCTTGATCTCCTCGGTCGACACGCCCTCGATCTCGGCCTTGAGTACGTCCACCGAGCCCTGGACGTCGGCCTTCAGCACGACGACGATCTCCTTGAGCTCGGCCTCGGCCATCTGGCTGAACATCCGGTCGAGGGTCATCGCCGGCTGTGCAAGTTGCTCCTCGCGCTCGCGGCCACGGCGCTGCTCGGCGGCGCTCTGTGCTTCCTTCAGACTGCTGGCGATGAAGAACTTGTCACCCGCGTCGGGTAGCACATCGATGCCCGTGACCTGCAGCGGCATGGGCGGGTGCGCTTCCTTGAGGCGCTTGCCCTCGTCGTCGGTCATGTCGCGTACACGGCCGAACGCTCGGCCGGCAACGATGAAGTCGCCCACCTTTAGCTCGCCGTCCTGGAGCAGCACGTTCATCACGGCACCGCGGCCGGGTTCCATCTGGGCCTCGATGACCGTGCCGCGGGCCGCACCGCCGAAGTCACTCTTCAATTCGAGGATTTGGGCCTGTAGGTCGAGTGTTTCGAGCAGTGTCTCGATGCCCTCTCCTGTGTGGGCGCTGGTGCGCACGACCTCGATGTCGCCGCCCCAGTCGACGGGGTTCAGGTCGTTCTGGGCGAGCTGACCGAGGATCTCCTGGATCTTCGCGTCGGTTGCGGCCGGGCGATCGATCTTGTTGAGTGCGACCACGATCGGCACGCCCGACGCCTTGGCGTGGCTGATCGATTCGATGGTCTGCGGCATCACGCCGTCGTCGGCGGCAACGACCAGAACCACGATGTCGGTGACGTTCGCGCCGCGCGAGCGCATGGCCGTAAAGGCCTTGTGGCCCGGCGTGTCGATGAACACGATCCGCTTGGTTTCCTGATCATCGCCCACGCGTACGGGCACCCGGAAGGCGCTGGTGGCCTGCGTGATGCCGCCGGCCTCGCCGTCGGCCACCTTCGCGTTGCGGATCTTGTCCAGCAGGCTGGTCTTGCCGTGGTCGACGTGGCCCAGGATCGTGACGACCGGTCCGCGCGGCCGTTCGTCAACGTTGGTGCGCTCCTCGAATTGGGCGGCGACGGCTTCCTCGGCGCTCTGGGCCTCGGTGACTTCGAGTTCGATGTCGAAGTCCATCATGATCTCTTGGGCCTTCTCGACCTCGATGCCGCCGTTGATCTGGGCCATGATGCCCTGCATGAACAGCTTCTTGACGATCTCGGCGCCCTTGACACCGGTCGCCGCCGAGAGGTCCTTGATCGTGAACGGCGCGGAAATCTTTACCGTGCCGCCGGTCTCGGCCGCGGTCTGCGGGCGGTTCTGCTGCCCCGTCCCACGGGCCAGATCCTGGCGACGCTTGCGCAGATAGCCGCCGGCCTGCTGCAGCTTGGCCTCGCGTTCGATGAGGTCCTGCTCGCGCCACATGCCGCTGCCGCCCTGCTGGGGCTCGTTGCGGCCACGACGGCGAGAACTGGGTCCGCCGCGTCGTCCACCGCCGCCGTCCATTGGGGGCATGGGGCCGGCGGGCCCACCGAAGCCGCCCTGGCCACCACCGCCGCCGCCACCACGCGGCCCACCGCGGCCACGCGGACGCGTGTCGACTTGCTCGGGTGCTTCCACACGCACGATCTTCGGGCCGCTGAGTTTCACCGGCGTCTTCTCGTGCTGGTCGATCATCGGGCCGGCGGGCTTAACGACCGTCGGCCTTGTCGGCACGTTTTGCGGAGCCGGCGCAGCTGGCTTCACTGGCTCGGGCGTGATCGCGGCGGCTTGTTGGCCGCCATCGGCATCGCTGACCTTGGGAGTCGGCGACTGCACAGTCTCGGGCTCAGCCTCGGGCTCGGTTGGGGCCGGCGGGGGTTCGGTCTCAGCGGCCGGTACTGGCGCGGGCTTGTCTTCGAGCGTTGGGGTTGGCTCGTCCTCGGGTTCGCTGGGGCTCACCGCGGTTGACGCTGGCCGGCTGGCGCGCTTGGGAGGCTCAGCAATGGCGGTGCCTGTGGCGCTCTCAGATGTCTCCGTCTTCTTGGAGACCGCCTTCTTGCGGGCGCGCGGCTTGGCGCGCACCTTCTCCAGGTCGACCTTGTCGGACGTCTCAACTGCCGTGGTCGCGGGGGCTTCGCCTTCGCTGAACCACTCGCGCACCGTCGCCTCGAGTCCGACCGAGATGGTGGACATGTGGTTCTTGATGACGCTCTCGGGAATGCCCTCGTCGCGGCACTTCTGCACCACGGCTTTGGAGGCAACCCCCAGCTCCTTCGCAACCTCGAACACACGCTTAGCCAAACGTCACTCCATGCGCCCGGGCCCCATCCAATCCACCGGGGGCCCAATCGGGTGCTCTTCGTCTACTACTCAGCCGCCGAGAATCTCCGCGGCACGGCTGTCGCCGTTGCTGTCGCTCTCTTCGCTCTGGGGCTGCTCCTGCGTGCTCTGCTGTTCAGAGCTCTCGGGAGCCTCGGTCCCCTCGGACGAAGCCTCACCACCACTCTCCATGCCACCACCGCCTCCGAGGATCGCCGCCGCCGCGCTGTCCGCGTCGGGCGTGCCCTCTGGGCCCAGCAGGTCCTCGCCAGCCGCGATCCGGGCTTGCTCTTCGGCGCGGCGCTTCTCGGCCTCTTCCTTCTCCCTGGCTTGCTGCTCGGCGACGATCTTCGCTTGCGCACTGGCCAGTTCGACGGCCTTGGCGGCTACCTCTTCGCTCAGTTCCAGTTCGGTGCCCAGCATCTCGGCGCCGATCTCTTCGACGTCGAACACGCTGATCATGCCCAAAGCCGCCAGGCGGTCGACCATCTTCTCGTCGATCTCGTCGATCTGTTGGAGCGTCGTCGACATGATCTCCAGGTTCTTGGTGAACTCCTCGGGCGTGAGGATGTCGACATCCCAACCGGTCAGCTTGGCGGCCAGACGCACGTTCTGCCCGCGCTTGCCGATGGCCAGGCTGAGCTGGTCGTCGCGCACCACCACTGTGGCGCGGCCCAGCTCGAAGCACAGGCTGATCTCGGCAACCTCGGCGGGCTTCAGAGCGTTCTGGATCAGGATCTGGCTGCTCTCGTTCCACCGGACGATGTCGATCTTCTCGCCATTCAGTTCGTCGACGATGTTCTTGATGCGGCTGCCTCGCACACCCACGCAGGCGCCCACGGCGTCCACGCGGCTGTCGATGCTGCTCACCGCGATCTTGGTGCGCTGGCCCGGCTCGCGCGCCATGGCCTTCACCTCGATGATGCGCTCGGCCACCTCGGGCACTTCGACCTCGAAGAGGCGGCGGATGAAGTCCTGGTGGGCGCGGCTGACGATGACGCGCGTGGCCGATCCGTCGCGCTTCACGTCCAGGATCATCGCTCGGACACGATCGCCCGGACTGAATTGCTCTCCGGGGATCTGCTCCTGCCGGGGCATCTCGCTCTCGCCGGCGTCGAGGGTGACGACCAGACGCCCGCCGCGCTCGTAGCGTTGGGCCGTGCCAGTAACGATCTGGCCCACGCGGGTGTGGTAGCGGTCGTACAGGCTGGTCTGCTCGTCCTCGCGGAACTTCTGGATCATCACCTGCTTGAAGGTCTGCGCGGCAATGCGGCCGAGGTCCTGCGGGTTGAGTTCCACGGGCTCGCCGTGGCGGGTCAGACTGATCTCACCACTAAGCTGATCAACCGAGCAGGCGAACTCTTCGAGATCGAGCGAGCCGAAGTGCTTGCGCGCCGCGCTCACCATGGCTTGCTCGAGATCGGCAACCAACACCGAGCGCTCGACCTTCCGGTCGCGTGCGATCGAGTCGAGGATCCTGAGCATTTCGGGGCCGTTCAAAGTCCGCTTCCTCCGACGCCGCCGTGGGGCGCCACTTTTGCAGATTACCAGCTTGTCGATTTCGATCCGAGGCTGAAAACTCGCCAACAACAACCCGGGCCACAAGACGCACAATGCGCTCATGACCCGGCCACAAACCGCTCGCTGGGGCTCTGGTCGTCCGCTTATCAGCGTCCGGCCGCCCGCCGCGGGCGATCAGGATGTGCCGAACACTCACATCATCGGCAGCAATCCTTCCATGCCCGGCCCAGCCCAGCCCCCACGCACTCACCGACAACGGGTGATTGCAGGAGACCGAAATGAGTCCCGGCGTGGCTCATAGCGGGGCAATCGTAGCGATTGGGGGCTATAAGAGTCAACCAGTTGTGGGGAGATGGGCTGATGAATCGGATGCTAGTGCCGATCCGTCTTCGTCACAGGCCGATCGATGCGCAGGGCTCGCTTGTTGCGATGCTGGCCGATGTGGGCCAGGAACTTGCGTTCACCCTCGACGGCCAGGACCATGGGCCTGGTCGCGGGGGTCTCTGTCATGATCAGGTCGCCAGCGGCCATGGTCGCCAGATCGCGCAGGCTGATGGTGGTACGGGCCAGCACGCCCGAGACCGAGACGCCCGCGCCGGCCAGCGACCCGCTCAGGCGGCTTTCCAGGCCAGCCGATCGGCTGCCTTGACCCTGAGAGAACCACGTCTGGGCACTCACAGCGTCCATCACGGGCTCGATGGCGTTGTATGGGATGCAAAGGCTCATCGTGCCAGCACGGTTGGACATCTTGAGTTCAAAGCCCACGACCACAACCACCTCGTTGGGCGGCACGATCTGGACTAACTGGGGGTTGCTCTCGGTGGCCTTGATCTCGAAAGTCATGGGCTTGACGCCGGCCCACGCCTCGCTCATTGCCTCGAGGCCGCGATTTGTGACATTGCTAATGAGCCGGGCCTCGATGAGGGTCATGGGCCGCTGGGGGATGAACAGGTCCTGGCTGGTGCCACCGAGCAGGCGGTCGATGATTGGATAGATGATGAGCGGGCTGAGTTCCATACAGATCTGGCCCGCGAGAGCCTCGCTCTCGATCAAGTTGAAGCTGGTGGGGTTGGGCAGGGCACTGATGAACTCGCCGTAGGTCATCTGCTCGCAGGTGGCGACCTTCACCTCGACGATCGTGCGAAGAAAGCCCGATAACGATGCGCCAAAGTTCCGTGCGAACTGCTCGTGCAGGGTTTGCAAGGACCGCATCTGATCCTTGCTAACGCGCTCGGGCCGCTTGAAGTCGTAGGTGCGGACCTCGATCTCGTCGAAGTCTCGATGGTGGCGGCTGAAGATCTGGGCCTGCGGGGCCGCTTCCTCGACCTGGTCGGAGTTCACCGCCGCGAGGAGGGCATCGACCTCGTTTTGGTCCAGAACGTCCATGGATGATCTCGGAAACTGGGCGTCGGGCGGGGCCACACCCGCGCAGCGGTTGCATCGGCCCCCGCTGGGGCGGGGCTTGAGGAACCCATCCGCAACCGGCGGGCCAAGAATCGGGAACAGGCGGCTGCCCGTGGCGATTACACTGGGCACTCCTAATCCCCAGCAAGGCGGCGCAGGAAGGCCGCGGAGGGCTCGTATGCGGAATCTCACGGTACTCGGGCTACTCTCGTTGTTGTTCGGGCTGCTCACGCCCGAATCGCTGGCCCAGCCCACGGGGTTCGGCGGTGCCGACTCGGTGGCTATTTCTGCCGAGGCATGGTGGGCTCCGCGGCAGGCCGACGAGGGCGCGTTGGTGGCCTTGGTGGCCGTCACGATGGACCACCCCAGCGGCTGGAAGACGTGGCCTAGCGCCCAACAGGACGTGTTGCCAGCGGACATTGCCGCGTTTGCGATTCGGACCGAAATCTCAGTCGGGACGGGTGGGGCGGTTCCGGCTGCCGGGGATATCCAGTGGCCCGCGCCCAAGCTGGCACCGGTGCCGGACATCACGGGTATGGGCGGCACGATCGAGGTGCCGGTGTATGCGGGTAAGTCGGTCGCGTTCGTGCCGGTACTCGTCGAGCGCTCGGCCGCGGATGAGGCCCGCACGCTTGAACTCGTCGTGAGCTACCAGGCGTGCGACGAGACGGTGTGCTTCCAGCCCGAAGAAGTGGACGTCGTTGCGAGCCTGCCCGCGTATGGCTCTGTGGAGGTGCCGGACGTTGCCTCGGGCCTCGAGCCTGCGACGATCGACAATGCGATCGCGATAGCCGTTGCATCGGACTTCGGCACGGCCGAGCCGACCGATACTGAGCCACAAGCAGAGGCCCAAGGCGAACCGGGGCCTCAGGACGATGCCGCTGCCCTGCCGCCGTCGGCTGATGCGGACACGCGAAACAAGTTCCTGGGTTTCATCCCCGTGCCCAGCCCGGAATCGGCCGGTGGCATGGTCGCTATCGTGCTGCTGGGGGTTGTCGGCGGCTTCGTGCTGAACCTGACGCCGTGTGTGCTTCCTGTCATCCCGATCAAGGTGATGACGCTCTCGCAGCACGCGGGCTCGCCGGGCAAGACGCTCATGCTCGGCCTGTGGATGGCCATGGGTGTCGTCGCGTTCTGGGCTGCGCTCGGCGTGCCCGCGGCGTTCTTCAGCCAGGCCGTTGGCTCAGTCTTCGGCATCTGGTGGTTCACGTTCGGCGTGGGCGTGGTCATCGCGATCATGTCGATCGGGTTGATGGGCCTGTTCACGCTGCAATTGCCGCAATCGGTTTACAAGGTGAATCCCAAGGCTGATTCGCCGTGGGGGTCGTTCGTATTCGGCGTGATGACGGGCGTGCTCGGCTTGCCGTGCTTCGGCTTGGTCGCGGGCGCGCTACTGGCCGGTTCGGCATTGCTGCCAACATTGGTCACGATGCTGATCTTCCTGGCGCTCGGTGTTGGCATGGCGCTGCCATACCTCATCTTGTCGCTGAATCCCAAGTGGGTTGATGTCTTGCCGCGCACCGGCCCAGCGAGCGAGTTGGTGAAGCAGGTGATGGGCCTGCTGCTGCTTGGAGCCGCTGCGTACTTCATTGCGACGGGCTTGCAGGCGTTGATCCTCGACATGCCATGGATCGGCCGGCAACTCCACTGGTGGGCCGCGGCGGTGCTCGTGGCTGTGGCTTCGCTGTGGCTGGTCGTTCGTACCTTGCAGATCACCAAAAACGTTCCCAAGCGTGGCGTGTTTGGCGTGCTGGGCCTGCTGGTTGGTGCCGGTGCCATCGTGTTCGCGCTCGACCTGACTTCGAGTGCCAAGGTGGACTACCTCGAACGCGAATCACAACTCGCCGCGGCGGAGGGCACGAGCGATGGCGCGATCATCACCAGCACGTGGGTCGACTACACGCCCGAACTGCTCGCGCGGTCGCGCGAGGAGGGCTACGTGGTCGTCGTCAAGTTCACCGCCGATTGGTGCCTCACATGCCGAGGCCTCGAACGCGGTGTGCTCGAGGCCGAGCCCGTGTACTCACGGTTGCGCGACACCGACGTGGTGATGGTGAAGGCCGACCTGACGAGCAAACGCGACCCGGCGTGGGACCTGATGCGAGAGCTGGAGCAGAACGCGCCGCCGGTGCTGGCGGTGTACGGTCCTGGCATTGCAGGTGATTCGCCCTGGACGCGCAACGCGTACGACCGCGGCGCGGTCATGGAAGCGATCGCGATCGGTAAGGGCGAAACCGACCCACAAGAGGTCGCCAGAGCGAACTGACCCTCGCGTTTGCTTCTAAAGAAGGAGCTTGACGCGAAACGTCCCGCGCCGGTTGCACGCCGGCACGGGACGGTCTTGTTTCTCAGTTGAAGTTGTTGGTTCAGTCGCCGCAGCCGATGATGAACCGGGACTGGAACAACAGGTAGTCGAACACGGTGAGTTCGCCGTCGCCGTCGAAGTCGGCCGGCGGATCGCCCCGTGTGAACGCGTCCTGGAAGGCGATGAAGTCGAAGATCGTGAGCTTGCCGTCGCGGTCGAAGTCGACGTGGCAGACTGGCTGCACGCCACCGCCTTGTATAACGAGCGCAAAGTGGGCGTCCATGCCGGGCGTGGCAAGGTTGGCGTCTTCGTTGATCTCTCGGGCGATGACCTCGACCGTCCAGGCTCCCGGTGCGGCAGATTGCACGAAGACGTTCTCGACGGTATCGACCGAGTTGCGCGAGCCACCCGGGCTGGAGAACAGCGCATCGTTGAGCCCGACGTTGCCGTGGTAGATCTCTCCGGTGGGCGCGGTCACGCGAAGATCGAGGTCGTTGATGCGATGGACGCGGGCGGCCGGGTTGCCCGCGGGATCGAGGTAGGCCATCGTGATGCGGAGTGGCTCGGGTCGCTGCGGCATGGTGACGTGGTACTCGGCCCGATCGCCCTTGCGGAGCAGTGTGCGGGACTGGTCGACGATGAACAGGTTCTGCCGAGCGTTGTACAGGCTCGCCGCATCGGGCGGGCCCCAGCCCTGATGGCGACGGGCGATCTGGTCGCTGATTGGCCAGGCGCGCGCGCTGTTGATCATCATGGCTTTTGCGGTCATGGCGCTGGGCCGATTGGAGAACACATCTCCGGTGGGATCGACGGCGTTGCCGAATGCGCCCTCCGACCAGAGCTGGTACAGCACTCCGAAGTGCCCGGCCACGATGGGCGTCGAGGCGCTGGTTCCGTTGAAGATTGTGTACTCGCTGGGGCCGGCGCTGCTGGTTGTCTCGATGCTGTCGTAGAAGTGCGACAAGTCAGGCTTGATGCGGCCGTCGGCGGCGGGCCCGGTGCTGGCGGCCCAGTGGAAGTCATCCTCGCGGTGGAGCGTGCTCTCGTGGTTGATGCCGCCGACCGAGACAATGTTCTTGGCCCAGGCCTGGGGGCGGGACTCGCGGGTGCCCGAGTTGGACTGGCTTTGGGTGATGAGGATGTCGTTGAGGAAGGCAATGTCGTCTATCTGAGCCGAGATGGTTGTGTAGTCGGTTTCACGTGGGTCGCCCCAGCTGTTGCTCTGGAATACGGCTCGGTAGATGCCGTTGTCGTCGACGAGTTCCGCGGTGTGTTTGTAGCGCGTGGGCGACTCGCCCAGGAAGCCGAGTTCAACGTAGCTGGCGAAGATGCCCTGGGCGTTCGGCAGCATGCCGGTGTAGCGATCGTCGGCTGTTCCATCGCCAAAGGCGATGCCGTAGACTGATGTGCCGTGCGCCGTCACGGGACTGTTAGCGCCGTGGATGATCGGTGGCTGGGCCTGGAAGTCCTCGTGGGTCATGCGGAGGCCGCCGTCGAGCACCTCGCCGCGCACGCCCTCTCCGGAGAACCCGATGCGGTGCAGCATGTCGGTGCCGCCGAACACCCGGACCACGTCCATGTCTTCCTCTGGGGCGCCCTTGGCGTCGATGAACAGGACCTCGGGCCGATGGGCGATCAGGGCGAGTTGGGCGAGGCTCAGCGTGGCCTCGATGCGATAACCCTCGGGCTCGGAGCCATGCACGAAGCCGCCGAGCCGGTCGATCTCTTGGGTGACCGTGTTCTGGTTTGCCGGGCCGCGCTCGAGCATCTGGATGGAGTAGCGTGCGGGGCTGTCGACACCCGTACCCAGCACGATTGCTTGGAGTAGCGGCTCGTCGAGTTTGTAAGCCGCGTGGTATGGGCCGACCCAGCGAACGTCCGGTATCGCGCGCACTGCGGTAGCGGTGCGCGCGTCCATGCGCACGATGTAAGCGTTGTGGGGCAGGAATCGGCCGAGACGTGCGCCGGTGCTCGTGATGGCTGCACGTGTGGCATTGCTGGCGCGACTCCTGAGTTGGACGATGTACACGCCCGGGTGCCGGTCGGATGCCAGCATCGCGGGGATGGCGGGCATGGTGTCGAGCGGATCGAACGCGGCATATCGCAGTTGCAGGGTGGTGGCGGGCTCGGGGGAGGAAGACAGGTCGCTGGCCGCGACAGGCATGCCGGCCAAGCTGAGCACGGCGGCAATACAACCCGACCGTGCCCGTTTCAGGGATGTGGGAAAGGCCATCTGGGGAGGAATCCTTGTTCGGCGTTGGCGTTGGGTGTCCGTTTCCCGTGGCCGAGCCGTAAGGGGTTTCCGATGCGGAGGGGCAGGCACCGGATGGGAGATTTAGAGACTAACGAAATGTCGCTTCGGACACAAGGCCAAATTTCGGAATTCTCAAGTGAAATTGGGCAATATTTGACCCGCTTGATGATGAAATGGGTGAAGACCGACGGGGTCGTGCCGGAGATTCCGGGGGTTCACCATCGTGCTTGTCCCGCGCGAATCATGACACTCCGATCTCGGTGTCCAGCCGGGCCCGCGCGGCATCGGCTGCTTCCCGCACGCGGTCGGGCGATGTTCCCCCGAACGCCAACCGTTTGTCCAACGTGGCCTCGATCGTGAGCACGGAGTACACCTCCTCGTCGATGGCAGGGTGGATTGAGCGGAGCGCGCCAATAGGGAGGTCTTCGAGTGGTTCCTGGGCGGCGAGTCCTGCACGGACGGCCTTGCCGGCGACCTCGTGCGCTTCACGGAACGGGACGCCCTTGGCGACGAGGTAATCGGCCAGTTCGGTCGCGTTGGCATAGCCCGCAGCGGCGCGCGCGCGGCAGCGGTCGAGATCGAAGGTGGTGGTCTCGATGACCAGGGAAGCGATGCGCAGGCACATGCTCAGTTCGTTCGCGGCGTCGAACAGGGCAGCCTTGTCTTCCTGGTTGTCCTTGTTGTACGCCAGCGGCTGGGCCTTGAGGAGCATGAGCAACTGGTTGTGCGCGTTTGCGATGCGGCCGGCCTTACCGCGGACAAGCTCGAGCGCGTCGGGATTTTTTTTCTGCGGCATGAGCGACGAGCCGGTGGTGACCTTGTCGCTGAGCTTGACCAGCGCGAACTCGGCGCTGTTGTAGAGAATCATGTCCTCGGCCAGCCGGGAGAGGTGGATGGCGCAGGCGGCGAAGACGGCAAGGGTCTCGAGCGCGAAGTCGCGGTCGCTCGCGGCATCGAGGCTGTTGGTGCTGGGGCGCGCGAAGCCGAGGTTGTGTGCCAAGCGATGGCGGTCGACGTCATATGCGGTGCCCGCGAGCGCGCCGCAGCCCAGGGGGCACTCGTTGACGCGATCGAGCGCGTCGGCAAGGCGTGCGCTGTCGCGCGCGAGCATGGCTTCGTAAGCCAGTGCCCAGTGGCCGATGGTGACCGGCTGGGCGGGTTGCAGGTGGGTGTAGGCGGGCATGGGGTGGGCCGCGTGCATGGCCGCGATGTCGATCAGCGCGCGGCGCAGGTCGGCCAGCTCGGCGCGGCGGAGAGTGATGCACTCGCGCGTCCACAGGCGGAAGTCGGTGGACACGAGGTCGTTGCGGCTGCGGCCGGTGTGCAGCTTCTTGCCTAGGTCGGCCAGGCGCTGCACCAATTCGTGTTCGACCCAGGTGTGGACATCTTCGAGACCGCTCTCGATCGGCGCGCCAGGAAGCGAGGCCGCGTGCTGGGCAACCTCGCGCAGGCCGTCGGTGATGCGCTGGCACTCCTCCTTGGTGAGTACGCCGGCCGCTTGTATCTCCTGAGCCCAAGCGATGGAAGCGGCAATGTCGTGCTGGACCATCTGCCAGTCGATGGGCAGCGAGTCATTGAATCGCTTGAAGAGCTCGGCGGGCGGCTCGTCGAAGCGTCCACCCCACATGGCCGTCGGCTTCGCATCGGTCACGGGATGATCCGGGCAGGGGCTTCGGCTTGGTCGGTGTCACGTTGGAGGCGAAGGGCCTCGACCCGCTGGGTGAGCGTCCACACGCGGATGAACCCTCCCGCGTGCTTCTGGTCGTACAGGGGGGTGTCGCTGAAGGACGCCAGGCCTGGGTCGTAAACGGCGGCCTCGCACTTGCGCTGCTCGACAGTGGCGTGTCCTTTGAAAAGCCGGACGGCGACTTCGCCAGTAAGGCGCGACGCCATCGACTCGGCCGCGGCGCTGATGGCTTGCCGAAGCGGCGTGAACCACTTTCCGGCGTAGACGAGCTCGCCGAAGGTGGTCGCCATATGCTCACGGTAGCGGCGGGTATCGCGGTCGAATGCGAGTTCTTCCAATGAACGCAGGGCGTTCACGAGCACGGTGCCAGCGGGCGTCTCGTACAAGCCGCGGCTCTTGATGCCAACGCAGCGGTTTTCGATGATGTCAACGCGACCCACGCCGTGCCGACCGGCGATTTCGTTGAGCCGTTCGATGAGGGTGACGCCTCCGATGGGTGTTCCGTCGAGCGCGACGGGCCGGCCGTCTTCAAAGGTCAGGCGGACCACCTCGGGCTGGTCGGGCGTGTCCTCGATGTTGTTGCTGAGCATCCATACGTCGGCGGGCGGCGCGCTCCACGGGTCTTCGATGGGTCCTCCCTCGTGTGAAATGTGCCAGAGGTTGCGATCGCGGCTGAAGATCTTGGTTGCGCTGGCCGTGCTCTTGATGTCACGAGCGGCAAGGTAGTCGAGCAGGTCCTCGCGCGAGTGCATGTCCCACAGTCGCCACGGGGCGATGATCTCCATGTGTGGCGCGAGCGCCGCGTAGCCGGCCTCAAATCGGATCTGGTCGTTGCCCTTGCCTGTGCAGCCGTGGCATACCGCATCGGCACCAACCTCAAGGGCATACTCGATCTGGGCTTTGGCGATGACCGGGCGGGCCATCGCGGTGCCGAGCAGGTAGGTCGTTTCGTACTTGCAGCCCGCGATGAGCGTGGGGAAGACGTAGTCGTCAACGAACTCCTGCTTGAGGTCGGCCACCTTGCAGCTCACGGCGCCGGTCTTGTGCGCCTTCTCGATGACGCCGTCGAGTTCGTCCTGCCCCTGGCCGACATCGGCGACGATGCAGTGGACCTCGAAGCCGTAGTTCTCGACCAGCCACGGCACGATAGCCGAGGTGTCAAGGCCGCCAGAATAGGCAAGGACGACCTTGCGTTGGGTCATGGATTGGCTCCGTTGGTGTTCTTTGTGTCGGGATTCAGCAGCATAGTGAGCAGCGCGTTCTGGGCGTGCATTCTGTTTTCGGCCTGTTCGTACACGAGCGAACCGGGACCGTCGATGATGGCGTCGTCGACCTCGACGCCACGGAAGGCGGGCAGGCAGTGCATGAACGAGGGTTGCTTGCCACCCACCGAGGCCCGATCCATGGAGGCTTTGGTCACGCGGTATCGCTGGAAGGCCTCGACGCGTTCGTCACGTTCGCTCTCGCTGCCCATCGAGACCCAGGTGTCGGTGTAGACCACGTCGTGGCCGGCGATGGCGCTCGGATCGCTCGCGAGCCTGACCGCGCCGCCGGCAGCTTCGGCACGCTGGCGTGCGAGTGCGACCACGTCTGGCTGGGGCTCGTACGCGCTCGGCGCGACGATGGAAACCGTGGCACCCAGTGCGGTCATGGTGAGCATGAGCGAGTTGCACACGTTGTTGCCGTCGCCGATATAGGCGATCTTGACGCCCTTGAGTCGGCCGTAGACGGTCTGGATCGTGAGCGCGTCGCCCAGCGCCTGGCAGGGGTGTTCGAAGTCACTCAGGGCGTTGACGATGGGCACGCGGGCGTGGCGGTCCATGTCTTCGAGCACGCTGTGCCGCCGCACACGCGCGACGATTGAGTCGGCGTATCGCTCCAGGGTCTTGGTGAAATCCTTGATCGATTCGCGATCACCGAGCGGCGAGCCCGACTGGTCGAGGTAGGTCACATTGGCGCCCAAGCGAGAGAGGCCTATATCGAAGCTGGTGCGCGTGCGCAGGGAGGGCTTCTCGAAGACCAGGGCGACGGCCTTGTCTTCAAGCGTGCGAGGCGGGGTGGGCCAGGCGCTTCGCATCTGGCGCGCGAGGCTGAGGATGGCCTGGATCGCCGCGGTGTCGAGTTGGGCCGAGGAGAGCAGGCTGGTGGGCATGCTCGCGGTTGGAGGTGTGGTTGTGGTGTTAGGCACGGCCGGCCCCTAGCGAGGCGGTCTTGCCGTCGCGGATGATGGTGCCGCCGGGTGCACCGGGCTCGCGCCACCAGGGCGCGTCGGCGTCGTTCCACGAGGCGATGCGAACGGGCGCGTGCAGGCGCGAGGCCATGTCGACCGCGGCGCGCACCTTGACGATCATGCCACCGGCGATGATGCCCGCGTCGATGAGGCGTTCGATCTCGGGCCGGTCGAGTTCCTCGATGAGGCCGCCGTCGGCGTCGAGAACGCCGGGGGTGTCGGTGAGCAAGACGAGCTGGCTGGCGCCGAGCGCGCCTGCCACGCCCGCGGCGGCGTCGTCGGCGTTCACGTTCAGCGGGCGGCCGTCCTCGTCGGCACCGATGCATGAGACGACCGGGAGCACGCCCGTGCCGAGGAGGGCGAGCAGGCCGTCGACGTCGTGCGCGTCCTCGTTCGGGTCGACCACGCCCACGCGTCCCAAGTCGACGCCATCAACGGGGCGATGCAGGCGGGCGCGCACGCCCGCGCCGGCGAGGGTGAGGCCGGCGCATGGGATATCGCGGGAGATGAGCGCTCCTACCAAAGCATGGTTCACGACGCCCCCGACCGCGGCGACGACCTCGTCCATGGTGGCCTCATCGGTGACGCGCAGTCCCTGCACACGGCGGATCTCGATGCCCAGGCGGTCGAGCCGGGCGTCGATGGCCGCTCCGCCGCCGTGCACGATGACCAGGCGCTCGTGGGCGGCCAGGCGGGCGATGGCGTCGATGATCGGCTCACGCGAGACGGCGGCGTCGACCCCGCGGCCACCGAGTTTGACGACGACGGCGTTCATGCGACCCCCTCTGCGGGCGTGCCCGCCACGCCGGGCATCAGGCCCGCGCGCTCATCGAGACCGAGACGGATGTTCACGGCCTGCAGCGCCTGGCCCGAGGCTCCCTTGAGCAGGTTGTCGAGCGTGCAACTCAGTACGGCGTGGTGTGATTGCTCGTCATATGCGATTGCGATGTCGGCGAAGTTCGTGCGTTCAACGGCGGCCACGCTGGGCCATGTGCCCTTGGGCAACAGCCGGACGAACGTGCTCGAGCCGTAGGACCTCTCCAGTAGGTCGCGGATGTCGTTCTCGGTGACACCGGGCTTCACATCGACGTGGACGAGCGCGAGCATGCCGCGAGTAAACGGGGCGACGCTGGGCGTGAACAGCACGCGGGTGCCGGCGTGCGCGGCGATCTCGGGCTGGTGGCGATGGGCAAACACGCCGTAGGGCTGGAGGCTTACGTCGCCGAAGACGTTGCGCGGTGTGGGCGAGCGACCCGCGCCGCTAATTCCGCTCACGGCGTCGATCAGCGGTGTGTGGCCCTCGGCGAGCAGCCCGGCGTCGACGAGCGGGCACAGCGGGAGCAGGCTGGCCGTGGGATAGCAGCCCGGGCACGAGAGCAGGCTGGCGGTAGAGATCGCATCACGGTTGCGTTCGGGTAGTGCGTACGCGGCGAGCTCAAGCAAGTGGGGCGTGGGGTGTTCGAAGCCGTAGTGCTTGGGGTACAGCTGGGCGGGCAGGCGGAAGGCACCCGAGAGGTCGGCAACGATCGGGCAGGCGTCCAGCAGAGCCGGCGCGAGAGCAGCGCTGGCCTCGTGCGGCGTGCAGAGGAGGGCGACTTGCGACGAGCAGGCCAGGATGGCTTCGGGTGTGCCGGCGACGAACACCGCGTCAGTGCGGCCCCGAAGCTCGGGGAACACCTCGTCGACCCGTTTGCCCACGTTGCTTCCGCCCGGCGACGAGAACACACCGGCCAACTCGAGGTTGGGGTGGGCCAGGACGAGGCGGACGAGCTCACGCCCCGTGTAGCCGGTGGCCCCGGCGATAGCGACGGGGGTGCTCATGCGGGGTTGGCTCGGAGTTGGTTAGGGACAGGTCGGGTGCCGGGCATGTCCTGGAAGCGTATTGGCGCGGTGTGCCAACAGCAAATCGGTTCTGGCCGGATCGTCTATGCTCCGCGAGTCCAGAGGAGGTCATCATGGTCCATTCGGAGAAGTTCCTGGCGATCGTGGACGACGCACGTGCTCGCATCAAGGAGTGCGCCGTTGACGACGTGCGTCAGATGCGCAACGCCGGAGAGAGCATCATGCTCGTTGATGTCCGCGAGGAGAGCGAGTACGCCAGAGGCCGGCTCCCCGGGGCGATGCATCTGGGCAAGGGCGTGATCGAGCGGGACGCCGAGGCCAAGCTGCCCGATCCCGATGCGGCCATCATCCTCTACTGCGGGGGCGGGTACCGCTCGGCCCTGGCGGCGGACAATCTTCAGAAGATGGGTTACACCAACGTGATCTCGATGGATGGCGGGTATCGCGGGTGGACGGAAGCGGGCCTGCCAATCGAAAGGCCTTGAGCCTGGGCTAGCGGCCGTCGCGGGCGACGCGGGGCTGGTTCAGGGCCGAGGGCGTGGCCTGCCACACGGTGGGGGCGTAGGCGCGGGCCTGCGGCGGCCCTTCGGGGCGATCGGGCGTCGAGCATCCAACCAGGGCACTGGCGACCAGGAGCGCGGCAGTGCCCTGGGCGATCCTGCGTGCGGGTCGTGCGGGTCGTGCGGGTCGTGCGGGCTGTCGGGGTTGGGTAGCCATCATACTTGCAGGAGCGAGATTCGCTTGAGGCGCACGCAACAAGCTTGGGCGGGACCTCAGGGTCATTCTGTTCTCAACGTCCCTTCCTCGTGTGGGTCTGTCCACCGTGAGGGCCGATCATCAGGCGATTGGGGCTCGCCGTGACGACATAACCGGGACGATTTGCCCGCGTTGGCGGGCCGGGCGGGCGTTGACCGGCCGTCGACCAGTCGTACCATCCGGGCCGGAGCGGCCGTCAGTCGGCACCCAAGGGGTTGTCTCTTGGGGAAAGTACCAACAGAGCTGCATCTTCGGGGACCAGGACTCACTCCATGATTCGCACGTCATTCAGTACGGTTGCCTGCCCCACGTGGACCCTCGAGCGAGTCGCTCGGACAGCGGCGGAGTTTGGCTTTGACGGTGTGGAGCTGCGCACGTTCGGGTACGACTCGCGGTCGTTCGTGTGCGACCCGTTGATGACCGGCGCGAGGAAGGTTGCCGGCACCTTCGGTGACCTGGGCGTCGATTTGTGTGGTCTGGCGACCTCGATCTCGCTGGACCAGCCCGTACGGCCGCACGTTGTTGGGCGGACGTTCCTGTTCGATCAGGAGCGCGTGACGCGACAGGCAACGCGTATCGTGGATTACGCCTCGATGGTGGGCGCGACGACGGTGCGCGTATTCGGCTTCGAGGTGCCCGAGGGCGAGAAGCGCATCACCAGCACGCGGCTAATCGCTGGTCGGCTCAGTGCCATCGCCGACCACGCACGGCACCGCGGCGTGACGATCGTGCTGGAGAACGGCGGCAGCTTCCGCACCGCCGAGGATCTGCGCGAGATCATTGACATGGTCGATAGCCCGCTGCTGGCGGCGTGCTACAACAACGCCGTGGGCCATGCCGCGGGCGACGACTACGGCAAGGCTATCCGGACGCTCGGGCGCCGCTTGAAGATTGCACGGCTGAAGGATGTAGGCGCTGGAGGCTGCGTCCCATTGGGCACCGGCGCCAGTGAGGCGAAGTCCTTTGTCGAGGCGCTGGTCGCGTACGGCCACTTCGACGGCTGGCTGAACTACGAGTGGGATGCTGCTTGGGACGGCTCGCTCGCACCTGCCGAGACGGTGTTGCCCGAGGTGATCCGCACGATCTACGGCTGGTTGGGCGCGACGGGTGGCAAGAAGGCCGGCGCGCCGCAGGCAGCCGGGGTGGTCTGACGCTACGAATTCAAGAGAGCGCACGAGGCTTGTGCTGGAGCGTTGCCGGGGGCTCGGTTTTGCCCTGGCGGGTATCGCTCCCATTTTACCCATGCGCCACGAGGCCGAGATGCGTGCGTGGCTGGCGCAAGGCAAGCACGGCTCGATGGCGTATTTGGCCGAGCGCGCGGACCTGAAGGCTGATCCGGCTCAGTTGCTCGAGGGTGCGAGGTCGGCCGTCATGGTGGCCGATCTGTACGCCACGCGCAATGACGACATCGTGGACGTGCCTGATGGGCACGGTCGGGTAGCGCGGTATGCGCATGGTCGTGATTATCACGCAGTGATGAAGAAGCGGCTGCACGCGCTCTGTGATGAGATCATCGAGCGGTGGCCAGACGCGCGTACTCGAGCGTTCGTTGATACCGCCCCGGTACATGAGCGAGAGTTAGCACTCGCGGCCGGGCTGGGTTGGATCGGCAAGCACACACTCCTGATCCATCCGAAACTCGGCAGCTGGATGCTGCTGGGCGGTGTATTGACGACGCTCGAACTCGATGTGAGCGAGCGCGAGGAGTTCGACCACTGTGGCACCTGCACGCGGTGCATTGATGCGTGTCCCACGGACGCGATCACACCCTACAGCGTCGATGCGAGCCGGTGTATTAGCTACCTCACGATCGAGCGGCGCGAGCCTGTTCCGTCCGAGTTCGAGCGTGGGATGGGCGATTGGATCTTCGGGTGCGACGTGTGCCAGGAGGTGTGCCCGCACAACTCGCCGAGATCGGGCAACGTGGGCGAGGCACACTCGGCGTATGCCGGGGACCGAGCATCGTTCGATCTGGTCGATGTGATGGGCTGGGACGAAGGCGCGCGGCGGACCGCGTTCGCCATGAGCGCGATGAAGCGGGCCAAGCTGGGCATGATGGGTCGCAACGCGGTCATCGCCGCCGGTAATGAGATTGAGCGCTTGGGGCCCGACCATCCGGCTTCTCAGCGATTGCTGGAGTCGTTGCGTGGTGTCTTAGAGGACAAATCGTCCGACGCAGAGGCCCGCTTGCTGGCGGCTACGACACTAGAGCGCTGCGGCCGCTCGCTATAGTCAACCATGGCTGAAGGCCACAAGCGTCCGTGGGTTGTGATCGTTGGCGGGGGCTTTGCTGGTATCGCGTGCGCGCGAGCCTTGCGGCGCAGCGATGCCAACATCGTGCTCATCGATCGCCGCAATCACCATCTCTTCCAGCCGTTGTTGTACCAGGTTGCGACAGCGGCACTGTCTCCGGCGAATATCGCTATGCCGATCCGCAAGCTCATGCGCAAGCAGGCGAATTGCACGGTTGTCATGGGTAACGTCGACGCTATCGATCTCGACACAAAGACCGTCGATGTTGAAGGGCACGCGCGCGAATTTGACTACATCGTGCTCGCGTGTGGCATGACGCACAATTACTTTGGCAACGATGAGTGGCGGCCCTTCGCACCGGGTCTGAAGACGATCGATGAAGCGCTCGAAGTCCGGCGGCGAGTGCTGCTCGCTTTTGAGGCCGCCGAATTGGAAACCGATGAGCGTGCCCGCCGCGCGGAGTTGACGTTCGTGGTCGTTGGTGGGGGGCCGACCGGTGTGGAACTCGCGGGTGCGATCGCTGAGATCGCGACCCAATCCATCCCAAGGGACTTCCGCCGAGTTGATACACGTGAGGCTCGTGTGGTGCTCATCGAGGCGCAGGATCGACTGCTCAAGGCATTCCACCCCGAGCTCTCGGAACGGGCGAAACGCGATCTCGAACGCCTCGGCGTTGAGGTGCGGCTGTCCAGCATGGTCTCGGGCATCGATGATCAGGGGACAACGCTAGGCACTGGCGATGATTCCGTGCGTATTGAGAGCACCTGTGTGTTGTGGGCGGCGGGACTTAGGGGCGAGCCAATAGCCGACTCTATTGGTACGCCGCGAGAGCGCGACGGGCGGATTCGAGTCAACGGTGATCTTTCCGTGCCTGGCTATCCGTATGCGTTCGCGACCGGGGATCTGATGTCGTACACCGATCCCAAGATTGGGAGTGAAGTTCCTGGTGTGGCGCAGGGTGCGTTGCAGTCGGGCGCGTTCGTCGGGCGTGTCATCGCGAGAGAGATTGCCGGCGGGTCGAGATCCGATCTGGGGGATTTTCACTACAAGGACAAGGGGTCCATGGCGACGATCGGTCGGGCGAGGGCTGTTGCCCAGGTTGGCTCGCTGCGCTTTGGTGGCTTCTTTGCCTGGCTCCTCTGGTCGATCGTGCACATCCTGTTCTTGATAGGATTCCGAAACAAGTTGTTTGCGCTGCTCGAGTGGTCGTGGCTGTACGTATTCTGGAGTCGCGGCGCGCGCTTGATCACCGGCGGACGCGCCAAGCCGAGTCCGCTGGCGCCGATGGGCGCCGAATCTGATTGACGCAGAGAAGGCGCTCAGCCCGGCTAGGGGCCAAGCGGTGCGGGCGAAGGCTCGCTCGTGGGTTCGAGCGTGAAGGTGCGCTCGATGTTCCTGGCCTTCTCCGCCTCGTAGCGTAAGGTGAAGGTGGCTCCCTCATCGCCACGAATCAGGTAGCGGAAGACGGCTTGGTTCATGCCGCCGATGCCCTCATTGAGCTGGATGCGCTGCGGTTCGAAGCGGATCTCACGCATCTGGCGGTCGTTGAAGTCGCCAAGGCGGCCGGCGGTAACGATTTCGGCCCCGTCGCTCTCGAAGTGCAGCAGGTCATTGGTACCGATGTTCTTCTGGCGGGCGACGCCCAGGCGTGTGGGGATGTGGCGCTCGTTGCGGATGGCAACGTCGACCTGCCACAGACCGGGCGAGCGTTCCTCGATCTCGACGCGGCCGAATCGCAGCAGCGGCATCTGGCGCGCGTGGTACATGGTGAATGCGAAGTTGCGGTGGGCTTCTTCCTCGAGCAGGAACGTCGGAGTCTGGCGCGAGCCCCAGCGGTTGACGCCGCCCACGAGGATGGGGCCGAACTCGGGATGGTCGAACTCGGTGTAGTCGGTGAATTCGGTGCCGAACACGACATGGTCGCGCCAGAGCCAGGTGTCTTCCTCGCTGGCCCGGCCGGGCTCACCCTGGAATCGCTTGGCATTGATCCACAACTCGTTGGTGAAGCTAACGATTCCCAGCGTCTCGGCCAGCCAGTTTACCTGCCCACCGTGGACGTTGTACAGATCGCTCCAGATGACCCAATCTCGGTAGTAGGGCAGCATCTTGGCACCAGCGGTGGCGATGGCGTCGTATACCCGAGAGTCGCTGCGGTTGTAGAGGTTGGCCCGATTCTGGTTGCCCGGCCCGCGGAGGATCATGCCGCCGCTATTGTGGTAGCTCTGCCCCGCGGCCACGTTGGGGTGGGCCAGCAGGAACTGGCCAATGCCATGGGTCTCGGGCGCGCTGAACGGATACGGGCCGGCACCGAACTGGGCGTAGGCCGGCTGCCAGTCGCCGGGCCAATTGCGGTTCATGTCGTCGGCAAAGGGGGCGTCCTCGTTGATGCGGCCGTCGCCGTCGTTGTCGATGCCTTCGGAGCCCAGGTACTCCCATTCGCCCTGTTCGAAGGGGCCTACGCGCTCGAAGCGGCGCGGGTCGGTGGCGTTACGCTTCCAGCCGCCGCCGACACGTTGGCGCCACATCTGCGTGATGGAGCCGTCGCCGTCGAGGTCGTCGTAGCTGTCCTCATCGCTGACCCCGTCCCGGTCGTTGTCGACGGGGCGCTGGTTGTGACGGCTGGTGCTCGGCGTGTTGGCTTCGGCAAACCACCAGGCCCGGCCGTCTGGGTTGGTTACGGGCGCGAGGTAGAAGCTCGTGCGGTCGAGCAGTTCGGTGAGCCGCTCGTTCTTGCCGTGGCTCTCGACGAGCATCCACAACGAGTAGAGCACGGTCTCGGCGACCTGGATCTCGTTGCCGTGGATATTGCCGTCGATGTACATGGCGGGCTTTTCGGTGTGCGCGCCGGTCTCAGGGTTGTTGACGATGGCCAGCCAGACGTCGCGGCCCTGCAGGCTCTTGCCCAGACTTTGGAGCGTGACCAGATCCGGATGGGCGGCCTCGATCTGCTTGAGCAGGTCGACGATCTGGTCGTAGTCGTAATAGCGATTCCAGGCGATGTCGACCTTGAAATCGGGGTTGTAGCGCTGGGTACCGTCCTGGGCGGCGGGCGTGTCCTGCGCGAGGGCGGGCGTTGCGGAGAGGGCGGCGATGGTCAGCAGCGTCTTGAAGTGACTCGTGAGGTTCATCGGTTGCCTCCCTCGGCCAGTTCGATCTCGATGTCGGTGGTGCCAAACTCTTCGGAGCGGAACTGGGCGCTTAGCGTCGAGCCGTCATCGGCCAGCACGAGCCACTCGGCCCGCATGGTTTCGCCCGGTGCGATGCTGTCGGTGCGGTTGATGGCCGAGCCGCTGACGAGCCTGTCCTGCGGCAGGTCGAGCGCGAGCACGAACGGTGTGAGTCGCCGGGCCTTGACGCCGAGTGCCGTGCGGGTCGGCAAGTCGCCGTCGTTGCGCACGGTGATGCTTACGCGCCAGACTCCGGTGCTGACCTGTTCGATGACCGGGTCGTCGATCATCACGCGGGGCATCATGGCGATCAACTGCTCGATGAAATGCGCTTGCGCCTCGACGATGCCGTCGATAGCGTCCTCGGGCGCGTTCATGGTGAAGCCGGGCACGAAGCCGCCGATCTCGACTGATCCCAGTTGTGGATGATCGAAGGGCTGCCAATCGACGTAGCCGTAACCGACGCGATCGGCGTACGCGAGCCACTTGGCGTCGTCGGACTCCTTGCCGGTTTTGCGCGGTGTGCGCGAGGGTCGCTGTGGTTCTGGCTGCTCTTGTTCGGCCATGGGGTCCGGCGCGCCCTGAGCGATGGTCATGATGCGTTGCTGGGTATCAACAGGCAACGCCTGGAAAGCCTCCATGCGTTCGGCTTGCTCGGCCTCGCTCAGGCCCTGGGTCTCGGCGAGCGCACCCTGGATGGCATCCTGGGTGAGCACGAGCTTGTAGTCTCCAATCATGACGAAGGGTGGCTCGTCGGGCGCGGGCCCTTCGGCGGGTGGTTCGTCAAGCTTGCCCTCGGCTTCCTGTTCGCCTTCTTCCTTGGGTGGCTCAGGGCGCTGCCAGGGGTTGGTGGCGATGGTGACCAGTCCAAGGTGGGCGTACGCCCAGCCGGCGAAGCTGCCTTCAAGGCTTGCCTTCTCGGGTTCTTTCAGCTTGGTCGCTTCCTTGTACGCCTCGCTCAGGCGGTCCATGACTTCCTTGTCGGCTCGCTCGAGGCCGGTGGGCACGCGGCCCGTGTGGTCGTAGCCGCCTGCACTGGGCACGTTGATGATGGTGTCGTGCGGGCCGTAGACGATGGCGGCGACGATGTTCGGTCGGCCCAGCAGCCACGTCGCGAGCGCCTTGCTCTCTGGCTCGCTAAGTGGGTAGGCGCCAATGTCATTCCCGAATTCGGCCCAGCGGTAGGGGAAGTTCTTGTTGAGGTCGACGCCGCCAACACCATCCTCGCTCATCCGACCGTCGCCGTCCTGGTCGCTGGCTTCGGGCAGCAGGGCGTGCGTGGCCACCTCGCCCTTGCTCGCGTCGACGCGCCGCATCAAGCGTGGTTGGTCGGGGTCGACGACGTGGGTAAGCTCGACGCCGTACTTCGGTGACGGCTCGGTGGAGCGCATCATGGTCACGACGCCATCACCGTTAAGGTCTCGTGGGCCGTCCTCGTCGAGGCGGCCGTCGCGGTCGGCGTCTTCGGCGGTTCGCGTGCCGCCAGGCACGGCCGCGGTCGTATCGTCGCGGTCCTGCGCGTCACGGTTGAGCCGGGGGATGACGTAGACCGTCGCATTCGTCAGGTCGGCCTCACGCTCGATGGCGCCCACGAGTTCACGCGCGATCGCGGGTCCGCTGGTGTGGCGGCCATCGATGCCGGCGACGATAAGCAGGCCCGGCTTTGCGTCCGGATCGCCCTCACCCCCGCTAATGCGATAGACGTAGATGGGCTGGTCGTTCGCGGTCAGGCCGATGCGGGAGCGGTCGACGATCCGTGCGGCGGAATTGATGCCGAGATCGGCAACAGCGACATAGCTCGAGGCCGAGGGGTTCTCGGTCAGGAGCGTGCGTGGCGCTTGGCTGGCCCGGGGCGGGTGCTGATCGCCGGAGTGGGTGCTCTTGCTCGCACAAGCGGCGAGGCCTGCGATCATCAGGAGGGAGGCTCCGCTCATGAGAGAACGACTCGGGGAAGGTGCAAACAGCTTCATGCGTGACCATACCCCCTCGTGGCTGCCTGGGTTACGCGGTTATGGGGCGGTGGGTGGCAGTTTGGGGCTCTACACTCGCCCATGTACGCCGCCCTGCTGGCCCGAAAGTACCTGACGACCAAGGCCATCCCGCTGCTGGCGGCGCTAGCGGTAACCCTCAGTGTGGCTACCGAACTCATCGTGTGGTCGGTCATGGGCGGGTTCCTCACGATGCTGGTCAATGACGGTCGCAAGACCGACGGCGACCTGCGCATCACTTGGGAGTACGTGGGCTTCGGCCACTACGACGACCTCATCGAGCGACTCGAGGCCGACCCGGCGATTGCGCACGCGACGCCGATGATCGAGACGCTAGCGATCCTTGGGATGCCCGACGATCGGCCGGTGAGCGTGCAGCTGTTGGGCATCGATCCGGTGAGCTACGCCGACGCGACGCCATACGAGCAGTCATTGTATTGGCGGCCCCTCGAGACCCAGCCTCCGGCTCCGGCACCGAGTGCCGATGGTGAATTCCAGGTCCGCGATCCCCGAACGGACGCGCGCAACCACCGGGATCTCGAGCAGTGGATCCAGGAAGGCCGCACGCTTCGAACGCCCGGTGGCGACCCGGCGATGGTCACCGGCATCGCGGCGACGGGCTGGAATGCCCGGATGGTGCCCGAGAATTTCTACGTACCCCTGCCGAGCCAGCAGCGGTTGGCGGCGGGCGGCGTGCGCGTCGACTATGCGTTCCTCCCCGAGATGAGCGTGCGTCTCACGGTGCTGCCACTGGGCCAAGAGGGTGCGGGTGCGCTCGACCTGCGCACCATCGAGTTCCCCATTGCCAACGAGCTGGCCACGGGCAACTACGCCTACGACTCGCACTTCGCGCTCGTGCCGCTCGACGCGCTGCAGGACCTGTTACAGATGGGTGCGGCACGCAAGATCGATCCGTCGAGCAATCCGTTCGCGGTCGAGATCGGCCCCGACGGCGTCGAGCGGCCGGCGAAGCCGACAATCATCGGCGAGAGTCCGGCCCGCGCGACCGATGTCCTGGTGCGTGCGGCGCCGGGCGTGAGTAGCGAAGCACTGCTCGACGTGTGCAAGGCTGTGTACGCCCGCTTCGAAGAAGCCCACCGCGGCGAGGTGCCCAGCTCGCGGTCGATCTCGATCCAGACCTACGAGCAGCGCAACGCGATGTTCATCGGGGCGGTGCAGAAGGAGACCACGCTGGTGCTCTTCATCTTCGGCGTGGTGAGTTTAACGAGCGTGTTCCTGGTGCTGGCGATTTTCTGGGCGATGGTCAGCGAGAAGACGCGGGACATCGGTGTTTTGCGCGCGATCGGAGCCAGCGGCACGGGAGTGGCCGCGGTGTGGGTGGGCTATGGCCTCGCCATCGGCGTTGTGGGTAGCGCTCTCGGCGCTGGCCTCGCGGCTTTGGTCGTCACCAACATCAACCCCATCCACGAGTGGCTCGGAAGGGTCCTGGGCGTGCAGGTGTGGGACCCCAACGTGTACTACTTCACGACGATCCCGACCGATCTGGACGCGAAGAAGTTCGTCATCATCGTGGCGGGCGGGATCATCGCGAGCGTGGTGGGGGCGTTGGTGCCGGCGGCGCGAGCCGCCTGGATGGACCCGGTGAAGGCGTTGCGGTTCGACTGAAGAAGGAGCGGGCCGGCCGGAGTCAGCCCGTCCCTCTTTACCAATCCTTCAATCTACCAATCGTACGAAGCTCTCCGCACTCGGCGGGCAGGATTCCGCCCGACCAAGCGGGGCCGTCATGCCGCCAATGCCACTTGTTGGCCGTTGCCGCCGATGGTGAAGCGCACCGTGATGGGCGCGGTGCCGGCGGTGATGGTCGAGCACTTCTTGGCGCGCACGACGTATCTGACGCGCTCGGTGCCGGCGGGTACCGTGGTGTCGACGAAGCGCTTCTCGTCGGCGAAGCCCAGGTCGGTGTACGCGCCCTGGCTGCCGCCGGCGGGCGTGACGGCCCGCTGGACGATGTAGGTGGTGCCCGTCGAGACGCTGCCCTTCCAGCTGAGCTCGAAGGTGCCGTCATTCAAGAGGTCGAAGCCCACGTCGCTGGCGTCGACGGGCGGGATGGCGGCGGGCTCCTTGGGCTCGGGGATCTGGGCGATGCCGTACAGGCTGGGGTCGCCCTCGATCTCGGCGGCGGTGCGGATCTGCTTGATGAACTCGGCCCTTAGGCTGCGCATGGCGGCGATGGCCTGGTGCTGGGTGGCGGTGGCGCTATTGGCCTACGCGGCGTCGTAGGCGGTGCGCGCGGTGGTGGTGAGGCTGGTGAGCTGCGCGGTCTCCTCGGCCGACAGGTGGAACGTGGCGGCGTTGGCTTCCCAGATCGGGCTGCGCTGCTCGAAGAACGCGATGTTGTCCTGCTTCTTGCGCGGTTGGACGGGCATTGGTCTGCTCCGATACACGCGACCCCCGCGGCGTGCACGCGGGCGGCGGCGTGCGTCCCCGTCGCGGTAGGGGTATCGAGTAGCAGAGAGAGCACCTTGAGCCCACTCGCGTGATGTTAGAAAACGTCGCGTTCTACGCAGATGAAGAACACAATATGGCCACGTGTATATTGCCTATGTCGATTATCAGTTGCGAGGCCGAGTGCTTACGGGCAGCCGCCGTCGAACTCGTTCTGGAACGAGAGGAAGTCGAACAGCGTTAGGCTCCCGTCGCCGTCGAAGTCGGCGGCTGGGTCGCCGGCGTCAAAAAGGTTCTGGAAGGCAAGGAAGTCAAAGAGGGTCAGCTCGCCGTCGCCGTCGATGTCCGCGGCGCACACGTCCTCCAGCGCGAGCGCGAATGGAAACGCCTCGCCGGTCGTGTCGAAGGACTGGTCGAACGTCGAGCCACCAATCTCGAAGGAAACGCGGATCGATGGGTCCAGCAGCGCGCCGTCGGGCACCGTTGCCATGAGCAGCCCCCCCCCGGGGATGTTCGTCGCTTCGAGCACGCCGGGCAGGCCGTTCGTGCTCAGCGTGACCATCTCGATCGCGGTGTCACCCCGGTTCACGATGGTCACGAGGTCGAGCCCCGGGAAGATCGAGTCGATGGCCGAGAACGCCACGTCGGCAGCGGGCGCCTCATCAAGGATCACCGTCTGGATGTCGCCCCACTGCAGCGCTTCGGTCGCGTCGGCGGCCACGCCCGCCGCGGCCGCGCCGCCGAGGAGTGCCGGCAGCAGCGGGCTGGTCGCGCCCGTGAGCGGGTTGTCTTCGAGCAGGGCCGTGCTGCCGATGGTCAGGAACGTCTGTCCCTGGTTGTCGATGTCCAGCCCGAAGAGATCGTTGTTGGCGATGACGACCAGGCGGCCATCGGCCCCGTCGTTGACGCCCGGTTGGCCGCCCATGCCCCCGAGTTGGCTGCCGAAGAATCGCCGCGAGACTGGGTCGACCTCGACGATGCTGGCCTCGACCAGGATGGAGCCGCCGCCCCCGCCGCCCCCGCCGCCCCCGCCGCCACCATCACCGCCAGGGCCGCCCGTGCCACCCCTCCCGCCGTCCCCGCCGTCGCCGCCCACCGTGCGGTCGAGCGTTCCGGGCCATCCGGGCTCACCAGCGGATCCCAGGGTCCCGGCGACCCCCGGGATCCCAGCGGTGCCAGCGAATCCGGCCAAGCCATCGGCCGACGCGAGGGGTGGCAGGGTGATGCGCGTGAGCGCGGTAAGCATGAGGCTGCCGCCGCCGGGGCCGCCGCTGCCACCCGCTCCACCGAGTCCGCCGTCTCCGCCGGGCCCACCGGCGCCGCCATCGCCGCCGCGGCCGCCGCGGCCGCCGGCGATGCAGCTCGAACAGTCATAACCGCCCGCGCCACCCCCGCCGCCTCCGCCGCCCGCGGCCGCGCCACTGCCTCCGCCTCCAGCGCCACCGGACCCGCCGCCCGCTCCACCGCTCGCGGCCAGCGGCACGAACGCCGTGCCCATAACACCGCCGCCGCCCTGGCCGGCCTGCCCGCTCGTAGCGCTCCCGGCCCGTCCGTTTCTGGAACCACCCGGGCTCCCATCGCGACCATGACGGATTCCCGGCCCGCCGCCCAATCCTCCATCGCCGCCAATTGGTGCCGGGAACGCACCACCAGCCAGGCTCGCGCCACCCGCTCCGGGGGTGGTTTGCGAGGATCCCCCAAATCCCGCGCCGCCGGGGGAGCCCGCTTGGCCGCTGTCGCCCGCGGAACCCGGGAGTCCCGCCTGGCCATCATCTCCCGAGCCCCCGGATCGGCCGGCTCCCCTGCACGGGATGCACGTTCCGTCGATACCGGCGCCGCCGAAGCCGCCGCGGCCGCCTTCCGATCCCGCGGCGCCGCCAACGCCAGCCGCGTCGGGTGCCGAGCCTCCAATGCCGGCGCTCCCGCCGCCGAGCTCGCCGGGTGGGACATCGATGAATCCGCCGATGGTCATCTCGACTGCCGCGATGGTCACGGGCCGGGAGCCTGAGAGGGCCCACCGCACGCCGGGGCCGGTGTCGACGACGCCAAGGTCGAAGAATGCCGAGCCATCGCCGAGCACGGATCCCACGACGGCGGCGCTGGGGCCGGTCAGCCTCGGCGGTGTGGCGCTCGAGTCGATTGTGATGACGCCCGCATCAGCGATCACGTCCGGGCCCGAGCCGCTGGCAAAGTAGGCCGGGTCGGTCGTCGCACGGCACTGGTTCTTCAGGAGCAGCACGGCATCGGGCGACAGGGCCGACGCAAGCAGGTCGAGATCGTTGTCGCGGTCCACATCGACCAGCGCGACGTAACCCGACTGATTCGCACCGAGAACGGGCTCGGCAGCCGCAAGGCCGCCCATGCCGTCGCCCCGGAGAAGGAAGGCGCCCACCGCGTCGATGCAGCTCACCACAACATCGTCGTGCCCGTCGCCGTCCACATCACCCACGGCCATGCCGGCGGGCTCGTTGCCAACGGCAACCGTGCCCGACGGCACGAACGTCCCGTCACCGGCGTTCAGCAGCACGGTGACGTCATTGCTCAATGCACCGGCCACGACGACGTCCGGATCGCCATCACCGTCCAGGTCAACGACCTCCACGTATCGCGGCCACTCGCGAACCGGGTAGACAACCTGCGGCGCGAATCCCCCCGCGCCGTCACCGAGCAGCACGCCGACCGTGTCGTCATCGCGGTTGGTGACAAGAAGGTCGGGATTACCATCGAGATCGAAGTCGCCGCTTGCGGTCCCGAACGTCACGGCCCCGGTGGGAAGCGTGGTTGTCGATGCAAACGACCCCAAGCCGTCGTTGAAGAGCACGGTCACGGTCGCGTCGGCGCCATTGCTGGCGGCGATGTCCATGTCGCCGTCGAGATCGAAATCGTCGATGGCGAGATCGATGGCAATCCCGGGAGTCACCCACAGCTCGCTGTCGGGGAACAGGCCCGTCCCGTCGTTGCGAAGGACTGTGACGCCACCCTCGCCCACGAGACCGACCGCGATGTCCAGGTCGCCGTCGGCATCGAAGTCGGCCACCTGCGCGTCGAGCGGAACGTTGCCCACCGCGTAGTCCGCGCGCGTGCCGAACGAGCCCGGCGCATCGCCCAGGAGCACGACAACACCGTCGTCGGCGCTCACGATGACGAGGTCGATCAGGTCGTCACCGTTCAGGTGCGCGGTGACAACCGCACGTGGCCGATCGATTGCTGCGGCAACCACCCCTTCCCCGAAGATCTCGGATAAGGGGCACGCCTGCCCCCATGCCTCCGCGCTCACGGCCTGCCCCGCCGCGACGGCGAGCAGCGTGGCTAACGGGGTGACTGGGTGGTGCGAGGTGCGGGCGTTTGAGCGTGAGCAGCGATTGTGCGTGGCCATGACGCGATCCCTCCGAGTGCGTGCGGTTGGTCGGCAACTTCACCTGCGCGACGCTGCGCTGGCTCTGGAACCTCCGCAAATCACTTGAGACTAGGAAGTCGAAAAGCCTTCGGTCAACGTGGCGAACCGTGACGTCTCGCTAGGAAATCCGGGCAAATCTTCCGCGGCGCCAGCCCTGGCGACGGGCCGTCAAGGCCCGAGAACACCAGTGACGGTCTTTTGATCGGCTCCACCGGTCGTTCGGCCACCGCCACCCGAAGGGTAGTTGCCGCTGACGGTCCGTCCGTTACGGCCATCCGAGCTTCCGTCACCACCATGCGAGCTCACGTCAACGTCGAACCCGCTTCGTTTGCTGCCACCCGTAGGACTTTCAGCGTCACGCGGATGTGCGTTGCACCTGCTTTGGGTGGCGGTTGCCGCCGCCGGCTGCAGTGGGGCGGGCCCGGCCCGCAGGCCGCTCCCACCGCCCGCAGCGACCAACCATCGGGCATGGCCATCGACTATCGCACCCTGGGGCCGGGCGAACTTGAAGTGCTCAAGCGCGCGCCCGCGCACCTCGAGTTCAGCAACGCGCTCAGCCCCAGCCAGCCGTTGGCGACGGTGATGCTGTGGATCTCGAAGCCGGCCGACGCCTACGCCGTTGCGGCGGCGCGTTTCGAGGCCCTCGCGCCCGAAGGCGCGTGGTCGGCCCCGGCGCTCGTCGCGCCCTTCGACGCGCCGGGCACCAGTGCGGGCGTGGTGGCCGATGGCGGCCTGCGTGTCGCGGGCGCCATAGCCGGCCCGCTGCACTTCCCCATGGGTGGCATCGTGGCCGATCCGAGCGACCCGATCGCGCTGTGGCAGGCGACGTTCACCGTCGACGACTTCACGCCCCGTGAGGTCGTGCTGGTGGCCGACATCGACCGCTACGACGTCTACACCAGCGCGGGCAGCGGCTTCAGCGAGCGGCGATTCACTCCCGATGCGCGCGGTGCCATCGTGGTCGTGCCCGCGCCGGGCGGCGTGGCGCTGCTGGCCGCGGCGCTGGGATGGGCCGCGAGGCGCACCCGCCGTCGCTGATGGCGGGTGCGGCCCGCTCGCGACCCGAAATCGCCTTGGGATTCGGGTGAATCTGTGGTATGCTGTCGTGGGCCGCCGTGTATTGCCATTGGCCGCAGGAGGGACGGGAATGATGATCCGAGCGGGCGGAGCGTGGCGGGCGGTGCTGGTGGTCCTCTGGGCCGTGCTGGGCGGTGCGGGTGTCGGCCACGCCCAGCCGTGCGAGCCGGGGTGGAGCGAGGGGCTGTTCTGCCGGGCGGGGTTCGATCTTGGGGCCGACATGGCGGTCGTGTACGACGACGGCTCGGGGCCGGCCCTGTACGTTGTTGGCGGGCCCGGGCGTGCGGGGTGCTCGGTCATTGATCGCTTGGCACGCTGGGATGGCGTTGCATGGTCAGCGCCGCCCGCGCTGACCGAAGGGGCGCCCGGCCCGCACATCCGTGCCATGGTCGTTTTTGATGACGGCGACGGCGAGAAGATCTACGCCGCTGGGGAGTTCGAGACGGCTGGCGGGCAGCCTGCGGGCGGCTTCGCACGGTGGGACGGGGCCTCGTGGGAGCCCGTGCCCGGCGGTGGCGTGGACGAACGCATCGATGCTCTGGCGGTGTTTGATGACGGATCGGGCCCAGCGATCTTCGCGGGCGGCGTGTTTCGCGACGCCGGCGGGCAGCGGGCCAACAGCATCGCGCGATGGGACTCGGACGGCTGGAGCGTGCTGGGCGACCCGGCCACGCCTTCGGAGGTGGGTGTGGGGTTCGCGTCCCTCCAGGGACAGGTCTACGCGCTGTTCGTGCACGACGACGGGCGCGGGCCGGCGCTCTTTGTGGGCGGGCGGTTCGATCGGGCTGGCGCCACCGACGCCAGCGGCATCGCGCGGTGGGACGGTACGACGTGGAGCACCCTGGGCGAGTCGGGCGTGCAGGGCGTGCTCGGGAATGTGTTTGCGCTGGAAGCCTTCGATGATGGTCCGGGCCCCGTGCTCTACGTGGGCGGCGGTTTCGGGCACGCTGGTGGCCAACCGGTGGAGAATCTGGCACGTTGGGACGGCCAGGCATGGTCGAGCGTGGGCACGATCGATCCCGACGAGCGTGTGACGGCGTTGCGGGCCTATGACGATGGCTCGGGCCCGAAGCTGTACGCGACGGGAGTGTTCCTGGCGGTTGACGGCATGCGCGTGGGTCGGATCGCGCGCTGGGACGGCGTGCGTTGGACGCCGTTGGATGGGGCGATCGGCGACGGAGTGTGGGGTAGCGGATCGACGTATGGCTCGAAGTTGACCCTTGCCAACCTCGACGGACAGGACGTGCTCGTGCTCACGGGTTCGTTCGAATTTGCAGGCGGGTTGGAGGCGGGCCACATCGCCGTGTGGGGGCCGGACGGCTGGTCGGTGATGCGTGAGGGCGGCCTGCCCCCGACGACCGCGACCACTAGCTGGGTGAGCTACGACGATGGCTCAGGCCCAGCGCTGTACGCCAGCGGGCGGCTGCCAATAAGCGTGGGCCGCGAAGACATCATCGCTCGGTGGACCGGCTCCGACTGGTTGCCACTGGAAGGGCCCGGCGGGCAGTCGCTCAGCGAGGGTGATGTATCGGGCATGCTCGTTAGTGATGATGGCCGCGGGCCCGCCCTCTTTGTTGCGGGATCTTTCGCGACCGCCGATGGAATTGTGGTCAACTCGGTGGCTCGCTGGGATGGCGCCAATTGGTCCGGACTCGAGGGGCCGTTCACTCCTGGTGTCGATCGTCGTGTAAACGACATAGAGGTATTCGACGATGGCCGCGGAGAGGCTTTATATGTAAGCGGGTTGTTTCTTGAAGCTGGCGGCGTCCCATCGCGGCTCGTGGCGCGATGGGATGGCGCGACCTGGTCGCCGCTACTCGATGCCTCAGGACTTGGCCTTTTTGGGGATCGCGGTAGAGCGATGGCAGTGTTTGACGATGGGCGGGGTGCCGCGCTATACGTGGCTGGTGACATCCGAACTGCGGGTGGACAGGACGTTTCAAATGTCGCGAGATGGGACGGTTCGACCTGGGAGCCGCTTGCGGGACCGATGGGCGAGGGGCTGGACGACACAGTCTTCGACTTAGCTGTGTTTGACGATGGTCACGGAACGGCGCTCTACGCAGCGGGCCGGTTCGATCATGCCGGGGGGCGTGAGATCTATGTGATAGCCAAGTGGGACGGCTCGGACTGGTACTCGCTCGAAGGGCCGATGACTGGAACTGGCCTCTCTGGAAGCCTAGCCGAAGCACTGGCGGTGTTTGACGATGGTCATGGCCCGGCACTTTACGTCGCGGGTGACTTTTCCCAGGCCGACAACCAGCCGACGCCACACATCGCCCGGTGGGATGGTGAGAACTGGAGCGCCGTGGGTGGCGATGGCCCGGGACCATCCGCGGCGGGGATCGACGGTACGGTCAACTTCCTTTCGGTAGCTGTCGACGGCGGCGTGCAGACGATGTTCGCAGGAGGCAACTTCCAGTTCGCCGGCGGGTACCACTCGTGGCGTACGGCGCGGTACGCACGCCAGCCTTCATCGTGCGTTGCCGACTTGAATTGTGACGGTGAGTTGACCCTGTTCGATTTCCTCGCCTTCCAGAACGCCTTCGATGCGGGTAATCCGATTGCAGACTTCGATGGTGATGGTGAGTTCACGATCTTCGACTTCCTTGCTTTCCAGAACGCGTTTGACGCGGGGTGCTTGTAGGGTCCAGATTGTCACATGTACGGACGTGGCCGATTGCGCCGCTCATATCCGTCGCGATGATACCATGCGGCATGCAATCGCAGGATGCTCCAGGATCGAGTGTGGCAGATTCGGCCAGCGCCCAGGCTGGAACCCGTTCCGCCATCGAGGTGCACGCACCCGAACCCGAATGCCTCGGTCTTGGTCATACCAGACGCGACGGCGTGCTCGACGCGCTGCGCACTCGGCGATCGCCGAGGCTCAAGGACCTCATCGAACCCGGCCCGGACCATGAGCAGCTCCGCGACATCTTGACCATCGCCGCGCGCGTGCCCGATCACGCGCGGCTGGTGCCGTGGAGGTTCATCACGATCTCCGGCGAAGGTCGGGATCGACTCAACGCCGCGATCGGTGAGCGTTTCGACGCGTTGCATCCGGACGCGGACGAGATGCAGTGCGAGCACGCCCGTGCGCGCATGTCGCACGCGCCGCTGGTCGTGGCTGTCGTGTACCGGCCCGGTGAGCATCCGAAGGTACCCGAGCTCGAGCAAGCCCTGTCCGCGGGCGCGGCGTGCATGAACCTGATCCACGCGTGTAACGCCCATGGCTTCGCAGCCCTCTGGCTCACCGAGTGGTACGCCTTCGACCGCGTCGTGCTCGAAGCTCTCGGCCTGGCGGAGCACGAGCACATCGCCGGCTTCATGCATGTTGGCACGCAGGCCGAGGCCCGCGACGAGCGACCCCGCCCTGAACTGGTCGACATCGTGACATCGTTCTCGTAAGCACATGTCAGCACCCTTCGAACGAACGCCATGACCATCGAGTACCGCGAGCTGGGCCCCGAGGATGCCACGTTGCTGGCTGCCGCGCCCGATGGCCTGTTCGACAACGCGATCGACACCCAGCAGATGCTGGCGTTCCTCGCCGACGAACGCCACCACATCATCGTGGCTGTCGATACCGACGCTGGCGCACCGATCGCCTTCGTGAGCGCCAACGGCTATCTGCATCCCGACAAACGACCGCAGGCGTGGATCAACGAGTTATCGACGCTTGAAGGGCACCGCGGTCGGGGCATCGCGACCCGGCTCGTGCGGCTGATGCTCGATGCACTGGCCGACCGCGGTTACCGCCAGGTCTGGCTCGGTACCGAGCACGATAACGAGCCGGCACGGGCAGTCTATCGGAAAGTCATGCACGAGCGCGAGGGCAGCGAGGATGAGGCGGTCGTGGTGTACGAGTTTCCGTTGCACAGAGGCGACAGCCCCGGCACTGCTGGCGACGTAGGCTGATCCATGTCCGAGCCCCACGCCACGGATGGCACGATGATCGACGACCCCGGCACTACGAAGCCCGACAGCGACCCCCTGTTGGCCGACCTGACGGAAAACCAACAGCGAGCCGTGCTGGCCACCGAGGGGCCCGTACTGGTGCTCGCGGCGGCGGGCAGCGGCAAGACCCGGGTCATCACCCGGCGCATTGGGCACCTCGTGCGGCTGGGTGTGCCACCGTGGTCGATTCTCGCGCTGACGTTCACCAACAAGGCCGCCGCCGAGATGCGCGAGCGGGTGGGCGTGCTGCTGGGCGGGCAGGACGGCTATGACAGCCGCCGCACTCGCGGGCTGACCGTCGGTACCTTCCATAGCTTGTGTGCGCGGCTGCTGCGACGCTACGCCGATGATGAAGCGTTGCCATACCTCAAGCCCGACTTCACCATCTACGACACATCCGACCAGGTCGCGCTGATGAAGCGGACGATCAAGGATCTTGGTATGGACACGAGCAACTGGAACCCCAGGAGCGTGCTTAACGCCATCAGCGGTGCCAAGAATGAATTGCAGGACGCCGACGCGTACGCGGCGGCCGCGATGGACTTCTATACCAAGCAGGTAGCGCGGATTTATGGCGCGTACCAGCAGGCGATGCGTAGCGCGGGCGCTGTCGATTTTGATGATCTCCTTCTGCTCACCGCCAGATTGCTGCGCAAGAGTGAGTCCGCGCGAAGCGAGATGCGCGAGCGGTGGCAGTATCTGCTCATCGACGAGTACCAGGATACCAACAGAGCACAGTTCGAGATCGCCGCACTGCTGGCAGGCGAGGCCGGAGAGGATGGTCGCGGCGACGCAGGCCCGAATTTCTGTGTCGTGGGCGATCCCGACCAGTCCATCTACGGCTGGCGTGGCGCTGACATCAGCAACATCCTGGAGTTCGAGCAGCAGTATCCATCGTGCGAGGTCATTCCTCTAGGTGAGAATTTTCGCAGCACGGCGCCGATCCTAAAGACCGCGGACACGCTGATCACCAAGAACAAGCGGCGCAAGCACAAGGACCTGTTCACTCGTAGCACCGGCGGCGAACCCGTCGAAGCCGTGCTGTGCCAGGATGAGCGGCACGAAGCCGAACTGGTGGCCGACTGGTTGAAGGCTCGGGCCGAGGACGGCCTCGAGTGGCGCGACATGGCGGTGTTCTATCGAACGAATGCGCTCAGCCGTGTGATGGAAGACGCGCTCCGCTCGCACGCGGTACCCTACCGCATCGCGCGTGGCACGGCGTTCTACGACCGCGAAGAGGTCAAGAACGCGATCGCGTATCTGCGTGTGATCGCAAACCCAGCCGACAACATCTCGCTGCTTCGTATCGTCAACACGCCCACGCGCGGCATCGGCAAGACGAGCCTGAACAAGCTCGACGCTGCGGCGAACATGGCGGGCGTGCCACTGTTTGACATGCTCCGCGAACCCGAGCGGCATGCCGAGGTCACAACGCGTTCGGGTAAGAGTTGCAAAGAATTCGTGCAGATGGTCGAGGGATGGACCGGACACGGCAGCTTCATGGGTGCCGAGGTCAGCGCGACGCTGGCGGACCTCGTGGCGCGAGTCATCGATGACAGCGGGCTCCGCACGATGTACCAGTCTCGGGCGAAGGCCGGAGGTGAGGAGGACGAGAGCCGGCTGGACAACCTCGACCAGTTGATTACCGGCGCGGCCGAGTTCGAGCGCGAGTACGACCCCGCGGGGGATCCGTTCGCCTTCACCGACGCCGAGCAGGCCAGCGCGGGCAATGACGCCGAAACACCGCCGCTGCTGGCGATGCTGCGGGCCTGGCTCGAGACCGTCGCGCTCGTGAGCGACCAGGACGCCGTTGATGCGGCGGGCGGGGCGGTAACGTTGATGACCCTGCACGCCAGCAAGGGGCTGGAGTTCCCCGCGGTCGCGATGATCGGCTTGGAAGAAGGCACGCTTCCGCACAGCCGAGCGCGCGAGAGCGAGGCCGAACTGGAAGAGGAACGCCGCCTCGCGTTCGTTGGTATCACCCGTGCCATGAAGCGATTGCTCATCACCAGCGCCCGCGTACGCGCCATTCGCGGCGTACCCGAGCGCACGATCCCCAGTCGCTTCCTCAGCGAGATCGGCGAGCAGGACGCCGAGCACGTGAGCTTCAGCGATCGCTCGGACGACTGCAGTGATTTTGGAGGCGGCGGTGCAGACTTCGATCCCTGGGGCGACGACGACGAGCCAAAGACGGCCGCCCTCAGGGTCGGCTCACGCGTGCGCCACCCGCAGTTCGGCGTGGGCAAGGTGCTGAGCTGTGGGACTGGCCCTGGTGCGCGGGCGCGAGTGGAGTTTACGGGGATAGGGGTAAAGACGTTGATTCTCGAGTATGCGCGGTTGACGAGGGTTGATTGAAGATAGAAGGTATTGGGGATTCGACATGAGGTAGGAAGAACTTCTTCCTCATGCCCAATACCATCGTTTAGACCATCGCCCTCAACGTACTCGGGCTCTCCGCCTGCCCCGTCCGCGCACTCAGCAAGACGGCCGCCGCCATCGGGCCGAGGTGCTGCGAGTCCAGCGGCGGCGTCGCGCGGCCATCGAGCAGGGGCGACATGAAGCCCACCAGCGCGTCGATGGCAGCACGGTCGTGGTCGGTTGTCTTCGAGCGCGCTCTGCGTTCGGTGCTGTCGATGATCTTGCCCCCCGGGTCAATCCAGCGGTGGCCGTCGTCGCCCAGTTCGAGGCGTCCGGCCTCGCCCAGCAGTGTGGCCCGGCGTTGCCAGCCGCCGGTCCGGTCGCTGAGCATGATGGCCGCCGAACTGCCGTTGTCGAAGCGAGCGTGGGCGGTCAGGTCGCCGGTCAGCGAGCCCAGCGACAGGTTCGCGCTCGACTTGGTTGGACCATTTAAGGATGCTTCCACACGCTCGGCCTCGCCCAGCATGCCGACGAGCAGGTCGAGCGCGTCGACCATCAGCGCGCCCGTCGCGCCCTGGCCGGCCATCGTCGAGTCTCGGAAGCCGGCGAACAGCGCGCTGCGGACCTCGCCGAAGGCTACCAGAGTCTCCTCGGCCTCCTGCACGGCCGGGCTGCGGCGCAGCAGCGGGCCGAAGCGGACGGCCTCGTTGGGCACGCGGCCCTGCAGCGGGGCGCGCCATGGCTCAGCGGCGTCGCTGGGCGGCATCGGCAGTGGCGCGAGCGTCGCAATATGGCGTCCCTCGGCAGCGGCACGGGCGACCGCCTGCGGCAACGCCTCGCCGTAGCCCTCGCACGCGGTCGCGAGAAGCACGGCCTTCGCGTCGGTGTTCAGGAGGTCGAGTAGGTCGCCCGCGAAGGTCGCGTCCAGATCGTCGGCCAGCGTCGTGCCGTGAGCGCGCACGGGCGAGGCCGCGGCTGCGATCGACGCTCCAAGTTCGGTCGCGAGCGCACTCAGCAGCGGTGCTTGCTCGGGCGTGGCCCAGATTGCGAGGGTGGGGTCCAAGGTCGGCGGCTCCGGCGGTGCGCGTATAATAGGGTGTACGAGTGGTGCGGCCGGACGGTCGCGGGTTGGGTTTCGACCCGGCTCGAGGAAAGTCCGAGCACGGCAGGGCAACGGTGGTGGGTAACGCCCACCCGTCGGAATTCGTGAGAGGTCGCGAGCCGGCGAGGGACAGTGCCACAGAAAACACACCGCCGATGGCGTCGCTTGCGGCGCACAGGTAAGGTTGAAATGGTGCGGTAAGAGCGCACCGCCCGGGTGGCGACACTCGGGGCACGGCAAACCCCACCGCGTGCAAGGTCACGCAGCCGTCGCGATGGTCTCGATCATCGACGCCCGGCCCGGGCGGTAGGCGGCGGGTAGACCGCTGAGGCGCAAGTCTCGATCACGCCGGCAACGGCGTGGCCAGAGAAATGGCCGTCGCCCAACCCGGAGGGCTGTTCGCACCGGGACGGGTACAGAACTCGGCTTACAGGCCGCACGCGACCACATGACGGCCCCGGGGGAGGCCTCGGGGCCGTCGCCTTTTGATACCGCTCTGGCTCTAGGCTTGCACTCAGTGAGTCAGTGCCCGTTCAACATATTGCAGCGTCTCTACGCCGAGAACTTGCATCCGGGCAGGTTTGCTGGTTTAGCCACGCCTTATCCACGATTTCCGAGCGATGACTTTCGCGGTAGCGTGTCTCGCTATCTCGACGGAGATACACACGAGCTGGACATCGATGTTGCTGGCCACCTGCGACATATCGCCTGCGAGGTCGAGACACAGGCGGATCGGAAGCACCCGGTGAAGCGATCACAGTTGCGTCACTTCTGCGCCTCGGTCGTACTAACGCACTTTTGCTGTTTCGATGGTGGTGGCTTTGGTCACAATGAGATGCCGCTGGTCATCGCTTCGGCCGTGGCGGGAGGCCTACCAGATTGGGGCGAGCTGAGCGAGACGTTTCTGACCGCTCTGCTCCAAGGTCAGTGGGTGTCCGATTTGGATGAGACAGTGTTCTTCATCAAACTCGCCCGGGCCGGTATTGAATTCATGTCAACCACAAGCCAGTCAGCGCAAAGTTTGGAGTTAGAGGGGCTCGACGAGGCGTTGGAGTGGAACATCGACATGGACGTACCGAGGCTGTCTGAGCGGCTCTTGTCGCAGCTCGGACAGTTGGGCAGAGAGATCCCCGAACAAATTCGTGTGCCATTGGTTGCGCTCTCTGGTCGGTGATAGCAGTAACCCACGTGTGGCGGCGAAGATGGGCCGTTCACCTATAATTAGCCGATGCCAAGCTCCCAGCCAATCCTCCTCATCGGCGCCGGCCTCGCCGGCTCGCTCCTCGCCGTCCTGCTCGCCAAGCAGGGCTTTCCGGTCGTCGTGGCCGAGCGGCGGAGTGATCCGCGAGCCAAGGGCTACATCGGCGGCCGCTCGATCAATCTGGCCCTGTCGGTCCGTGGCATCACTGCGCTTCGGGACGCGGGCATCGCCGACCAAGTGCTGGCAGACGCGCTGCCCATGCCCGGCCGCATCATGCACCCCGAGAACCTGACCGACGCGACCGGCGAGGGCACCGTGTTCCAGCCCTACAGCCAGGATCCGGCCGACGCGATCCTCAGCGTCTCGCGCGGCGGGTTGAACATTGCGTTGCTCGATGCCGCCGAGCAGACGCCGGGCGTCAAGCTGCTCTTTGACCACCGCTGCACTGGCGTCGATCTGGACAACGCGAAGGCCATCTTCGACACGCCCGATGGCGAGGTCGCGCTGCAGGGTCGCGTCCTCATGGGTGCCGACGGCGCCTTCAGCGCTGTCCGCCAAGCGATGCAGATGACCGATCGCTTCGATTACAGCCAGCACTACCTCGACGCGGGCTATAAGGAACTGCACATCCCCGCACCGCAGGATCTGCCCGATCTGCCAGCGGGCGTCGCGGAGAGGTTCAACGGCTACGCGATGGACCCGAAGGGTCTGCACATCTGGGCCGGCCGTGGCGGTGGTGCATCGATGATGATCGCGCTTCCCAACCCGGACAAGTCGTTCACCTGTACGCTGTTCTGGCCGTTCGTCGATCCTGCTGGCGGCGGGCACGGCTTCCACTCGGTCGAGGCGCTCGACGATGCCGGTGTCCGGGCGTTCTTTAACAAGCACTATCCTGACACGCGCTGGCTCATGCCCACGCTCGAGGCAGACTTCCGCCGCAACCCGACCAGCAGCCTCGTCACCGTGCGCTGCGAGCCCTGGCGGCGGGGCCAGAGCCTCATCTTGGGTGACGCGGCCCACGCCATCGTGCCCTTCTTTGGCCAGGGCATGAACGCGGCGTTCGAGGACTGCCGCATCCTCTCGGAGATGATCGAAGCCGCGAACGGTGATATCGAAGGCGTGATGGACCCCTTCTGGAAATCACGTGTCGCCAACGCTAACGCCATCGCCGACATGGCCATCGCCAACTTCAAAGAGATGCGCGAGAAGGTGGCCGACGCGAAGTTCCTCTACCATAAGAAGGTCGAGCAGGCGATCCATGCCGCCCTGGGCCAGGACATGCCCGAGCGTGCCACGCCGCTGTATAACCTAGTGAGCTTCACCAACGTGCCCTACGCCGAGGCGATGCAGCGTGGGCGAGCGCTGGATGACGCGGTGTCACGGGTGGTCGAGGGTGTACCGGCTGACAGTGTGAAGGAGATGGGTGCGATGGCTTGGCTTGAACTCGTGATGGCCCGCGCACGGGGTGTGCTGGACGGGCAGGTGGTTTAGCTGTACGCTGCAATCAGGGCGATCCAACTACTTCACGTTTGCTCGATTGAGACCGCTTGGCTCCTCAAATTGAATCGCACAAGAGCAAATGTGATCAAGACGGGGCCAATGAGATTCACAACAAGGCCATGTATAGAAGACGCACGCAGATACAACTCCGGGATCCATATCTGGCGGCGTGAAACACCAGGCCCATCTAGTTGTCGCCAACTACGTTGTTCCTCGACGACTTGAGCATGAGCAGCTATGACTTCAGGATCGCTCCAAGCCACAAATTCCACGAAACAGTAAAACAATCCAAGAATGAAGCAAGTACACATCGCAAGAACCATGATGACCAGGCGCCGCCGCGTGCCACACATCGCCGTCATGATCTTGTCAACGCCGTGGAGCTCGCTCTTGGGCTTTCTAGTCAAGAACTGTGTGTATACAACAAAAACAAGCAGTGCGACAAATGGTATGAAAATGACATTCGTCAACACGTCCGTCAACCAATAGTTGTCGGGGGTGAGGTTGTCGATTGCAAACCACCTCACGAATTCCATCGCTGTGAAACTCCCATTTGTGGTCGTGAGTTACCGAATATTAGCAAGAATCGTGCGGTATGAGCATCAAAGCTGTCTCGAAGTTGCGGAGCGATACCATCTCTAGCCGCCATGCTCCTCATCGACACATCCAACGTCCTTCATGTCACCGGCGTGCTACCAAGCCATCTGGTCGGGCTCGACGTGCCGGGGCTGGCGCGGCTGATCTCCACCAGCCGCTATGGCAAGCGGCGGGCGGTGCTGGTGTCCGATGGTGTCGGGCCGCGTGCGTCGTCGGGTCCGGGTGTTGGTGGTGGGGGTGATGAATCGCTCGCGCCCGTCAACACGGCGCCGTCGGGCCGAGAGATCGCCGGACTTGACCTGGTGTACGCCGGGGCCGACCGTGAGGCCGACGACGTGATCGAGCTGCTGATCGCCCGCGACAGCGCGCCGCGCCGGCTGGCCGTCGTCTCGACCGATCGCCGTCTCATCCGCGCTGCCAGGCGGCGGCGGGCCCAGAGCATCACCAGCGAGGTGTTCCTCGGCCACTTGGTCGACGACAGCGAGAAGCCCAAGGCCAAGCCCTTGCCCGGCTTCGCCGCCCAGGTGCCGTTGAATGAGTACGCCGTGGGATACTGGATGGCGCTCTTTGGCTATACCGACCAGCCAGGGGAGAAACGCGCGCCTGGTACCGGTCAGGTGGCGGACATCTCCGAGGCGGCAAGGCGAGGCCTCGATGACGATCGCGCGAGGCAGCGGTCCCGGAGCCCCCATGCGCACGAGCGATTGAAGATTCCCAAGGACCTGCTCGGCGCCAACGGCAAGGCCAAATCACCTCTCGTGCCGCCAACGGAAGAGGGGACGGCGTCTTCGCGGTCGACGAGAGTGTTGGGAAATTCGGGAGCGGAGGGGACGCGTGCGCCCGCCGTCTCGGAAGACATCGGCACCACCCCCACTGGGAGCGGGGGAGCGGAACTGGCCTCCGATCTCGCCGACCTCCTCAAAGATTCCGGCCTAACCGTTGACCCAGCCGATCTGGACATGACCAAGTGGTTACCCAAGGACGACAATTCGCCGCCATTCTCCTCGTAGCTTGCTGCGTCTCGGGCTGCCAGACCTCCGAGCGATACCACGGCCAGAGCCGCACGGTGGCCACCTGGCAGGGGCGGACGCTGAGCGTCGAACTACCCGATGCTGTGACCGTGCCTGGAGCGCACTACGCCGCCGTCGAAGCCCTCCAGGCCCGCGGATACGCCATCGACGCTGATGAGGCGACCCGCGACCGTGGCTTTTTGGCCGCGAAGGGGCCCGACGGAACTGCCCTGGGCAGCTACAAGCGCGTGGTTGTTCGCACCGGCCTGACCCCCTCGGCAGTGGGCCTGGGTATCACCCTCGAGCCGGTCGGCGACGAGGTGTTGGCTCGGGCCATCCTCGACGACGTGCTCATCCGGCTGGGGCTCTAGGCTGGAGCTTCATGCAAGCGATTTGTTTTCAAGACGTTAGGATGATATCGAGGCCGAAGGGTCCCGCCCAAAAAGTTGACTTGGCCGAGCCGGCAGACTTGGATTAACCGAGAGGAACACCATGCCAACGCAGATGCCAGTCTTGGCCCTCATCCCAAACATCGGCCCCCTTGAGATCAGCCTGATCCTGATCGTGGCGGTGCTGCTGTTCGGTCGCCGGTTGCCAGATGTCGGCCGCAACGTGGGCAAGGCCATCATCGAGTTCAAGCGCGGTGTCAAGGGCATCACCGATGACATCGATGAGGAGGCCAGCAAGCCCGAGAACGCCGATCGCAGCGCGGGTGTTCCTGAGCTTGAGGCGCCCAAGGGCACGGTCTTCCATCAGCCGCCAGCCGTCGATGCGGGTCGGCCAGATCCGATGCCCACGAATCCCGAAAGCGCCACGGGCGAGGGCCAGCCCCGCACGAGCTGACGGGGACGGCATAGCCCCGCTATCATCTCGACCCGTCGCTGGACGGGACCTTCTGGCGAGGTAGCTCAGCTGGTCTAGAGCGCTGGATTCATAACCCGGAGGTCGAGGGTTCGAGTCCCTCCCTCGCCACTTTCTTACGACAGCCGACGCCGGTTGCAAAAGCAGGCGGCTTTATGGTTTTCAGGGCGAACTACTTAGGGGCACCATCGACTCCGGTCGGCCCAGGTGGACGGTGTCATAGCGTGTTCGATTCTCCTCAAAGTGGATGGGATCTCACGTTGAGTGCGCGGTGAGCAACCCGGCTGTGCGCCAAGTCTCTCATAGAGAGTCGAGGGACGGAATTTCTTCCAAGTTGTCGAGCTGTTCGCGGTCACGATGTGGCGACGAGCTCTCGCGGACGCCGATCACACTACCACAACACGCGCACCCGTATTGTCTCCGGGATCGCCGCCAATTCTTCGACCACCGGCCGCGAATCGCCCGGGTCGACGTCGATCACGACATAGCCCAGGTCTTGGTTCGTGCGGAGCACCTCGCCCGTGACATTCGCGCCGTGGGCACTTAGGGCCTGGTGCAGCTTGCCCAGCACGCCTGGCACGTTCTTGTGCATATGCAAAATGCGATGGGGGCGAACGTGTTGCCCCGATAGCTGTTCGGGCAGCTCTACCTCGGGCATGTTGACCGCACCGGTGGTTGAGCCCACGTTGATGAAGCGCGTCAGCTTGCCGGCCACGTCGCGGGCGATGGCTTCTTGTGCCTCGCCGGTCGAGCCGCCGACGTGGGGGGTAAGGATCACGTTGTCTAGACCGCGCAATGGGCTCTCGAATCTGTCGGTGTTGGCGGCTGGTTCTTCGGGAAAGACGTCGACGGCTGCTCCGCCGAGGTGGCCCGAGCGGAGCGCGCCGGCTAGCGCGTCGACATCGACAACGCTCCCCCGAGAATTGTTCAGCAGCACCGCTCCCTCGCGCATCAGTGCCAGCTCACGCTCACCGATCAGCCTATTCGTTGACGCCGTCGCGGGCACGTGCAGAGTAACAGCATCGCTCTGGCGCAGGAGTTCGTCAAGAGAGCCCGCCGGGCGGGCGTTGCCCATCGCCAGCGCGGGCACGGAATCGTGGTAGATCACGCGCATGCCCATCGCCTCAGCCAGCACGCTCACCTGCGAGCCGATGCGGCCGTAGCCGACGATGCCCAGCGTCCGGCCGCGCACCTCGTGGCTGCCCGCGCTGCTCTTGCGCCACAAACCCGTGTGCATCTGGGCCGAGCGATCGGTCAATCGCCGGTGCAACGCGATTACCTCCGCCACGACGAGTTCGGCCACGCTTCGTGTGTTACTGAACGGGCTGTTGAATACCGGCACGCCCATCGCCGCGGCACGGCCCAGATCGACCTGATTCGTTCCGATGCAGAAGCATCCGATCGCCAGCAACTTGTCGGCGTGCTCAAGGACCGAGTTGTCGATCTGCGACTTGCTCCGGATGCCGATCGCGTGCGCGTCCGCGATCGCCCTCGTCATGGCCGGGCCGGTCAGGGCACCGCCAGCATCCTCGACCGAAAAGCCAGCTAGCTCTAGGCCATCGCGAGCGCTGCTGTGGATGCCCTCGAGCAACACGATGCGAATCTTCTCCTTTGGAAAGCTCGTGGGGCGGTAGTCTGGAATGGTGGCGCGCTGCGGTGTGCTCACGCGGCATGGTATCGGGGATCAGCCGCCCCGCGCTCCAAGCAACTCCAGCGGCTTGCGCCGCGCCAGGGCGATCACCGCCGGCGCGGCTGCGAGCAGCGTGAGCACCATCGTGACCATCCAGCTGAACGCCACGGGCCCGACGGGCGGGCGGATTGAGAGCGACAGTCCGACCAGCAACGCGTACATCCGCTGGCCGGCCCAAGCCGCCTGGAAGCCCAGCATGCTGCCCAGCACGATGGCCCCGATGGCAATCAGGATCGCCTCGGCCAAGATCAGTCGTGCGACGACGCCGCGCGAGGCGCCAATGGCGCGCAGCACGCCGAGCTCGTACCGACGCGCATGGATGCCCGCCACGACGAGGTTCGCCACGCCGAAACACGCGACCATCATCGCCATGATCGCGACTGCCGAGAACACCGCCAGCGTCGTGCCGGCGACCGACTCGATCTCACGCTTGATCTGTCGCCCACTGCCCGCGTCGAGTACGCCGCTGCCAAAGAGCGCATCGCGAATCTCGGCGACGGCCACCTCGTCGTCAACTTCTTCATCGAGATCGATCTGGATGAGGTGGATCGCGTTGACGCCGAAGCGATCGACCAAGTCGCGCCGCGTGCCCAGCACCGCGTGCACGGCCTGCCTCGCTAGATCCTCGCCAACATTGAAGTACTGGCCGACGATCTCCAGCCCCGGGCTGGCCACCACGCCAACGACCTCGAACTCGTGCTCCACCCCTTGTACGCGGCAAGTGAATGTGTCCCCAAGTCCGATGCCCTGGGCCACGTAGAACTCGCGCGCCACCAGCACCCCGCCGCCCTCGTTTAGGCGGCGGATCGCGGTCTCCTCGTCACCCTGCACCCACACAAGCGTGTTCATGGCGAAGAACGGCTCGGGTTCGAATGCGACGAAGGTCGTCTGATAGGTCTGCAGCGCGCGGATGCCGAAGGCGTCGGTCTCGACCGGGAACAGCGTGATAGCGCACGTGCGATCGACGAATGGCAGGTCGTCGAGCGTGTCGCGGCTGTCCTCGGTCAGGCGCAGTCCGCTCACGAAGGCGTCGGAGAATTCCATCTGCCCCAGCCAGTCGCGCAGCATCGCGCCGCCGGTGATCCAGTTGGAGATCATCAGCGCCAGGCCCGTCATCAGGGCTCCCGCGGTAAAGCCCAGGCGGTATGGCATGGACCGAACGCTGCGCCGCACGATGTGCCCGGGCAGACCCAAGAGCCTCGAGAGTGGCCCCGCGCACCAGTTGGCCAGCACGTATACCACGGGCGGCCCGAGCAGGAAGTACCCGATGAACATTGACGGCAACCCAAGCGTGACGTATCCCCAGAAGACGACTTGGCCGTCGTTTGGCAGGCCGACCACGAGAGCCTGAACCACGAGGAGCAGGCAGCCGATCACCGCGAGTACGACCATGCCGCGCGGTCGCGGGGTTCGGGCTCGACTTGCGAGTGCCCCCATCGGGCTCGTTCGGCTCGCGCGGATCGCGGGCCAGATCGCGCCAAGTAGTCCCGCCGCGATGGACCCAAAGAACGCCAGCGCGAGCAAACCCGGCGGCGTTGCCAGGCCGCTGGGCAACACCTCCCGGTAGTACCACGCGCCCGCCGCCGCGACACCAACTCCCAGCGGGACACCCACGCACGCACCGGCCACGCCGATGAGCAAACCCTCGACGATCTGGGCCTGCGCGATCTGCCCCCGTGCCGCTCCGATGCAGCGCAGCATGCCCAGCTCGCGCTGCCGCTCGACAACACCCGCACCCAGTCCTGTCACGATGATGAACGCCGCCGACAACAGCGCGAGCATGATCGCGATGGCAAGCCCGAACTGGCTACTGCGCATGTTGCGGTCGAGCCCACTGGTGATGCGCTCGGTGGTCTGCAGCAGCGCGCCCTCGGGCGTCTCGCTCTGCCGCGACTCGACCATTCCCTCGGGGTCTACTCCTGGCTTCAGGATCATGTCGACCTGCGTCAGCTCGTCGGTGCCCTCCCGGCCGAGCGCATTGCGCAACGCCTCGATGGTCAGGAACGCCTGCGGTCGCCCGCCGAGCGGTGGGGGTTCGCTCATGCCGACGACGGTGAGCTCCTCCGAACCAAACAGCCGGCGCACCGTGACTGTGTCGCCCAGTCGCACACCCTGAAGATCGTTAAATGCCTCGGCTTCCGCTTCGTTCGTGGGCGCTGTGTTCGGCGGGCCTGGCAAAGGATCTTCGCCTGCTTTCGCGATCAGGGGCTCGGCCCGATCGAATACGCCGATCTTGCGAACCTGCTCCAGGCTCCCCTGCCAGGTCAGCCGCCCGGCGAGCGTGGCGTCGATAACGATCTCGTTCGGCCCTTCCGGCGCACGTCCCGTTACGATGCGAATTGGCCGCATCGCCGCTTCGGCCGCGGGATCGATGCCGATGCCCATGGCGTTGACGCGGAAGTTGGCGGTCCGCTTGTAGTACCGTCCATCCGGATCGTCCTCGCGCGGCGTGTACACAACGCGGGAAATCTCGAGCGCGAGATCCTTCGAGAGTCTCGGCGCTGCTAGCTCGACCTCGGGCCACGCCCGGACGACGCCGAGCGTAGTGTCGGGCATCATCCCGCCGCGGCCCGATGGCTCAAGGCGAACCTCGGCCGTACCAAAGGTCGCATCCATGCGTGCGCTGACGGCGTTGTTGGCCGACGACAACGCGCACGCCACCGCGGCGATGAGTGCCGCCGATAGCGCGACGGCGGCCGTGAGCAACGCGGTCCTAGCCCGCCTGCGCCACGCGTTGGTGATAGCGAGCCGCCACGCCGGCCGCATCGAGCCCCTCCGTTACGATGTGACCGTCCATGACCCCGTCGCGCAGCACGTACACACGCTCGCAATGCGTCGCCGCCGCTGGCTCGTGGGTCACCATCAGCACGGTGGCCCCCTGCTCACGGGCCACCTCGCCCAGCAGATTCCACAGCTTCTTGCCGGTCTCCGAATCGAGCGCGCCCGTCGGCTCATCGGCCAGGATGACCTTCGGCGAGAACAGGAGCGCCCGCGCGATCGCCACGCGCTGCTGCTCGCCGCCGCTGAGCGCATCGGGCCGGTGGTCAGCCCGGTCACCCACGCCCAAACGATCGAGCAGCGCAGATGACCGATCCCGAAGTTCAGACATCGGCCTGCCGGCCAGCGAGCCGGGCAGCTCCACGTTCTCGCGCGCCGTCAGGGTCGGAATGAGGTTGAACTGCTGGAAGATGATGCCGATGGTCTGCCGGCGGTAGGTGTTGGCCTCTCGCTCGTTCAGTTGGTCGACGCGCACGCCCGCGACCTCGATCTCCCCCTCGTCGGGCGCGTCCATCGCCGCAAGCAGGTGCAGCAGCGTGCTCTTGCCGCTACCGCTCTGGCCCATGATGGCAAAGAAGCCCGGCCCGTCGAGGGTCAGGTCGAGCCCGCGCAGCGCGTGGACCGTACGTTCGCCCAGGCGGTATCGCTTGTGCAATCCGGTGCAGCGGATCATGCTACTTCTTGGGCCGTGGGGTGGTCGATTTTCAGGCCCCGCCGCTGGCCGCGTACGCGCCCGCGTCCATCATGGCGTCGAGCTGGCCCGCGTCACCGGCCTTCACCTTGACGAGCCAGCCCTTGCCGTAGCAATCCTCGTTGATCAGGCCCGGGTTGTCCGCCAGTGCCTCGTTCACCTCGGCGATCTCGCCGTCGACGTGGCAGTAGATGTCGCTGGTGGTCTTGACCGACTCGACCTCACCGATGGCATCCCCCTTGCTTAGGTTGGTGCCAGCGGGCTTCATCTCGACGAACGTCACGTCGGTGAGCTGGTCGACCGCGAACTGGGTGATGCCGATCACCACCATCTCGCCCTCGAGCTTGTGCCATTCGTGGGAGTCGCTGTAGCGGCGGTCGTCGGGAGAGGGCATGGCGGGGTTGTCCTTGGGCCAATGGGGCGGCGGGGCCCGGCTCCGGCGGCCGGGGGGCAATCGGGCCAATGCTATGGGCGACAATCCCGGAAGCTAGCCAATGGGCCAATCGAGGGGATGCCTAGCGGGCTGTCCAGTGAGAAAGCGACTACAGTGCCCCGATGCTGCTCGCCCTTGCCGCCCGTTCCTTGCGCTCCATGCTCGTGGGCAAGGACGCCAGCCTATCACTGACCGACCTGCCGCGCTTCGCGCACGAGCAACTGGGCCTGCACGGGCTCATGCTGTCGGCTGATCTGCTGGCCGGCCGCACGCGAGACGATCTGGCCCGCCTGCGAGACGCAGCCGACCGGGCTCGCTGCTCATGTCTGGTGCTGATGGAGGAAGACCCCCAGAAGCTGGCTACCGCCGACAGCCGCGCCGCCGACGAGCGAATTCGGCGGGTCATGGCCGCCGCCAGCCTGCTGGGCTGCAACGCCGCGGGTGTCGCTATCGACGCCCCCGACAGCTCCGACGCCCTCGATAGGGTGGCCGAGCGGCTCAAACGCCTCATGGGCGAGGCCGAGCAGCGCGAGATCAACCTGCTCATTATGCCAGGCCCGATCGGCACTGGCCTGACCGCGTCTCCGGATCGGTTGACAGAACTCCTCAAGAAGGTCGGCGGTTTCCGAGTTGGCACCATGCCCGACTTTGCCGAAGCCGCGAAGGCTGAGGACATGTCCGCCTACCTGCGCAAGGTCACGCCCTACGCCTCGGCCGTCCTTGGTTCGACGCTCGGTTTCAAGGCTCTGGACGGCGAGGTCGACGACGAGCGTGCCATCGTCGAGCATGAGGGCTTCGATCTGGCCCTCGCCGTCGAGGCTATCGCCGCGGTGGGGTACGACGGCGCCGTCGGGCTCGACTTCCGCGGCCGCGGAGACCTGGGCATGGGCCTGCGTCGCAGCCGCGAGGCTTTGACGTTGGCGATGGAAGGCAAGAGCGGCCCGTTCAGCCTCGTGCAAGACGAGGAAGAGTTCGACGACGAGATGGATGCCGCTGCGGCAGCCTTGCTTGATGCGATCTTCAATGACGAGGGCGAGGAAGACGATGACGATGATGGTGTGGATGCCGACGACCCCGCGAGCGAGCGAGATGACGACAATGATGACGACTCGCAGCCCGTGAAGACAAAACCAAAGAAGACAACCAAGAAAACTGCCACGGCCGACTCCGAGGCTCCACCCAAGAAGAAGACAACCAAGAAGTCGACCAAGAAAACCAGTAAGAAGACTAGTGCCAAGGCCGATCCGAAGGCCCTGGGCGATGATGCCGAAGACGGAGGCGAGGCATGACCCCCACGCGGGATACCCTCCGGACAGTGGCCGTCGCCGTACCGGCCGCAGGCGAACCAAGACCCTATCAGGGCCGGCCCGGAAGGCGACCCAGCGTGATCCCCCTCGACGTGGACATCATCGTCACCATCGACGGGCCGGCGGGCACCGGCAAGAGCACCGTCGCCCAAGCGCTCGCCGAACGGCTGGGCCTGGACCTGCTCGACACCGGCGCCATGTACCGCGCCGCGGCCGCCATCGCCCTCGACGAAGGCCACATCGATGCCATCCGCGCTGGTGAAGAGGCTGCGATCGACCGTTTCGTCGACATCATCGCCGAGGCCGACCTGCACTTCGACTGGGAAGCCGACCCGCCCGCCATCATGGCATGGCTCAAGGCCCACCAGCGCTTCGAACCCATGAACGACCGTATTCGCACGCCCGATGTCACCAAGGCCGTCTCGGTCGTCGCGGGGATCACGCCGCTGCGTCGCCACATGGTCCGCAAGCAGCGCCTCATCGGGCAGCAGCATCCGCGTCTGGTCACCGAAGGCCGAGACCAGGGCTCCGTCGTATTCCCCGATGCGCTCGTCAAGTTCTTCCTCGACGCCGACTTGGACGTTCGCGCCGAGCGCCGGGCCGACCAGCTCCGCGCTGCCGGCTACCCGGTGGAAGCCGAAGAGCTCAAGGCCGACCTGGCGCGCCGCGACGAATCCGACCGCAACCGCGACGAGGGCCCGCTGGTGTGCCCCGACGACGCCATCACCGTGGACACCAGCGACCTGAGCTTCGAGGGCGTGGTCGATCGCCTGGAGCGCGACGTCCTTGATCGCGTCGGCGTGGCGTGACTCGGGAAGAAACGCCGCACAGCGGCCCATACTTCAACGAACAGCAGAGCTACGTCTCGCCCAAGGCGAGCTTGGCCTACCGCATCGGCCAGCCCATCACGCGCGCCTACTTCCGCACGCTGCACAACGTCCAGTGGTTCCACCCCGAGCGTGTGCCGCACCGCGGCCCGGTGCTGGTCATCGCCAACCACCAGAGCTACTACGACCCGCCCCTCATCGGCGGGGGCATTACCAGCCGCCCGCTCGACTACCTCGCCCGGGCTGGCCTATTCGCCAACCCCTTCTTTGGCCGCTTCATCAGCGCGTTCAACGCGTTCCCCATCAAGGAAGACAGCGGCGATCGCGCCGCGCTCGAGGCCGTCATCGGCCGCCTGCGCGCGGGTGGTGCAGTGCTGCTCTTCCCCGAGGGTCGCCGCACGCGCGACGGCCATGTCATGCCCCTCAAACGCGGCATGGCGCTCATCGTGCGTAAGGCCCGCTGCCCCGTGCTGCCCGTCGCCATCGACGGTGTCTACGACGCCTTCCCACCAGGCCAGAGCAAGCCCACGCTCTTCAAGGGCCCCATCGGCGTGCACTACGGCCGCCCCATCCTCCACGACGACCTGCCCCGCGAGGCCACCGAGATGCTCACACTGCTGCACGATCGCATCGAGGCCCAACGCCTCAAGCTACGGCTGGAGCTACTAAAGAAGAGCGAGGGCCGGTTCCCGAGGCCGCTGCCGCCGAAGACGCCAAGGGCTGTGGAGTAGCTCTCGTCCGAGCTGCCTGCCTAAGCACGCGAGCCTCAATCGTGCCGCAGCGCCACAATCGGATCCTGCCGCGCCGCCTTCCGCGCCGGGTACAGGCCGAAGATCAGCCCCGTCAGCACCGCGACCGTCATCGCGACGATGACCGACCACCAAGCCAACTGCGTCGGAAGGCTCGCGTCGGCGGGGATGAAGCGCCCCAGCACCGGCATGTTGGGCAGCATCGGCACAGCCCAGCCCAGCAGCAGGCTCAGCCCGATGCCGATGGCGACACCGATGAGCCCACCGATGAGGCTCAGCACGCTGGTCTCGACCAGGAACTGCCAGACGATGTGCCTGCGTGTGGCGCCCAGCGCCCGGCGGATGCCGATCTCGCGCGTGCGTTCGGTCACCGTGGCGAGCATGATGTTCATGATGCCGATGCCACCAACGAGCAGGCTGATGCCCGCGATGGCCATGAGCATCAGCGTGCCGCGCAGGGCCGCGCGCTCGGCGTTCTCCAAGAGCTCGAACGGTACGACCATCGTCACGTCGGTCATGCCATCACGGCGAGACTCCAGCACGCGCTCCAGCCGTTTGGCCAGCCCAACGACCTGATCGCGCTCGGGCACCGTGAGGTACAGCTCCGACACGTGCACCTCGGCCGCGTTAAACGAGCCCGATGTGCGGCGGAAGACCGAATCGCCGAAGACGTACCGTGCCGTCTGGATCGGCACGTGGATGTCCAGGTTCAGATCTCGCCCGACGAGTGCCGAGCCCGCTCCGCCGGCGAGCCCCACGGGCTCGAGCACGCCCACGATGCGCAGGGCCTTCTCGTCGATACGGATGGTGTTGCCGAGCGGGTCCTCGAGCGGAAAGAACTGCCTGGCCACCTCCACCCCGATGACGCACACCATCGCTCGCTCGGTGTTGTCGCTGTCCGTGAGGTATCGCCCGCGATTGACACGCAGGTTGGCCACCTCGGCCAGCTGCGGGTCGACGCCGTAGGCCTGACTGGTTTGCTTGATGGGCCCGCGGATGACTTCCGAGCCGATCTCCTTGAGGGCCACGATCCGTGCGTCGTCCGAGAAGTTCTCTTCGATGATCCGCAGATCGTTCCACTTGAGGCCGTACTTCACCACGAACGACCGCTCTTGGCCCTGCTGCTGGACCTCGGGCGGCCGCACGCTGCGGACGATGATGTTGCGGGCACCGAGCTGCTCGATCTGTCGCAGGGCCTCCTGCTTGCTGCCCTCGCCGATGGACACCATACAGATCACGGCCGCGACGCCCAAGATAATGCCAAGGGCCGTCAGAAAGCTCCGCAGCTTGTGCAGCCGGAGGTTGGCGATACCGAGCCGAATGGTTTCGAGCAGAAATGCCAACAGGAATCACCCGATAGAAGGCCAATGGAGCCAAACGGCACGGGACACGAATAGATCCCCGGGCCACGACCAAAGATGCTAGAGCCCCCCTCGCCCGTCGCGGGTGGGGTTCGAGGATTGCAGGGGATACCGACACACGTGCCACAAGCTGCGGGAACCATCGAAGTCGGTGTCGAAACGGCTACCAGCCGCGGCTGGCTGTACGAGGTGACCGTGACTGCCCAGGGCACTTCGACCAGCCACGACATCACCCTGAGCTGGCACGACCACGACTATTGGTGCGGCGGGGCCTTGGCCCCGAGCCTCCTGGTCGAGCGGCTCCTTGCCCTGCTCACCAAGCATCTCGGCAAGGGGTCGATGCCCACATTTCTCCCAGCACGCTTCGATTGCGCCACCGCCCGCCGCTGGCTGCCCGACGTCGACGACCTGCTCCGCCAGGGCTCGGCAGGTGGTGGTCCGGAGAGCGGGGCCGTGCTGCCGGGGTAGGTCCCTCACCACCTCGTCCGACGGACAACCGCCACGGGCGCATCCGGGTATACCAGCAAGCAAAGCACGAGGCACGGCCGCATGGTGCCTCGCGCACGCCTCGTGGAGCACACCGATGAGCAAGCTGTCGATCCGCCGCGCGTTCCTCTTGATTGCCTGGATTGTTGGATGGACAACGCTTGCCGGTTGCATATGTGACTGTGCAACACCAAGCGATCAGGCCGCCCATGTGCCTTCTGGGCACCCGATTGAGATCCGGTACTTCGACGCCGACGCAACTGCGACGGTGAGCGTCGATTCGGAGGTCGTCGGCACGGCTCCGATGACGGTGTATCTCGACATCGGGCGGCCGATCCGCATCATGGTCTCGGAATCAACCGGCGAGCGGGCCATCCTCGAAGTGACCATCAGCGAGAGCGGCGGTCAGAGTGTGAGAACGTAAGTTGGTGGCGTGCAACTCTCGGGCGGTGTACTCACGATCATCGAGGCACCCGCACCGACGCAGTCATTTTAGCATTTCCTTCAGATACCGCCCCGTGTGGCTGCCCTTCACCCTTGCCACGCTTTCGGGTGAGCCCTCCGCCACGATCGTCCCACCGCCGTCGCCGCCCTCCGGGCCCAGGTCGATGATCCAGTCGGCACGCTTGATGACATCAAGGTTGTGCTCAATGACCACCAGCGTGTTACCGCCGTCGGCCAAGCGATCGAACACGCTCACCAGGCGGTTGATGTCCTCAAAATGCAATCCGGTCGTGGGTTCGTCGAGCACGTAGAGGGTGTGCTCGGTGCTGGGCGTGCCGTCGATGCGAGTCCCCTTGCCTAATTCGGTCGCCAGCTTCACGCGCTGGGCCTCGCCGCCCGAGAGCGTGGTGCTGGGTTGGCCGAGCGTCAGGTACCCCAGCCCCACGTCGCGCAGGCACTGCACGAACCGCAAGATCTTGCCGTGCGCGTCGAAGAAGCCACACGCGTCCTCGATCGTCATGGCCAGCACGTCGGCGATGTTCTTGCCCTTGTACAGCACCTCGAGTGTCTCGCGGTTGTACCGCTTGCCCTTGCACACCTCGCACTGCACGAACACATCTGGCAGGAAGTGCATCTCGATCTTCTTGACGCCCTGGCCCTGGCACGCCTCGCAACGACCGCCCGCGCCCGCTTTGCCCACGCGGTCAGCCGGCACGTTGAAGCTGAACCGTCCGGGCATGTACCCGCGCATCTTCGACTCGCGCGTGGCCGCGAACACCTTGCGGATATCGTCGAACACCCCTGTGTACGTTGCCGGGTTGCTCCGCGGTGTGCGACCGATGGGCGACTGGTCGACCTCGATCACGCGGTCGATGCGCTGCATGCCGTTCACGCGCGCGTGCTGGCCCGGCTTTACGCGCGTGCCAGTGATCTCGCGCTTCAGGCTCTTGAGCAGGATGTCGTTGACCAGCGTGCTCTTGCCGCTGCCTGATACACCCGTGACACACACGATGCCCCCGACGGGAAAGGCCGCGTCGACGCCCTTGAGGTTGTTCTCTTTCGCGCCCTTCACGACCACGGCCTTCTTCACGTCCACCGTGCGCCGCTGCGTGGGTACCTCGATGGACCGCTTACCCGACAGGTACTCACCCGTCAACGAACCCGGTGTCGCGCACACCTGCTCCACCGTGCCCTCGGCGACCACACGCCCACCATGGACGCCCGGTCCGGGCCCGATATCCAGCACGTGGTCGGCCGATCGGATCATGTCCTCGTCGTGCTCTACGACCAGCACGGTGTTGCCGATGTCCGTCAGGTGCCGCAGCGTGCGGATGAGCCGGTCGTTGTCGCGCTGGTGCAGGCCGATGGTGGGCTCGTCAAGAACATAACACGCGCCCACCAGCCCGCTGCCCACCTGTGTGGCGAGCCTGATGCGCTGGGCCTCACCGCCCGAGAGCGTCGCCGTCCGCCGATCCAGGGATAAGTAGTCCAGTCCCACGCTCTGCAGGAATCGCAGCCGGTTGCCGACCTCGCGCACGATCGGCTCGGCTATCGCCCTGCCTTCTTTGCTCAGCTCTAGCCCTTCAACAAAGGCCATCGCGTCGTCGATGTTCAGCCGGCTCAGTTCGCTGATGTTCAGCAGCGTGCCGTCGCTCGTCGGCCGGCCGATGACCGTCGGCGAGCCCGCGCGCCCCATGTCGGCCGTGTGCGTGCTCTTGATGCACACGTGCAGTGCCTCGATTCGCAGCCGATCGCCGCAGCACGTCGGGCAGATGCGTTCGCTCTGGAAGCCGTGCAGGTGGTCCTTCACCCAGCTCGACTCGGTCTTGTTGAACCAGTCCTGCAGCATCTCCAGCACGCCCGCCCAGTGCGCACTGTACATCTCCTCCTGGTCCGCGCTGGTCCCGTGGATCAGGATGTTGTACACCTCGTCGCTCAAGTCGTTGATCGTCGCGTTCTGCGCAACGCCGAACTTGCGGCAGAACCACCGCAGCCGCTTGGGATACACCATCCCCCCCGGCCCGCTCTTCTTCCACGGCGCGATGCCGCCATTGAGAATGCCCCGCTCGCCATCGGGCACCACGAGTTCCTCGTCGAATTCGAGAATGTGTCCCAACCCCAGGCAAGACGAGCACGCGCCAAACGGCGAGTTGAAGCTGAACACCCGAGGCTCGAGCTCGTCGAGCGCGTACGACGGGTCATCCGGGTCAGCCAGTTTTGCGCTAAAGCTGTGGTCCGTCCACGTCTCGCCCTCCTCGACCGCGATCACGACCGACCCCAGGCCCACCTGCAACGCCGCTTCGATCGACTCGGCCAGCCTCTGTCGCACGTCCTCGCGGATGACGATGCGGTCGACCACCGCGTCGATGTCGTGCTTGGCGTACCGCTCGAGGCCCATCGGGTTGTCGTTGGGCTCCTTTAGAACATCCCTGAGATCGACCACCGTACTGTCGACGCGCGCACGCTGCCAGCCCATGCCCTGCAAGCGCTCGAGCACGTCGCGATGAAAGCCCTTCTTGCCGCGCAGCACGGGGGCGAGCACCATCAGTCGAGTGCCGTCGCCAAAGCGCAGCACCGCGTCAACGATCTGCGTCGCGCTCGTGGCGCTGATGCGTTTGCCGCTGCGCGCTGCAACCGTGCCGTCGCGCTTGGTCTTGGTCGGCCGCCATGAGTAGGGCGTGCCGCACCGTGCGAAGAGCAGCCGCAAGTAGTCATAGATCTCGGTCGTCGTGGCGACGGTCGATCGCGGGTTGTGCGCGGCCGACCGTTGCTCGATAGCGATGGTGGGGGGGATGCCCTCGATCTCGTCGATGTCAGGCTTCTTGAGTTGGTCGAGGAACTGCCGGGCGTACGCCGACAGGCTCTCCATGTACTTTCGCTGCCCCTCAGCGAAAATGGTGTCGAACGCAAGGCTGCTCTTGCCGCTGCCGCTCAGCCCGGTGATGACCACCAGCTTGTCACGCGGGATGGTGACGTCGATGCTCTTGAGGTTGTGCTCGCGGGCACCCTTAACGCGGATGGCGGGCCCGTCGATGGTTGCTGGTGCCGCCGCGACCGTCCCACGCCGCTTCCGCCCGCCTCGTGGGGGCTTGGGCTCGATCTCTCCTTTTTTTTGTGCTTTGGACGAAGACGCCATGCTCGCTGCTTCCGTGCTCATCGTGCTCCTGCTATTCACCGGCCGGCCCGGACCCGCACGATAGCGCGCCCGAACACCAAACGAACACCGGGAATCCGTCCGCGACGGATCACCCCTATGGCGGTACATTCACGGATGCCCAAGCTAGCCCGCATTCTGATCGCCTCGGTTGCCCTCCTGCCACTCGCGGCGTGTACGACATTAGATTCACGCCCGACCACCGAGGTACGAGAGCGCGCGATCCCGGCACAGCCCTTCTTCTCGAGCGAGCCCCGCTGGCGGCCGATCTTCCGGGGCATCGACCACGCCGAGCTCGCCACCGACACCCCGCGGGCGCTCGTGGTGCAGGTGCTGCGCATCGATATGAAGGCCGAGGGGCTCGAACTCTTCGCCACCCCGGGCAACGGCGACAGACCCCTGGACACCGACGGCCAAACCACACGCACCTTCCTCGAAGAGCACGGCCTGAGCGTGGCGATCAACACCCACTTCTTCGGCCCGTGTTGCAGCCGGATTCCGGGTGAGGCCAAGGACCTCACGGGTTTATCGATCGCCCAAGGCCAACTTGTCAGCCCCAATTCAGATCAGAGCCAGCGCGACATCCTGGTGTTTGGTTTTGACACTCTCGATGATGAGCCCGGCCTGCATGCTCGTCTTTATATGGACGCTCCGGATGTGAGCACCGATAGTATCGACTGGCCCGTGGGTGTTTCCCACGCTATCGCCGGCCGCGTAGTCCTGGTTGGCAGCGCTCTGCAAGCCGGAAGCGACAGGTTCTCGGAGGATCGTCACCCTCGCACGCTTGTTGGCCTGAGCGACGACCAGGACACGCTCTACCTCGTCACCATCGACGGCCGCCAACCCGCCTTCAGCATGGGCGCCAGTCTCGCCGAAGCTGCCGCGATCATGGCCTTCGTGGGCGCAGCGGACGCGCTGAACGTCGATGGTGGTGGCTCGACGACCATGGTCGTGCGAGATCCTGATGGCGCCAGCCAGCTCCTCAACAGCCCCAGCAACGGCTCCGAGCGCGTCGTGGGCTCGAATCTCGGTCTGCGCGCCCTGCCATTGGAACCCGGTACGACCGACCACCCGTAACGTACGGTGACCCACACTCGTGGAGGTGTTCGCCATGACGCTCCCCCGTCTCGCCCTTGTCCTCTCCGTGATCTCGAGCAGCATCGCTCGCGCCCAGGACGAGCCGCAGCCGGTCCAACCGGAGATGGCGGCCATGATCGACGCACGCAACCTTGCGATGGCCGTCATCATCTACACCGACGCCAACGGCGGCATGCCCGCCAACATCGGGGAGCTGGCCGACGGCAAGTATCTCCCTGACTCCGGCTCGGCAAGCGAGGACGGGTCGACGTGGTTGCGCGAGGGTGTGCCGTACGAGTACTTGGGCCTGGGAGCTATTTCCTCCAGTGAGGTGCCCGATTGGGGCGACATGGCCATCGCCTTCCGCTCGCTCGACCACGCCTTCGCCGTGGAGCCCCATCCCGAGAATCCCGATGGCGCGGTGGTACCTGTGGCCTTCCTTGATGGTCATGTCGAGATGGTCTCGCTCATCGAAGCCCGGTGGCTCATCGAAGACGCGAGGCGGACGTTCGCCGCGTTGCGCGACGGTGGGACCATGCCAATCCACCGCCAACTCGAGCAGGATGCCGGTCTCCTCGCCCGAGCCATGATCGCTTATGCCGCACAGAACAACGGCGTTGCTCCAAAGGACTGGGCCGACACATTCGAATTCCTTCCCGATGATCCGCGACCTGAAGTCACGACGGACAGGGAACGATTGCGCGTATACCTGTCGCCGAAGGCACGCGGCAACATCGCTCTTCCCGAATTCGAAGACACCCAGGAAGGGCGAACCGAACGCGACCAGTGGATCAATGCTCGCAGTATGTGGCGCAGCGATGCCTTGGGGGTGAACCTCTGGCGGGTACCGAATCCGATTTTCACCGTGATGCTGCATGCCAGGCCGGACGCCTGGGTAGAGGCGCCCGATCGTCGCAAACGCCAGCATGTTCGCCGCCTCGCATTCGCGACATCGGACGGCCGAGCCGATACGGCCGAGAGCGAGCCATTGCAGGCGAAAGTGCGCGAGGCCCGCGACCTGTTCGAGGCCATCCGCGACGAGGCCTCGCTACCCCCTCTCGACGATGCCATGCACGACCTGCGCGTGCTGAGCAATGCCATCGCTGCTTATGCGCGCGACAACGAGGGCCTGCTACCGCCCGACCTGGGCGAGATCATGCCGTACGTCGATGGACTTTGGGGCATCCACGAGCGTGAGCCCGCTCGTATCTTCCTTATCCGAGGCGACGAGAGCGCCGGGCGAGCCGCCGAAATTCCTCATGCCGATTGGATTCGTGCGAACTGCTCGTACGTGTATCTCGGCAACGCCAAGACTCGTTTGCGAGATCTACGGGGCACCGATGCCACCATGCTGCTCCATGCGCCCACGGACCGGCCCTTCGAGTCCAGGGCGCTCGGCGAGGTTCTGAGGCGTGTTCCGATCATCGGCCCGCCGCTGGGGGCTTCCGGCGGTCCGGGAAACCACTTTGCAAATGCACCCTTCGCGTTCCCCCCTGAGTTCGTCGTCGAGCAAGCCGAGGCATCGCGAAGTGCCATCAACGACGCTGCCGGCGGTTGAACACCAGGGCGTCGACGCGCTTGATATCCCATTCTCGAATCTAACTCGGTGACCAAAGCTGGAAACAGCCGTCTGTGCTTCGCGTATACATCCCCATTCCGAAGCCCGGGCTGCCCGCCCCGGCTGGTTGCAAAAGGACTGGGGAGGTCCATCATGTCAAGTCGTATTGCCGTCGCCGGCGCTGCCTGCGCTGCCATGTTCTCATCAACGTTGCTGGCCCAGGAAGTCCAGCCCGCCGCTTTTGGCCGCTACTTCCAGCAGGACCACACGCGCTGCCTGACGCCTGACCAGCGGCCGCTGCCGGGCATCGATGTGCCGAGCGATTGTTCGTACACGCGGACGAATCCCGACGAGGCATACGACCCAAGCCGCGGCGTGTACCGCATCCCCGTGGTCGTCCATGTCATCCAACGCACCGACGGCACGGGCTTCATCTCCGACGCACGCGTGCGTTCGCAGATCGACATCCTCAACGAGGACTTTCGCGCCATCCCCGGCACGCTGGGGGCGCCCGGAACCGACACGGGCATCGAGTTCTACTTGGCCACCGAAGACCCCGACGGCAACCCGACCGACGGCATCACCAACAGCACGAACAACACCTGGTACAACGACAGCGGGCGCTACTGGCGCACGCTCGCATGGGACACGAATCGCTACCTCAACATCTATACCAACAGCGCGTCAGGGGCGCTCGGCTATGTGCCAGACCTGCCCCAGGGCGGTATTGCGGGCGATGATGCCGACCGCGTGGTCGTGCTGCACTCATCCTTCGGTCGCGACGCTCCGCTCCGCCCATTCGATCTTGGCCGCACCGCCACCCACGAGGTCGGGCACTACCTGGGCCTGTACCACACGTTCGACGGCGGCTGCGGATCGACGAGCAGTTGTAATACGACGGGCGACCTCATCTGCGATACCAACGGCGAGAGTAGCCCGACATCTGGTTGCCCCGGCTCGCGCACGAGCTGTGGCCTGCCGGCCCCGTTTGACAACTACATGGACTATTCCGACGATCGGTGCATGAACAAGTTTACGCCCATCCAGGCTCGCCGCATGCGATGCTCGCTCGAGTTCTATCGCCCTGACGTGTACAGCGTGGGGTCGGTCGGGTGCTCTCCTGCGGACTTGGCCGAGCCCCTCGGTGTGCTGGACGTATTCGACTTCCTGGAGTTCCAGAACCTGTTCAGCACGGGCGATCCGGCCGCCGACCTAGATGGCGATGGCTCGCTCACGATCTTCGACTTCCTCGAGTTCCAGGGCCTCTTCGCCGCCGGCTGTTAGGACTCTCGCTCGACATCGCTCTCAGGACCAGCCGCGTCCGTCCGATCCTCTTCGGGTCGCACGGGCGCGGTTTGCTCGATGATCTGGTCGAGCCGAGCGGCGATAAGCGTTGCTAGCGGCGCGTTCAGTGGCGCTGTGAGCGCCAGGTTTACGCGCGCCGTGCCGATGGGATCGACCAGCCCCTCGCTGGCGCGAGTCAGCCGCAACGTGCCACCGCTCAGGGTTCCGGCTAACGGGTCGGCCCCGGGGCGCGCACGCGGGCGTAGTAGGCCAGAGCCGCCATACACCGCGAGCAACCCGTCGTTGATGACCACGTGCTGGATCACGGTGTTAGCCGCCGCGCTCGAGAGCGAAGACCGTCCGGCGATGGGTATTGCAAACAGCCGCACCCGGGTGATCTGCCCGCTGACCCCCTCGAACCCAAGGGCCGGGTCGAGCGCCTCGATCGGCAGGTCGGTTGCCAGGATCTCGGCGTGCGTCCGCTCCTCGGTGCGATACGCCACGATGGTCGGGCGGTGGGTGAGCCTGCCAAGACCCTGCTTGTTGCCCGTCGGTCTGATGCTCTCGATCGATACGCGATCGGGCCCTACGCCACACGCGGCCAGCAGCAGGCACATTCCGAGAAGTGCCAGTGGGGCGATCCGGGTCGTGTACGGTGCTATCACGCTGCGCTCCTCACGATCCCCTTGCGCTCTCAGGAAGGAAGACCCTAAGTACGGGGTTACGCCTCCGTCCGCTCCAGATGCAGCCAAAGGCTAGGTCGGCCGGTATGAGGCTCTGGCGGATTTGTTTGTCACCCGGCTCCCTCCGAAGGAAGGCCAATCCATGCGTCCCCTGACTTCCACCATCGCCGTCCTCGTGATCGCCGGCGCCGCCTCGCAGGTTCTCGCCCAGCAGGGCGTTCGGGCCCAAAGCCCCCGTCGCGACGCCGGCCAGCACGCGCTGCGGATGATCGCCGAGAGCCAGGCCAACCGCAGCACCCGCCGGGACACGCCGGTTGTGGCGGGCCCCTCGAACATCGCCCCGCGCCACTACCGCGGCTCGTACGGCCACGGCTACCACTACGGCGGCGGCATCTCGATCGGCGGCAGCTTCGGTGACGTGTACGGCCGCCTCCACGTCGGCGGCGTGTTCCACGACGACGACCGCCACGGCCACCGCAATATCATCTATGTGAACCGCTCACCATACTTCATCCACAACGGCAGTTACTACCGCTATCGCGGCTACGACCCCTACGACGCACCATCGCGCCGCCAGGTGATCCAGAGTCCGACGGTCATCGTCATCGATCGCACTGGCGTGAGCACCAACGAGGTTGATCCTCAGGAGCCCGTGGAGCTGAGCCAGGCCGACCGAGTCAACGCATACGAGCTCGGCGTCGAGGCCTTGTACGCCGGCAAGGCCGAGCAAGCCATCGAGTTCCTGACCGAGCATGTGCTGGTCAACGAGGCCGACCGAGAGGCCGAGCGTTTGCTCGGCGTCGCTTTCCTGCTCGACGGCCAGACCGAATTGGGCATCGCCCTGATTGCTCGCGCGTACAAAGGCGACCCTGAGATGGCGTTCAAACCCCTGGGCCGCGACACCATCGACTCGTTGTCCGCGTGGCGGAAGGTCCAGCGCGACGTGCAGCGTTACGCGGCCGTCCAACGCACGAGTGGCGCCTGGCTCGCGGCCATCGTGGTGACGCAAGAAGAACTTCCCAACCACACGCACGAGCAGCGGCTCGAAGAGGCGCGCAGGGCGGGCATCAGCGTCGACGTGGCCGACGCCTTTCAGCGTTTCCTGGAAGGCGGAGAGCCATTACCCAAACCTGAGGCAGCCGGAGAGGAGTCCGAGGCGCAGCCGGACGAGGCGGAAGCGGCCCCGGAGGCCGAGCCGCTCTAGTTTCCGTCCATTGCACCCACGAACGCGTCGAACAGGTAGTCGCTCTCGTGTGGCCCGGGGCTTGCCTCGGGGTGGTGCTGCACGGCGAACACCGGACGATCTTTGAGTCGGAAGCCCGCGACGGTCTTGTCGTTCAAGTGTGTGTGCGTGACCTGGCCGCCGACTGCCGCCAGCGACTCGGCGTCGACCGCGAATCCGTGATTCTGGCTGGTGATCTCGACATGCCCCGTGGCCGAGTGGAACACCGGCTGGTTCGCGCCACGATGGCCGAACTTGAGCTTGTACGTCGTTGCGCCGATCGCCAGCGCCAGCAACTGGTTGCCCAGGCAGATGCCGAAGATCGGCAGCGCCGGCCGCTGTTCCAGCACGCCGCGGAGCGAGTCGATCGTCGCCTCGACCGCAGCTGGGTCGCCAGGCCCGTTGCTGACAAAGAGCCCGTCGGCGTTCTCGTCGTCGAGTATCTTCAGCAGTGCGTCGGCGGGCGTGTCGAAGGGCACCGCAACGACCTCGCACCCACGGCTGAGCAATTGGTCGTAGATCGCCCGCTTCGCGCCACAATCAAGAGCGATCACCTTGTGCGTCTTGCCGTTGGTGCATATGGGCGCGAGCGTCCAGAGCCCGTGCCCCGGCTCGACACGCATCGTTTCTCGGGGGCTCACGTCAGTGGCCAGGTTTTGCCCGGTCATCGAGCAGACGCCCTTGGCTAGCTTGACAAGCTCGGCATCACTGATCTTATCGTCGGCCGTCATTGCCGCGCCCATCGCGCCGCTCGCACGGATGCGCCGCGTCAGCGCTCGCGTATCGACACCCGTGATGCCGAGGATGCCATGCTCTTCGAGGAATTCACTGAGCGTCTTGGTCGCTCGGTAGTTGCTGTGGAGGCTGGCCAACTCACGAACCACCAGTCCCGCCGCCTGGATGCGCGGGCTCTCCATGTCGATGCCGTTGGCTCCGGTGTTGCCGATGAGCGGGAAGGTCTGCACCAAGATCTGCCCGCGATAGCTTGGGTCTGTCAACGACTCCTGATACCCCGCCATGGCCGTGTTGAAGACGATCTCGCCCGTGGTGACGGGAGCGCCCGTGTCGCCGAAGCCACCTCCCACGAACAGCGTTCCGTCGGCCAGAGCCAACCGAGCCGTGGGCATCAAGGCAGCGCCCTGCCTTCGATAAGGTTGTGTTTGGGTATTGGGCATCGTTCGGCAGCACCTCCGTGGCGTACTCGCCCCGATGATAGGACAAACGGCTTGCAGGTTTTTATAAGTTAGATTATACTAACAATGATCGGGGGTTCCATGGCTACCGATGGGTTGGTCGACGTAGCCGATGTCCACTCGGCGTTGAGTCATGCTCGTGTCAGGGTTCACAGGCCCACTACTGCGGACGCGACTGCCGAATTCGTGCGACGGGCTCGCATCGAAGGTCGCTCCCTGGCCATCGCCGGCGGACGCCACGCCATGGGCGGACAGCAGTTCCTCGACGGCCACGACCTGCTCGATCTCAGGGGTCTTAACTGCGTCATCGACTTTGACCACGAGCGCGGTCTCGTTCTTGCCCAGGCAGGTATCCAGTGGCCGAAGCTCATCCAGGACATCCACGACGTCCAGCATCGCATCGATCCCCACGCCCCACCAAAGTGGGGCATTGCCCAGAAGCAGACCGGGGCTAACAGCCTGACCCTCGGCGGGGCTCTTGCCGCCAACATCCACGGGCGAGGTTTATTGATGCCGCCGTTTGTGAACGACGTAGAACGCTTCACCCTCATCGACGCCACCGGCCAGCCTCGTACGTGCAGCCGCGACGCGAACGCCGATCTCTTCGCCCTGGCCATCGGCGGTTACGGCCTGTTCGGTGTCGTCACGGACATCACGCTCCGTCTCACACATCGCCGTGTGCTACGCCGCGTCGTGCGCGTGATCGACATCGAGGACGCCGTTCCCGCCGCCGAGCGGCGCATCGGCGAGGGCTTCCTGTATGGCGACTTCCAGTTCGACGTCGATCCCAGCTCGCCCGACTTCCTGACCAAAGGAGTATTCTGCGGCTACTGCCCGGCCGACGATGGCAGCCGGCCGCCCCAGGGGCAACGCAAGCTTTCGCGTGAGAACTGGCTCGACCTGCTCACCCTCGCGCACACGGACAAGAAGCGGGCGTTCATGCTCTACGCCCAACACTATTTGTCGACGGATGGCCAGCTCTACCACAGCGATACCCACCAGCTCAGCGAGTACCTGGACAACTACCACCCCGAGATCGACAAGCGACTCGGCGCATCGTGTTCGGGTTCGGAGATGATTACCGAGCTCTATGTGCAGCCGGAGCGACTGGTAGAGTTCCTCCGCGCCACGGCTCGGCTGCTCACCGAGCAACGTGCTCAGGTCATCTACGGCACCATCCGCCTCATACAGCCAGACATCGAGACCGTGATGGCTTGGGCCAAGCAACGATCGGCGTGCGTCATCTTCAATTTACACGTTGATCACACAGATGCCGCCATCGAGCGTGCGGCGGGTACATTCCGCGACCTCATCGATCTGGCCTCCGACATGGGCGGAAGCTACTTCCTGACTTACCACCGTTGGGCGACACCGGAACAACTCAAGCGGTGCTACCCGCGCGCTCGCGAGTTCTTCGCCGCCAAGGACCGGCTCGATCCCGAGGGCATGTTTGCCAGCGACTGGCACCGCCACTACGCCCCGCACTTCAGGGTTCTGGGGGCGTGATCGAGGGCTGAGCAAGCACTACCGCACGGCTCATCGTTGCATTTGTCCTGCTGGTCAGCCGGCCGGACAAGGCTGTCCAGCCGGTGGCGACGGCGAGCCGGATGGCTGAATCTGGTCTGTTCGCCCCGAAATGTGTGCCGCTTTTGGGCCGTCTTTGTGGTACATTGTGTGTGTGGGGCGTTCAAGCCGTCCCATAGGGGAGGTTCGGAATGACGCATCGGCTTGCGGCCGCGATTGTGGTGTGCGTGGGTGTTCTGGTGCTGATCGGGCATGCCCGGGCTCAGGAGGGACAGCCCCATATCGCTTCGCCCCACGTCACGCTCACCATCGACCCCGACGCTCTGTCCGGCGACTCTGTATTCCTAGAGCGATTCCCGTTGCCAGATGGCACCACGGTCAATCTTGCCCTCGAACCCTTCACAGTGTTCGCGCCAGGTGCCAAGATCGTCGTTGTCGATGAGGCCGGCGAGCGAGCGGCGGCTTTCGATCTGGCTTCGATCTCTTATTGGCGCGGCCGGGTTTCCGGTTTCCCGGGCTCGCACGTCTTCCTGTCGATCGCCGAGGGCGCAACGGTGGGTCGCATCGAACTCGGCGCGGGCCAGCAGACCTATGCCGTCCGCTCTAGCGGCGAAGATCCGGCGGAGCTCGTGGTGTACCGCCGACCAGCCGGTGCGGTGGAGAACCTCGCTCCGCATCTCTGCAGCGTCGGCATCACGCCCGTAGGTCCATCGAATCCGGATGTCCCTCCGAGCGCTGACGGCCCCGGCTCGGCGATCGGTCCAACCTATGGCCGCATGGTTCGTGGGCTGCGCATGGCCAAGCTGGCGGTCGATGCCGACTACGCGATGTACCAATTGTTCGAGGACGAGCGCGCGGCGCTGACGTTCCTTGCCCAGATGTACGCGGCAGCGAGTGATGTCTTCATCCGCGACACCGGCGTCCGCATCGACCTCGAATTCCTACGAGTATGGACAGTGCCCGATCATCCGTACGAGAGCGGTGTTGGGCCTCCGGTGATTCCCACCGAGATCGAGCACGACGTGTCTCAGCTCATGTCGGGCCGGACGGATGCGCCATCCGGTGGAGCCGCCTACGGGATCTGTGCCACAGCATCATGGGTGGGCTACGGCATTGGTCGGCTCTCCGATACCTCGATTCCCACCGTGTTTAACCACGACATCGGCGTTGTGCTACACGAGCTCGGGCACAGCCTGGGCACAGGCCACACCCATGACTACCGGATCGACGAGTGCGACAGTGTGTCATCGCAGCCCCGCCGCGGCACTATCATGGCTTATTGCGGAACCACGTTCAGCGGCGGCGCCGCGCTGCGTGATATGCACTTTCACACCGGCGTGCGTGACCGCATCCGCTTTTGTGCCCTTCGGCGCCTTCCCTTCGACTGTAACCAGAACCATGTTGACGACGTCGACGACATAGCTTCGGGTCGGAGTGCCGACACGAACACCAATGGCATCCCCGACGAATGCGAAGATTGCAACGGCAACGGTGTGCTTGACGACGCGGACATCGCCAGCGGAACCAGTCTCGACCTCAATACCAATGGCGTGCCCGATGAGTGCGAGCCCGATTGCAACGGCAACGGCGTGCCCGATGACAAGGACATTGCCGACGCGGTGAGCACGGACGCCAACGGCGACGCCATTCCCGACGAGTGCCAGGCCGACCGCGATGATAATGGCGTATTCGACTGGGTCGACATCATCAACGACATGTCACTCGACCTCGATCGCGACGCCGTACTCGATGCATACCAAGACTGCGACTCCGATGGCGTGCCGGACATCGTTACGATGGACCACGCTCACAATACCTGGACCGCCGACCTGGATCGCAACACGGTGAATGACCACCACTTCCAGACCGGCGTGCTGCGTTCCACTACGGCCGATGGGCTGCTCAGCGAGCCCATGGACGTGCTGGTGACACCCGATCGACGCGTGTTGGTCGCCAGCGGGGCGGATGCGAGAATCGTCGAGTTTGACCTCGAAGGCGTGCACGTGAGGGATCTTGTTTCGGCCGGAGTGGGGGGGTTGTTGTATCCCACAGCGCTGGCGATCAGCCCGGCAGGTGACTTGATCGTTGCCGATCGTGATGCCAACGCAGTGCGGACGTACGACCTTGCGATCGGCGACCCGCTGGGCGATCTGGTCGAGCCTGGCTCAGGCGGGTTGCTGGCGCCATATTCCTTGGTGTTCGGCCCCAATGGCAATCTCTTCGTCGGTACCGACGCCAACGGCGTGATCGAGTACGACAGTGCGACAGGTGCGCACGTGCGACAGTTTGTCCAGCCGGGTGATGGCGGTATCGCCCAGAGCCGGGGCATCCTGTTTGTCCCTGGCGTCGACCCAGCCGAGTGGCGCTTCCTCCTGGCCGACATGGAGACCGACGCGATCATGGAGTTCGATGCCGACACCGGCGCGTTCGTGGGCCAGTTCAGCGTGGGCACGTGGCGCGGCCGGCTCGCCGACCCGTGGGCGCTGCGCATGGGACCCGATGGCGTGGTCTACGCCAGCATCCACCGCGCCTCGGCCGGCTCGTCGCCGCTCTTGTTCCCGCCCGCAATCCTGGGTTTCGACGCGCGATCCGGCTCGATCTTCCTGGCCCTGGTCGCCGGCGTCGACGCGGCCACCACCACGCCCACCGGCTTCGACTTCGTTCCCGGGGACGCTCACGACTGCAACCTCAACCGCATCCCCGACGACTGCGATATCGCCGACGGTCGCAGCGCCGACCGCAATCGCAACGGCGTGCCCGACGAGTGTGAGTCGCTGTGCCCTGCCGATTGCGACGGCGACGATAACCTGAGCATCTTCGACTTCCTGTGCTTCCAGACAGCTTTCGACGTCCGCCAGCCCATCGCGGATTGCAACGGAGATGGCCTGTTCGACGTATTCGATTTCCTGTGCTTCCAGAGCGCATTCATGGACGGATGCCCGTAAATGCCGCCCGCTACTCCAGTGAGAACCACGACCATGACCCTCAGAACCGCGCTGTGCGCCGCCATCGCCGCGTTTTTAAGCACCGGCACCACTACGGCGGCCGACGAAGTAACAACGCTCGAATTCGTCCACTCATCGCAGCAAGCGTCAGGGGTGATCGTGACCAGCATCGATGCCGCGGCCCTGTCCAAGCACGAGCCGCTACGTTTCACCCGATTCCCACTGCCTAGTGGAGCCACGGTCGATCTCGCCCTCGAGCCCTTCCGCCTCTTCGCTCCTCACGCTCGCATCGTGGTGGTCGACGATGCCGGTGAGCGCCCGGCAGACTTCGATCCGGCATCAGTTACTTTCTGGCGTGGCATCGTCGAGGGCAATCCAGGCTCGCATGTGTTCCTGTCGATCTCCGACGGCTCAACCATCGGTCGCATCGAGCTGGGCGCGAGCCAGCCGACCTTTGTCATCTCATCCGACGGCGGCGACCCGCGCAACGGCGGCGTGGCACTTGAGCAAGGCAACGTTGCGGTGTTCGAGGCCACCGCAACGGTCGGCCCGCAGACAGCCCCGACGCTTTGCGGTACGTATACGGGCATTGTGCCTATCGGCCCGGCACCCACCTTGGTTCCAGTCGCCGAGCCCGACACCCCGGACGGTCCCGTGCTTGCGCCTGCCGTCGGCGCGCCCATCGGCGGTCTTCACCGGGCGCGGCTGGCGGTCGACAGCGATTACGAGTTCTTCCAGCTCTTCGACGATGAACGCACCGCGCTGATCTATCTGACCCAGCTCTACGCATCGGTCAGCGACGCGACGGTGCGCGACGTGCTGGTCAGGCTCGATCTGGTGTACCTGCGATTATGGATCACCCCCGACGATCCGTACGGGCAGGGTGCCGGTATGCCTGGCTCGTTGCGTGACGAGGCCGAGTTTGAGATCGGCCAACTTATGAGCGGCTCTAAGTTTGCCTCCGCCGGCGGAGCGGCCCGTGTTTGTGGCTTGTTGTCTTGGGTTGCTTATGCAACAGGACAGAACCCAAGCCCGACGACACCCAGTGTTGTCAACCAGGACTTCCGAATCGCCGCACACGAGATCGGTCACAACCTCGGATCGCTGCACCCGCACGACTACGGCATTGATGAGTGCGACGACGCGACCACACGCCCGCGTCGTGGCACGCTCATCAGCTATTGTGCCCAAACCTTCAGTGGCAGGGCTGCTCTGACCGACCTGCACTTCCACACACGCTGCCGCCAGGAGATCTTCGATTGTGGTTTGCGCGGCTTGATATCCGACTGCAACCAGAACTTCCTCGACGATTCGATCGATATCGCCGACGGCCGGAGTGTGGATGCCAATCTCAATGGCATCCCCGACGAGTGCGAAGACTGCAACGCCAACGGAGTACTCGACGACCTCGATATCGCCGGCGGTACCAGTATTGATCTCAATCTCAACGGCATCCCCGACGAGTGCGAGCCCGACTGCAACGCCAACGGCGTGCCCGACGACCTCGATATCGCGACCCTGAACAGCAACGATGAGAATGGCGACGGCATTCCCGACGAATGCCAGGCCGATCGCGATGGCAATCGCGTCGCCGACTGGACCGACATCTACCGAGACATGTCGCTCGACCTCGACCGCGACGGCGTGCTCGACTTGACCCAGGACTGCGACGGCGATGGCGTCATGGACATCGATCAACTCGACCACGCCCATAACGTCTGGGCCGTGTCGTCGGGTGACGGTCGGGTCAAGGAGTACCACTACCGCAGCGGCGTGCTCCGAGCCCAGAGTAATCCGCAGTGGCTGGTTGATCCTATGGATGTGCTTGTTACCACCGACCGCCGGGTGCTCGTCGCCGATGCCGGCGACGCGAGCGTCGTGGAACTCGACCGCGAGGGGAACTTCGTGCGCGAACTGGTGGGTACCGGGAGCGGCGGCCTGGCCTCCCCGACTGCGATGGCGATCGCCGCGGATGGCTCGCTCCTGGTCGCCGACCTCGAACGCAACGGCGTGCTGCGGTTCGACACGGACAGCGGCGCATTCCTTGGCGTATTTGTCGAATCAGAATCCGGTGGTCTTGTGAATCCGTATGGTTTGACCATCGGCCCCAACGGCAATCTTTTTATCAACACCGATCACGCTGGCGTTATCGAGTACGACGGTACAACCGGTGCGCACGTGCGCCAGTTCATCGAGCACGGCGCGGGCGAGTTGCACCATGGCCGCGGCATCCTGTTCGTTCCCAAGCCCGCGCACCTGGGGGCGGGTTGGCGGTGCCTTGTCGCCAACGGCGAGAACCACAACATCCTCGAGTTCAACGCCGATACCGGGGAGTACGTTGGCGTGTTCAATGAGGGCGACTTCCGCGGCAAGCTGCGGAATCCCTGGGGCTTGCGGCTCGGCCCCGATGGCAACGTCTATGTCAGCAGCGCCAACCTGCACATGCACGCCGGGCCCCCGCCGAGGGCCGGCGAGATTGGTCCCCATATTGCCGGCCTGCACCTGACCAATCCGCACATCTTCCAGTACGACGGCGAGAGCGGGAAGCTGTTGTTCGCCTACGTGCAGGGCCTCGATTCCGGCCTCGACCACCCCAAAGGCTTCGACTTCATGCCCGGCCCGCTCGACCGCAACGCCAACGCCATTCCTGATTCCTGCGAGTCGCTGTGCCTGGCCGATTGCGATCGCTCGGGCACCCTTGACATCCTCGACTTCATCTGTTTCCAGAACGCCTTCATGGCCGGCGACCCCTCCGCCGACTGCACCGCCGACGGGGTCATCGACATCTTCGACTTCTTGTGCTTCCAGGGGGCTTTCGAGGATGGATGCGGATGAGCGGCGCCGCGTCCGTACACTGCCCGACGTGAGCAAGGGACTGTTTAGCGAAGAAGCACCCCCCGCCGGCCCCTTTCTCGCCGTCGCCCTCGAGCGATCCATCGATGGCAAGACCCTGACCTATGCCCCCCCCGCCGAGAGCGCTGAGGTCGCCAACGCGCTTGTCGGCCGCGCGTGCATGGCCCCCTTGGGCCGTGGTGGCAAGGGCGGTGCGCCCACGCGCGGTGTTATCATTGGCGTGGGCGGGGCCGAACTTCTTGAGGGCTTCGACCCCCACAAAGTCCGCCGCTTGCTCGCGGTGAGCGACGCGAAACTTCCCGATGGCGTACTCGAACTGGGCCGGTGGATCAGCGAGTATTACGCGTGTCCGCTGGGCATGACGCTGGCCGCCATGCTGCCTGCGGCGGTCAAGAAGGCGGTGGGGCGGAAGACGCGAACGGCTCTCAAGCCCAGCGGGGCGGGTACGGACGCGAAACTCCCGCCGGCTACGAAGAAGGCCCTCGAAGGTATCCGCGACATTCCCGCCGATGCTTGGCCCCTGGAAGAACGCGATCTGGTCTCCCGCCTCGAACTCAAGAACGCCAGCCCCTTACGCCGGTTGGTTACCCTCGGGCTACTTGAAGAAGTCATCCTTACCGACGTGGTCGCGCGAACCGAAGACGCTACGCGTCTTGCCGTCGAACCCGGCCCCACGCCGACACCAACCGCCCAGCAACGTGCCATCATCGAGGGCGTGTCCCTCGATGGCTTCTCCACGCATCTGCTCTTTGGCGTCACCGGCTCGGGCAAGACCGAGGTCTACCTGCAATTGCTCGAGCGCGTGCTCGCGTCGGGCAAGAGCGGCATTGTCCTTGTCCCCGAGATCGCCCTTACCCCCCAACTCTCGTCCCGTTTCGTCGCCCGTTTCGCACCAACCCTCGGCGAGCGCGGTGTCGCAGTCCTGCATTCTGGCCTCAGTGCCGGCCAGCGCCACCGTGCGTGGGATGCGGTCTCGCGCGGCCTTGCTCGCGTGGTCGTCGGCCCACGCTCGGCCCTCTTCGCGCCGCTGACGAACGTTGGTCTGATCGTCGTGGACGAAGAGCACGCCAGTGACTACAAGCAGGACCAAGCCCCGCGCTACCACGGCCGCGACGCCGCCATCAAGCGGGCCCAGATCGAGGGCTGCCCGGTGCTGCTGGGCTCGGCGACTCCAAGCCTCGAGAGTTGGCGCAACGCCCAACTCGGTCGGTCCACGCTCTGGCGGATGCCGACCCGCGCACCCGGTTCCGCGGGGTTGCCGATGGTCGAGGTCGTCGATCTCGCCCAGGAACGTAAGGTTAGCCGCGAGCGTGGCGAACGGATGGAGTTGCTTGGGCCAACCTTGGAAAGTGCCCTTCGCGATACGCTCAACGCCGGCGGTCAGGCCGTCATGCTCCTCAATCGTCGGGGTTTTGCACGCGTGGTGGCGTGCCCCGACGCCATGTGCGGCTGGACGCTGACCTGTGACTCCTGCTCGGCAGCCATGGTCTTCCATCGAAAGGGCGTGCTCAGCCGCAAGGGCCTCGTGCGGTGCCACCATTGTCTGGCCGAGCAGGTGACGCCCAAGTCCTGTCCCGCCTGCGGCAAGAAGACCATCCTTCTCGGCCGCGGCACCCAGCGCCTGGAAGACGAACTCGCCGAGCGGATGGGCTTGGACGAGTCCGAGATGGCCCGCATGGACGGCGACACCATGAACCGGGCGGCGGACTACCAGAGCGTGCTCAGCCGCATCGCCGACGGCTCGATTCGAGTCCTGCTGGGTACGCAGATGATCGCCAAGGGCCTCGATTTCCCAAACATCCGCCTTGTCGGTGTGGTCGACGCCGACACCGCCCTGGGCATCGCCGACTGGCGCTGCCAGGAGCGGACGTTCCAACTGGTCTCGCAAGTCGCCGGCAGGGCCGGCCGCGGTGACAAGCCCGGCCGCGTCACCGTCCAGACGCTCAGCCCAGACCTGCCCAGTATCCAGGCCGCCGCTATCCATGACTACGAGCGATTCGCCGCCGACGAACTCGAGGTCAGGAAAGCGGCCCATTTGCCTCCTTTTACTCGCGCCGCTTGGATCGTCGCCCGCGACCGCCAGTATTCCCGGGCAGAGGCCAGGGCCTTCGAGATCGCTGGCTTGCTGACCGAGGCCTTCAGGGACAACGCCCGCATCGAGGGCCCAGCCCCAGCCCCCCTCGAGCGAACCCACGACGAGTATCGCGTGGGACTCGAGGTCTACGCCGCCAACGCCGCGATCCTGCGAGACGGCCTGCTCAAGATCCGCGCCCGGCACGGCCTGGTCAGCGACGCGAGCGTTGCAATCGATGTCGATCCGGTCAGCATCTGGTAGCGCCGGGAAAACCGCTGCGACAAGCGACAGCCTTCTCTGGTTCTTTACCGCCCCTGGCGTCGATACTCTCTTTTGTGATCGTCTACCTCAACGGCCAATATCTCCCCGACAGCGAAGCCCGCGTGAGCGTGTTCGACCGCGGCTTCCTCTTCGGTGACGGCGTCTACGAGGGCGTCCGCGTCTTCGAGCACACTGTCATCTGCCCCGACCGCCACGTGGCCCGCATGGCCGGCGGCTTGGCCGAGGGCAGGGTCCAATGGGACCCGCGCGAACTCCCGGGCATCTGTCTGGAACTCTGCCGCCGAAACGAACAGTCCAATGCCTTTATGTACGTCCAGGTCACCCGCGGCACTCCTCCCCCCGGCGAGCCCGTTCGCGCCCGAACCATGAAGACCCAGGGCGAGCCCACGGTCTTTGCCTTTGCTACGCCTCAGCCGGGGATGTCGCACTACCGCCACCCGCCCACTACGACCCTCGCCCTGGTGCAAGACCGCCGATGGGACCGCGGCCACCTCAAGAGCATTAGCTTGCTGGGCAACGTGCTGGCCGCCTACGAGGCCCAGGCCCACGGGGCCCACGAGGTCGCGATGCATCGCGACGGCCTGCTGACCGAGGCTTGCGCCAGCAACATCATCATCTCGGTCGACGGTGGGCTCGCCACCCCCTCGCTCGATAGCGCCTCGATCCTCGAGGGCGCGACCCGAGCCCGCTGCCTCGCCCTCGACCCCGGCATCGTCGAGCGGCCGGTGGGCGTCGAAGAACTGCTCCGGGCCGACGAGGTCTTGCTCGTGGGCACCACCAGCATCGTCACGAGCGCCCTCGAGATCGACGGCAAGCCCGTGGGCGATGGCAAGGTCGGTCCGCAGGCCCAGCGACTGCTCGACCTCGTGATGGGAGACTGCCGCAACCAAGTTGGGGCCGCCAAAGAAGCAGTCACGGTCGGCTAGGTGGACCGCCTGGACGGCAAGCGCGTCACCGTCATGGGCCTCGGCCGCTTCGGCGGCGGGGTCGGCGTGGCGAAGTGGTTGCACGGCCGAGGCGCGCACGTGCTCGTCACCGACATGGCATCCGCCGCAGCGCTTGCGCAACCGCTGTCTGAGCTACCCAACGGTATCGAAGCACGTTTGGGCGAGCACACCGTAGCGGACTTCACGAGCGCCGACCTCGTCGTCGCGAGTCCCGCCGTGTCGAAACCCTGGAACGACCTTTACCTGAACGCCGCGATCAAAACCGGCGTGCCGATCACCACCGAGATCGGCCTGGCTGTCGATCGCTTGCCCGACCGGACACGCATCATCGGCGTCACTGGTACCGCTGGCAAGAGCACCACCAGTGCCATGATCGCACGCGCCTTGGAAGCCGCCAACGCGCGGGTCCACCTTGGCGGGAACATCGGCGGTTCACTCCTCGAAGCCGAGATCCGACCTAGCGACTTCGTCGTCCTCGAACTCTCCAGCTTCATGCTCCACTGGCTCGGTCAGAGCGCATGGTCCCCGGGCACGGCCGTCGTCACCAATGTCACCCCAAACCACCTCGATTGGCACGAGACCTTCGAGCATTACGAGCGATCGAAGCGACACGTCGCCGCCCACCAGCAAACGGGCGATCTGCTGCTCACTGACCGCTGGCCGGAGCTCACGGCCGCGACCCGTGTGCACCCGTTCGACAACATACCAACCCTCGCGCTCCCGGGCACCCACAACCGCGCCAACGCCGCCATGGCTCTCGCCGCCACGACCGCTACGCTCGACCGCCACGGCATCGAACACAACCGCCTCGCCCTCGCCAACGCCATCGCCGCCTTCCCCGGCCTGCCACACCGCCTGCAACTTGTCGCTACGCACGCCGGCGTTTCGTTCTACAACGACAGCAAGTGCACCACGCCAGAGGCCGTCGCGCTCGCGGTCGAGGCCCTTGCCGACCGCGTTCCCAGGGCCAACATCCACCTCATCGCTGGCGGGGCCGACAAGGGCGTCGATCTCGCGGCCATCGCCAACCTCGCGTGCGCGATCGGCTCGCTCCATACCATCGGAACGACCGGCCCACACATCTACGAGTTGTCGGCCAGTAGGAAGGCGGCGCATCATGGCACGCTCGATCAAGCGTTCACTGCAGCGGTGGGGGAGGCGCGGGCGGGCCACGCCGTCCTGCTCAGCCCAGGCTGCGCGTCATGGGACCAGTTCGCCAACTACGAAGCCCGCGGCGCACTGTTTGCTGCCCTCGTGCATCGTCGGATCGCTGCTTTCCCTGAGCGCGTGCAGCCCGCCCAAGCCGAGTGAACCCATCCTTCCGGCCGAGCCCCAGGCGCCAGCAGGGGCTTCTTCCCCGCCGTCACAACCACGAGCTCAAAGCGAAACCATCGCGCTCGCCGAGGGCCTCCGCCTCAACCGAGCCGAGCGATGGATCGAACTTGACGGGTTCGTTCCCATCGACGTGCGCGAGCAGGACCGCACTGGCTACACCCTCATCCGCTATCTCGAGTGCATCGCCGTCACGCCCATGAGCGGCAAGGACCACGAGGCCCTCATGGTCACCAGCGTGCGACCCTCAACGATCCACGCTGCCCTACTCGCACTGGGCCTCGAGCCAGGTGCGCCAGGCGGGGTCATCTGGGACGGCCAGGACGCAGTGGCAACGCCAGCTACAGGCGATTCTGTCAGCATCACCTACCGCACAGCTGACCAGCCCGCACCGGGAACGCCGATTTCCGACTACATCATCCACGCCGACACCGGCGAGGCTTTCGACGAACAAGCTCTCGGCGAGGTACCCCAGTGGGTATTCGCCGGCTCGTTGATCGAGAACAGGAGCGACTACGTTGCCGACCGTGACGGCTTGGCCATCGGCCTCCACACCTTCGGCACCGAGCTCATTGCCTTGCGTCTGGCGATCAGCCCCGACTCGTTCATCCATCCACCAGAGTGGATCGCACACCCAGAGCGCACGCCTGAGTTCGGCACCGACGTCACAATCCGCATTTCGGCTGTGAATTAAGGCCTGACGCGCACCGTTAACTCGCGAGCTTCATCGTCTCCCTGCGATTGCACAAGGAACCGAGTCGCCCGTCCGAGTGAGATGCGAGACCCGGCGATGGCGTCGAGGAAATCGGTATAGCTCTCGATCGACACTCCATCCACCGCCAGGATCTGTTGCCGTGGCTCCAGACCGGCCTGAGCCGCGGGTGAGTCACTTTTCGCCCTTCTCACGTACACTCGACCGCCGTTGTCCAGCGTGATGTCCAAGCCAACGCGGTAGCTCAGCATCTGCTCGGTTGGGCCGCCGATGGCGTTGATCGAGTCGAGTTCGTCCAGCACGACGGTTGCTTCCACCGGACGCCCGTCACGCCACACGCGGATAGACAACTCTCGACCTGGCCGCATCGTGTTTACCACGGCTCGCAGGATCTCCGGACTGGGCACCGCCTGCCCGCCGATGCTCTCGATGATGTCGTCCGCAAGGATGCCCGCACGCTCGGCCGGTCCACCACGGGTCACCTGGCCAACCTGCACGCCGGTACCGACGCGCTGCTCACCATCAAGGATGGGCTGACCACGACCGAACCCGCCGAAAGCAATCCCAAGCCGCCCGCGCGCCACATGTCCGGTCTCGATGAGTTGATCGGCCACCGATTCGATCGTCGGCAGCGGGATGGCGAAGCTGATGCCCGCGCTTTGCCCCTCGTTCGGCGTCGCCAGCGCGTCACCCGAGCGGCCGGTGGCGATCGCTACGTTCATGCCGATCACCCGGCCCTGCACGTCGATCAGCGGCCCGCCCGAGTTGCCCGGGTTCACAGCCGCATCGGTCTGGATGAAGTTCGTGAACGCGCTGCCCGCCGCCCCTGTGTTGGGGTCTCGTCCCAGCCCGCTCACGATGCCCTCGCTCATGGAGAACTTGAAGTTGAACGGCGAGCCGAACGCAAACACTCGGTCGCCCTGCTGGGGCAACTCGTCAGTAGCTCGCGGCAGCGCGACCAGACCCATCGAGTCCTCGGCTCTCAGCACCGCGATGTCGGTGAATACGTCCACGCCCACCACGTCAGCATTCATCGTGCGACCCGTATGGAGCTGCACGCGCACCGAGTCCGCCCCCCCAACGACGTGCGCGTTGGTCAGGATGTGACCCTCGTCGTCGTACACCCAGCCCGATCCGGCCGAACCTGATCGGAAACGCGTGGCCGCCATAAGGTGGACCACACCAGGCTCGACCGATCGCGCGATCGCACGGTTCGCGCGATTGATCCGAAGCAGGATGTCATCCTGGACAAGTTCCTGCCGCGCGAGCTGCACCTGGACCACGGCCTGCTGCGCCTCGGTCCGGCGGACTATCTCAGGTGCTGCCAGCAGCGCCGCGAGCACTGTCAGCAACACCACCGCGGCTGGTCCAAGGGTGATGAATCGTCTCATGAATCGCCTCCGAGCCATCCGGGCCGTCCCGGTCCGGAAACACCAAGCTCCAAAATCTTGGGCTTGTTCCCCCACCAGATGCCCTAGGGGCCGGCTTCCGGCGTTGGGCGCGACGTCCCGCTCTACTTACGCATGGTGAACGTCTTGCCGCCGAAGTCTCTTTCGGTTACCCGACGCACCCATTGCATAGCCGCTTCGCGGATCACCGGCCCGAGGTTCGCTACAGGGTCGGCCAATCCCGGGGTCTTCTCCAGGAGACCCATAATGTCATGCAGCACCACCACCTGCCCGTGGCAGCTGGTACCCGCACCGATGCCGATCACCGGCACTCTGGCGCTCTCGACCATTTCGTCGGCTACGACACTGGGTACGGCTTCGACCAGCAGCATCGCTGCCCCGGCCCGTTCCAATTCGCGGGCGTCATTCAGGATTCGATCCGCATCATCCCGAGTCCGCCCCTGGGCCTTGTATCCACTCGTGAGGGCCACATGCTGTGGCTTGCTGCCCACGTGCGCGCACACGGGGATGCCCGCCGACGCCATGCGTTTTACTAGCGGCGCAAAACTCGCGTCGGCCTCTAGTTTGATGATGTCGGCTTTGCCTTCAACCAGGAAACGTCCAGCGTTCTCGAGCGCTTTCTCCGCACTCGCTTGATAGGTCATGAATGGCATGTCGCCCATCACGACCGTGTTGGGCGCACCACGCTTCACCGCCGCCGTCAGAGCGAGCAGGATCTCGAACGGCATATCGATCGTCCTCGGCAGTCCGAGAATCACCTCGGCCGCCGTGTCGCCCACGAGCAGCAGATGCACGCCCGCTTGTTCCAGCAGCCTGGCCGTCGACGCGTCGTAGCAGGTCAGGCACGCGAACGCTTCGCCCCGCGACGCCATCCCGCCCAGCGTCGCCAGCGTGACCGGCTTGCGGGAAGCACCCTCGATGATCGATCCGACCGTGCTCACGCCACCATTCTAGGGAGCCGGGGGCCTACCCGATCCAGCCCCGAGCGATGGGCATCCGCCGCCCCGGTCCAAACGCCACCGGTGTCACCTTGAGCGCCACGCCGTACTGCCACCGCTTGTGCTCGTTGATCGCAATCAACCGGCACATCCGCCAGGCGACTTCCGCCTCGCACCCCGTTTCGGCGGCGATCTGGTCGGCTCTTAACCGCTCAACAACACGCAATTCAACGATCCGATCTAACAACTCGTACGGCGGCAGCGTGTCGTCGTCACGCTGATCGGGCGCCAGCTCTGCGCTCGGCGGCTTCTCGATGGTGTGTACCGGAATCGGCGGCTTGCCAAAATCGAACGCCGCCGGATTGCAGTTTATCGCACGAGCCAACTCGTACACCCGCAGCTTTGGCAAGTCCGCGAGCGGTGCGAGCGCGCCATTCATGTCGCCATACAGCGTGCAATAGCCCACCGCCAGCTCGGTCTTGTTCCCCGTTGTCAGCACGAGCGCTCCCAGCCGGTTGCTCAGCGCCATGATCGCCGTCCCGCGCAGGCGGCTCTGCAGGTTTTCCTCGGTGATGTCGGGCCGCTGTGCTCCGAGCTTGGACCTGCCGACTTCAGAGAACGCCCCGTCCAGCACGCCCCGAAACCCAACCATCGGTTCGGCAATCGGCAACGTCACCAGCCGCACACCAATGTTGTCCGCGAGCAATCTCGCATCATCGAGCGCGTGATCCGACGAGTACGGCCCGGGCATCGCCACGCCCACCACATTCTCTGCGCCAATCGCCATCGCCGCGATCGCGCACGTGACCGCCGAGTCGATCCCGCCGCTCAGGCCAATGAGCACGCGATTGAAACCCGTCTTCCGCAGGTAGTCGCGCACACCAAGCGCCAACGCTTCACCGAGCGCCACGTCCGTGCCGGCATTGATCATCGGATCGCTGGCTATGGTGCCTTCCACAGCGAGGTCGATCAGGGTGGGCCCGGTGCCAAACCGCGGGCCGGCCGCTCGTAGCTCGCCTTTCGGGTCAAACGCGATGGCGTGCCCGTCGAAGATCAGGTCGTCGTTCGCGCCCGCCTGATTTACCGCTAGCACCCACACACCGTGCCGCCTCGCGCGTCCGCTGACGAGTGCCGCGTGCCGCTCGTGCTTGCCCTCCACGAACGGGCTGGCCGATGGTGCCACGATCACGCTCGCTCCCGCCTTGGCCAGGGCTTCGACCGGGTCGGCCCTGCACGCATACCGCCAATGCTCGCCCGCGTCTTGGCCCATCCACAGGTCTTCGCAGATGGCCAGTCCCACGCGCTCGTTGCCAATATCGATGACGCAGGTGTTGTCGCCCGCAACAAAGTATCGGTCCTCATCAAATACGTCATACGTCGGCAGCAGCCGCTTGAAATACGTGTTCGCCAATTCGCCATCGCGGAACACCAGCAGCGCGTTGCGCACGCCGTCTCCGTCCTGCACCGGGCAACCCACCACGATCACCGGCCCGCCCGCGCTCAGCGGCGCCAGATCCATCGCCCGCTCGTGGCAGGTCTCCACGAACCCACATTCGTGCAACAGGTCCCGCGGCGGATATCCGCATACCGCAAGCTCGGGCAGCACCACCAGATCAACGTCTCCGCCCTGTCGCACCGCGTCCTCGATCAGCGCGATGTTGCCGGCAAGGTCGCCAACGGTCGGGTTGATGGGCGCCAGTGCGATCCGCATGTGCCGAGGCTACGCCGCCGGCTTGACGTTTGTGCGGCCGGAGCGGGTTCGCAGCATCCGATCGAGGCGCAGCCACGCGATGGCCAAGCCAGCCGCCGCGATGACCACCACCAACTCCGCGCCAGCTGCCAGCAGCGCGATGGGCGCGAACGAGCCACCATCCATTCCAAGCAATTCGGCCAGGCCGATCGCTGCTCCTTCCCGGAAGCCGAGCATACCCACGGGCGACAACGCCCCGGCCACGTAGTGCCCGCCCGAGATGAGCATCCCGTCCGTCGGCGAGACGCTCGTGCCAACGAGCTCGCCCGCGACGACCCACCGCCACGCCTGCGCTGAAAAGTCAATGACGCGGAACACGATCACCAGCGTCATCCACCGACTGCTGGCCAGCATGTCGAGCCCCATGTGTAGCTCGCGGATCACCTGCGACCGTGCCAGCCGTAGCGCCCGCCTGCCACCGAACCGACCGATGAGCCGGCTCAGCCGACGATGCCCCCGCTCGCCGCTCAGTCGTTTGGCGACAACAACCATGACGACCGTCAGCGCCGCCATCAGCGCGATTGCCACTGGCACCGTCCAACTGCCTAGCACGCCCCGAAGAAGTCCCGCTCCCAGCAGCGCTGCGCTGGTCAGCACCAGGGTGGCGGTTACCGCGCCAAACCAGCCGAAGATCATCGCCATCGGTACCTTGTCGCGACGACTATGGATCGCGATCCGCGCCAGCAGCCCGATCTTGAATGGCAGATTCGCCAGGAATGTTGCCAGCGAATTCGTCGCGACCACGTCCAGCGCCTTGATGGGCCGCACCGGACGCAACGCCGCCCAGAAGATCAGCCCATTGGCCGTCACGCCCGCCACGCTCAGGCCGATCAAGGCCGCGAGCGAGCCCGGCGGCGCTTCGGCTAGTTTGCTCAGCGCCTCCTGGTTCTCTTCGCTGAGCGCCAGGCGTACGCACCACCCCAGCAACGCCAGCCCAATGAGGAACCCGAACACCTGTGCCGCGATGCGAACACCCGAGCGCGATGATCCGGTCTCGATCTGTGGTGGTGGTGCATCCATGCGCTACAGCGGCCCGAGGTCGATGACAATACGCCCCAGCTCGCCGGGTCCGGGCCAGTCCGCCACGGATCTGCCCTGGATCACGAGCTCACCAACCGCCTGGGCGGTAATCGCCGGATGCAGCCAGCCCGACGCTCGCAGCCGAAACAACTCGTGTTCGTCGATCACCAGCCACCGCACGCCGGCATCCCTCAGCGCCGCCGCCCGGGCGGCTGCATCGCCCGGGTTCGCCTCGATGATCTCCACCAGCGGCCCCGTATCCCACGTGGTGGCGTACAGCGGGTCTCCCAAGAAATACAGCGGCGCGCCGTTGCCGACCAGCAGCACGCGGCCCCGCCCCTCGGGCAACCCGAAGTTGACCACGCCGTGCGGCGAGGCCTGCGGGTCGATCTGGCCCGTGAATATCCCAACACCCGGCGCGATGGCCAACCCGGGTCGGCCCCGGCCTTCCTTCGAATACGTCCACACCCCCCAGCCGCCTTGGACCACTGCGAGTGTCACCGCCACCCACACGCCCTTGCTTCCCAGCCGAGCGAGCGAGATCGCAATCAACGGCGCGCCCGTCAGGACAAGGGGCATCAAGAACCGGCTCTGCAGGTGCGTCAGCGCAAGCCACGCGAGGATCTGCAATCCAAACCCAACCGCGAGTGCCACGACCACAGCATGCCGGCGAACGAACGGTGCGGCCATCGCCGCCACCACACACGCTGCACCGAGCACTCCCCAATGCGGATGCAACAACCCCCGCATCGAAGTCCCCCCGAGGTGCGGCCCATTCGGGTCGGGCAGAAACAACAGCTTCGCACGATCGATCACCGATCCATCGAACGTGTGCCCGCTTGCCCACCGAGCGTGCTGTTCACCGGTCCAGTGCCCATCGCCGAACAGCGAAGCCAACTGCGGGAACACCCAGTTTCCCGCCGCCATCTCATTCCGCAGGAGCCACGGCAACAACGTTACGATCCCAACGACGACTCCCGCAATCCCGCATTTCACCATCGCGCGCGCCGGCGTGGTTACAACAAGCATCACTCCGACCACCGGCCCGACCATGAGCAACGTCGTCGGCTTCGCTCCGCAGGCCGAGCCGACCAGAAACGCTGCGAGCACCCAACGCACGGTGTGTGGTGTTGTGTTCGACAACACCGCCAGCACAGCCCCGGCCCCCAACGCGAGCATCGCCGGCTCGTTGTACGCCAGGCTGCCCGTGACGATCATCCAAGGCGTCGCTAGCACCAGCGTCGCCACCGCCGTCGCGATACCACCGGTCGCTTCACGCGTCTCGCTCGGCAAAACAAGCCAGCACACGCGCCCGATCAGCACAGTGGCCAGCACCATCACCACCACGCTGACGCATTGGAACGCCAGCAGCCCCACGCCGGCGCCCGCCGCTGGGTGCGTACCCAGGATGGCGGTCAAGTGATAGAACGCTGCCTCCATGTAGCCCGGCAGGAACGAGTACACGTTGTGATCTACCGGCCATAGCCGTCCCTGCGCTAGCCATTCCGCCGGCAGTTGCGCGTGATAGCTGCGCGTGTCATAACCCAACCCCTCGCTGGCCCACAACCACCCCGGCGGGCTCGTCGCCGCCACGATCTGCAACGCCAGTCCCGGCACCATCGCGAGTACGGCCGGATGCACACCGACGGTCTGGCCGGCGCGCCGCTTGGCCAGATCCAACGCCAGAAACACGAGTCCGACGCCAATCGGCAACCCGGCGACGATCCGCCGCCCACTGACACCGAACCACTCGAATGCTCCGAGTACGCCCAGCCCGTGGCTGAGCGCGAGCATCAGTCCAAGTCCAACCGCTGGCGCGAGCCATGCTGCGTGCGATCGATCCTGCATCCAACGAAGCGCGGTTGCCCCCAGCCCCCACGCCCCCGCGATGTACGCTCCCGCCAGCGCCCCCGACGTGATCCATACCGACGCCACGCTGACGACCGTTGCCACCCACGCCCCGCCGACACCGATCGCCGAGATCACGAGCACGCCCGCAAGGAGCGCACTGACCAGAACCAACGCGAGGTGCTTCGAGGACAGCTTCGTGACCGGCAATGAGTTCACCGCGGTGTCTCGGCCACGACAAACCCAGCCCGCTCAGCTGCCATTAGCGCACCACCATCGGTCAGCAACCACTGCGCGAGGTCAGCACCAGCTTCGGTAAACCATGCCACATGATGGATGGTCGCATCACCCCGCGGCTGATCGAGGTACCCCACCACGCGCACCCGACTCGCGTCCGCATCACTGCCGAACACGATGCCGAACGACTCCTCGGGCGTCGGCCGCTTAGCGAAGTACGACACCCGCTCGACGATGGCCTCGCCTCCATCGAAGTTGCCCGACGCCAGTGACACCTCACCCCATAGCCCACTTTCTCGCAGGGATGCCCGCGTCCAGTGCCCGAGCGCAGTCCGTTCGAGTGCGACGTGGACGGGTGCCCGCCGGAGCGCTAGTTCTCGCCGATCGAGCTGCGATCCCTTCGGCACTACGACCGCCAGCGTGTTTCCAAGCCAAGGCGCGCGGCCGTCGGGCGCGCGGGTCAGTTCGTCGAGTGCGTGCCCGCTCTCGCTCAGGTACGCGTCGGCCTCGGCCCCGCGCTCCAGCCGCATCGCGAGCCACTCGGCCTGATCCATCCGCCCGGTCCGCGCTCCCTCGTGGACAACCAGGTCCAACCCCGGTCTCGCGCCCTCATAGAGCGGCTCGAGCGTCCGCAGCAGGGGAGCTAATGCAGGATCGACTGCCACCCGCACCGGCGTCAGCCCGCGCCTCGGTATCGCTTCGGTCCGCCCGGAGGCATCGGCCCAGCGGCTGACCGTCTCGGGCTTCATCGCGCATCCGGCCAGCACCGCCAGACACGCTATCACCCAGCCAGCAATCACGCGTCGCACGGGGCATTCTTCGGGTTCTCGGGCCTTCTGGCTTTGGCGTGGGACGAATCAGGTCTGAAACAGCCAAGGGCAACCGCCCAAGAATGGGGTAGCTCTGGCCCGACTCGGGCCCGTTCCGCCTCTGGAAGCGAGGAGTGGCCCATGCACGCCGCCGTCTTTGCCATGAACATTGGCTCCAACAAAGACCAACAATCCGCCGTGGACGGCAAGCACTATGTCTATGAGGATGCGACCGACGAAGACCGCCAGTGGGCCTTGTGGACCCACCTAGGCCCGTTGCTGGCCGTCATCATCACCAGTGGAACGCTGGCGGCACCCCTTGGCATCCTGTGGGGGCTCTATGTCATGCATGTGCCCGGCAAGCGCCGTCCCTTCGTGGCTGACCACGGCCGCGAGATGTTCAACTTCGCGCTGACCTATCTGCTGTACTCGACCATCGGCCTCGCCTTGGTTGCCATCTTCACCCTGGGCATCGGGCTCATCTTGTTCGGCCCGTTCCTGCTCATCTATGGCTTGCTGTTCCCCATCCTGGCCAGCGTGGCCGCCTCCAAGGGCCGCTACTACCGCTATCCGATGTGCATCCGGTTCCTCAAGGCCCCAAAGCACAAGCCCGCCGAGCAGCAGGTTGCCTGAGGCCGCTGTGGCACCGATGCCGGTCGGCTAAACTCCCGGCGGCGTGGCTCTGCTCGAAGCAACCAACCTGCACAAGAGCTTCAACGGGCGTGAGGTCGTGCGCGGCGTCAGTTTCTCCGTCGGTCGGGCCGAGATCGTCGGCCTCCTGGGCCGAAACGGCGCGGGCAAGACCACCAGCTTCCGCATGACAATCGGCATGCTCGCCGCCGACGAGGGCAGCGTCCACTTCGACGGCCAGGATGTCGCACCCCTGCCGATGTACCGCCGGGCCCGTCTGGGCATGGGCTACCTGAGCCAGGAGCCCAGCGTCTTCCAACGGCTCACATGCGAGCAGAACCTTCTGGCCATCCTCGAGACCATGTCCATCTCCCGTAAGGAACGCAAGCAGCGGGCCGGCGAGTTGCTCGACCGCTTTGGCTTGACCAAGAAGACGAAAGAAAAGGCCCGCACGTGCTCGGGCGGAGAACGCCGGAAGCTCGAGATCGCCCGGGCCCTCGTGACCAATCCGCGCATCATCTTGCTCGATGAGCCGTTTAGCGGCGTCGACCCTATCGCCGTCGAGGACCTGCAGCACGAGATCCGTACGCTCCGCGACGCGGGTATCGCCTGCCTGATTACCGATCACAATGTCCACCAGACCCTCAAGGTCTGCGACCGGGCTTACATCATCAACGACGGCAAGGTTTTTGCCGAGGGCGCTCCGGGCCCGCTCATCAAGAACGAACTCGTCCGCCAGACGTATCTGGGCGGCCTCTTCCGGGGCGATGAATTCGACGCCGTGGCCGACGTTCCGCCTTCCAACCGCCGACGTCGCCGAGAGGGCGGCAACAGCACTGCTACGGAGCCAAGGCCTTGATCGCGCGTGCCGCCATGGTCATCGCACTGTCCGCCCTGGCCGGCTGCACGTCGCGCACCATCGTTGTGACCAGTGAGCCCCCCGGCGCATTGGTCACGCTCAACGGCGTCGAGGTCGGCTCTACGCCCCTCGAAGTCGGCTTCCGCTATTACGGCCAGTACGACCTGCGCCTACGCAAGGACGGCTACCAGCCCCTGGCCGCCGCGCCCTGGGCCAATGCGCCGTGGTATGAGTACCCGCCCATCGACTTCCTGATCCTGCCATTGCCCATCGAGACCAAGATCCGCTGGCATTACGACCTCGAGCCAGCATCGGTCGAGCAAGGTGCCGCGCGATCCCTGATTGACCGCGGCGAAGAGATGCGCCAAGCCGTCGAGCCCGGATGACCAGCCTTTCCGAGCCGCGTGTCTGAACACGCAGGCCATCGCGTTCAGTCGGTGTGGAGCTGCCCGATCTCCGACGCCCGCGCGGGTGCGGGGGCATCGCCGTTGATGCGTGCGGCCACGACCCGACCAATGTAGAGCTCGTGATCCGCGTCCATGTCGACGTGCCGCACCACCTCGCAGTCGAACGCCAACGTGCTCGTGCCTAGCACCGGCGCGCCGGTTTCCAGCCGCAGTACGGGCAAGGCATCGAATGGGTCGTGGTATTCCTCCGCCGACGGGTGAGCCTCGAATCGGCGGCGAAGGGCCCGGTCGCCGATCGGCACACTGCACACCGCGAACGACCGCGAATCCCGGATCAGCGGTTCGATGCGGTGACCCCGGCGGACCGGCACGCACAAGAGCACGGGATCGAGGGCGCAGAGATGAACGCCCATGGCGAGCGTGCCGGCTCTCGCGTCGTCGTGGCGGGCCGACAACAGGAACAGGCCGGTGTGGAGCCGGTCGCAGGCCTCGAGGATCAGCCCGGGCTGTGTGAAATCCGTATTCGTCTGTTGCACGCGCATTCCCGGACTTGGGTTGAGCCCTTGTGTACGGATCGGGCTCTGGAGTGGATCCCGGGCGCGGAAATTATGAACAATTCCCGATCAAATGTGGACAACCCGAGATCGACTGAACAGAAAAGTGGAGAATTGCCGAAATCGGGCGCAGAAAGTGTTGCATTGTGGGTCAAAGTGGGTCATAATCCCATTCAATGGCCCCCGTGAGTGCCCAACCCGATGCTCTTCACCGGACATGCCGAGCACACGATCGACGCCAAGCAGCGTCTTTCCTTGCCCAAGAAGCATCGGGCCCAATGGGATCCCGAGGAGCACGGCGACCAGTGGTACTGCGTGCCCTGGCCCAACGGCATCCTGAGGCTCTATCCGGCCAAGACGTTCCAACGGCTGGCCGAGAAGAGTGCCGAGAGCCTGACGCCCAACGAGGACGAGAGCGAGCTCGAAGCCACGCTGTATGGCCTGGCAGAGATGCTCACGGTCGACGGCCAAGGCCGGATCATGCTGCCCAAGGAGCACCTGGAGATGACCGGGCTCGGGCGTGCGGTGGTGGTCGTCGGCGTGCGCAACCGGCTGGAGATCCACGACCTGGAAGGCTGGCAAGCGGAACGAGCAAGGCGCTTCGCCGACTTGCCCAACCTGGTCCGAAAGGTCGATTCGAAGTGACCACACCCGTGAGCGTGACGGACGCGCGCGACTGCAGAGCGGGCCGGGAGGCGGCAGGACGCCGCCGATCGGTCTCGGAAGACCCATGCGTTCGGGTCGCTGACGCCAGCGGTTGTCGGAGAGAGAGGGGGGTCAGCCCCGGCTGACATCTACCGAGCGCGAGTCGCTCGAAACGGCGACTCCGCGCATTTCGAGGGCCCGCAAGGCGGCGGGCGACCCACGCGGTTGTGCGAGGGGCTCACGGACGAGCCCCGGCGTGGTTCTCGAAGGCATCTCTCTCCTCTCTCTTTCGTGGGGGCTCTCGGGAAAACCGGGGCCCCGTCATCCAGACACCACCGGCTCCGCGGCAGTTCCCACCACCACTATGCTGCGAGCCACCACCGATCCGCCCCGGCACCACCCGGGGCGGGTCTCTTTTGGTTCAAGCTCAAACCTAGCCTCGATACCCCATGACTGACTCGCCCGAATTGCCCTACAAGCTTGCCTGCCTGTGCGACCTCCGCGACGCCGCCGGCCGCCTCTTGCTTATCGAGCGCAAGAAGTCCCCAAACCTGGGCCTGTGTTCCCCTATCGGCGGGAAGCTGGATACCGCCATCGGCGAGTCCCCACACCAGTGCGCCCGACGGGAAATCGAGGAGGAGGCCGGCATCAACGTGCCCGTCGAGCGGCTGCACCTCATGGGCCTCATCAGCGAACGTGCCTTCGAGGGCAGAGGCCACTGGCTCATGTTCTACTTCCGGGTGCTCGGGCCGGTGGACGTGCCCGAGACCGACATCGCCGAGGGCCGCCTGCGGTGGTTCGAGCCCGGCGTGGTGGCCGGGCTTCCCCTGCCCGAGACCGACCGCCGGGTCATCTGGCCGCTGGTCGACGGCCACGATCACGAGGGTCTGAGCCTGCAAGACGGCGATCGCACGGGCCTGCCGGGCTTGTTCTGCGTGCACATCGACTGCCGGGACGGCGGTCTGGAGTGGGCGGTGGAACAAACCGGGCGGGATACCAATACGTAATGAGCCGAACGTATGGGTATCGCTCGGATGGGCACCACACGGTGCCCTATCGGGTTCTCCGCTGCGGGGCAATATACTGAACACCGTGATGAAGCGACAGGCAGACTCCAACAAACCCGGCCACTGGCGGGTCCTCCGCCTGCTGGCTACCGCGATGGCGATGCTGTGCCTGGCTGTGACGCAGGTCGGGCTGGCACAGGATTCTCAGCCGGCCGACCAGCCCGCGTCCATCGCCTCGGTGCCCGCGACCCGGCAGGCCGACAAGGTTGTGCTGCTGCCGATCCGCACTGCCATCGACCGCTTCACAATGAAGGGCCTCGAGCAGCGCCTCGCGCGCGCCGAGCGCGAGGCCGCCCAAGCGGTCGTTATCGAGTTGGACACGCCCGGCGGCGAGGTCGGCGCGGTGCTCGAGATTAGCGACCTGCTCAAGACCAGCCAGGTGCCCATCATCGTGGCCTGGGTGAACAACACCGCCTTCAGCGGCGGCGCCATCATCGCCATGGCCTGCGATGACATCGTGACCAACGACCCCGGCACGCTGGGCGACGCCATCCCGATCCAGGTCTCGATGATCCTCGGTCTCCAGCAACTGTCCGAGGAGGAACGGCAGAAGATCCTCGCGCCATTGCTTGTCGATCTGGTCGATTCTGCCCGCCGCAACGGCTTTGACGAGAAGCTCGTGCAGGGCTTCGTGTCGCTGGGCGTCGAGCTCTGGATGATCGAGCGCACGCGCGTTGGGCCGGAAGGACAGCCCATCGGCGAGCGCATGTTCATCGATCTGGCCGAGTACCGGCTGCTCTTTGGCGAACCCCCAGCCGCGCGTACGCCTCAGATTCCGTCGGCGGGCACCGGGCAATCGTCCGGCGACACGCCCGAGACAACTTCAAGCACGCCCGCCGATCCGAGCGACCCCACGGCGTTTCGTCCGGCTGCGCCGCAACTCGAAGGCCTCGATGCCGATCAGACGTTGAGCCGCGGCCTCGCCGTACCAACCGAACGCGTCACGCTCAGCGAGAGTGACCGTGGGGGCTGGCAGGTCGTTGCGTACGTTACCGACGGGAAGGCCCCGGTCACCATGAGGAGCGACCAACTCATCGAGTACGGCGTCGCGACCGACGTGGTGCGCACCGACGACGAACTGAAGGCCTACTTCGGCGCTTCCTCCCTCGTGCGGTACGAGGAAAGCGTGTGGATGATCATCGCCCGGTTCATGTCCAATCCGGTGGTCAAAGGCATCCTGATTGTGGGCGTACTCGTTGGCTTCTTCATCGAGATGGCAAGCCCGGGCTTGGGCGTACCGGGGGCCATTGGCCTGCTCGCGCTCATCGGCCTGCTCGCCCCCGCCGCGATGGTCGGCATGGCCGGTTGGTGGGAGTTCCTGGCGCTCGGCCTAGGCATACTCCTCGTGCTCGTCGAGGTGTTCGTGGTTCCAGGACTCGGGGTGCCCGGTGTGATCGGCGCGGTGCTCATCTTTGTCGGCTTGCTTGGCACATTCACGGGCGGTGGGGGGTTCCAAACCCAGGGCGACTTGCTGACGGGCGTTGTCGTGCTTCTGCTCTCCCTGTCGAGTGCCGCGGTCATCATCTTCCTGCTTGCCAAGAACCTCGGGCGCATACCGGGGCTGAACCGGCTCGTACTTCGCGCGGTTCCAGCAGATGGCGATGGTGGGAGCCCATCTTTCTTCGACGCCATGGCGATCACGGCACCCAAGGCCCAACTTGGGGCGGGCGCGGTCGGCGAGGCCGTCGGCACGTTGCGGCCATCGGGTCGGGCCCGATTCGGGGAAGACTTGGTCGACGTCGTCTCCGTTGGTCCCATCATCGAGCCGGGCCAGCGTGTTCGCGTTGTCGAGGCGACGTCCTTCAGTGTGGTGGTCGAGCCGGCCGATGAGCCTTCGGGGGCGTCGCAGCCCAAGCCGGAGGAGGCCTGATGGACCCGATGTTGGTCTGGGGATTGCTGCTGCTGGGCGTGGCCGCGTTTCTTGGCGTGATGGAGTTCTTTATCCCCAGCGCGGGCATCATCGGCATCGTTGCGCTCGTCGTCGCCATCGCCGGCGTCATCTGCCTGTGGACCTATGAGACCGCCTGGGGCGTCACGGGCATGCTCAGCGTCATCGTCATCGCGCCCACCGCGACCTACTTCGGTTTCAAGGTGCTGCCCTACACACCCATCGGCAAGGGGCTCATCCTCAGCAACGCCGAGCCCAACGGCCCCGAAGCGGCCAAGTCCAACGCCTCCCACGCCATGCGCGTTGCGCTCATCGGCCAGGAGGGCGCCGCCCAGACCGACCTGCGGCCCATCGGCGTGGTCAAGATCGAGGGACAGCGGCACGACGCTGTGGCCGAGAGCGGTTACATCGCCAGCGGCGCGCGGGTCCGGGTCATCTCGGCCGATGGCATCCAGCTCAAGGTTCGGCAGATCGACGCCTGATCGTCCTCCCTGGTAGGGGCTCACTCCAATCCGACAAGCGGGCTCCCCGCGCTCCACGCCGGGTGCTTGCAGTCTGGTCGGCGGGGCTTATAGTGGTCCTCGGGCCAGGACACGGCCCACTCAGGAGACGGCCAGAATGGGAAACATCCCCCCCGGTGTATGGATTGCGATCGGCGTTGTCCTCCTCATCGTCCTGATCGCCATCGTCGCGATCCTCGGGCGCTTTATTAAGCTGTGGATCCAGGCATTCGTGTCGGATGCCAAGGTGAGCTTCGGTGCGCTGATCGGCATGTGGCTCCGGAAGGTCGACATGAACGTCATCGTCTTCAGCCGTATCCGAGCGGCCAAGGCGAAGCTGAACATCACCACCGACCAGCTCGAGGAGCACTACCTGGCCGGTGGCCGGGTGCCCAACGTCGTGAGCGCGATGATCGCCGCCAGCAACGCCCGTATCGAGTTGCCCTGGAACGTGGCCGCCGCGATCGACCTGGCAGGCCGCGACATCCTCGACGCGGTGAACACCAGCGTAAATCCCAAGGTCATCGATTGCCCTGGCGCCAACCAGCCGCGCACGACCATTGATGCGGTGGCCCAGGACGGCATCCAGCTCAAGGCCAAGGCCCGCGTGACCGTGCGTACCAATTTGTCTCGCTTGGTCGGTGGTGCCACCGAGGAGACCATTATCGCGCGTGTGGGCGAGGGCATCGTCACCACCATCGGCTCGGCCATGAACCACAAGGCCGTGCTCGAGAACCCCGACAACATCTCGAAGGTGGTGATGGAAAAGGGCCTCGACGCGGGGACGGCCTTCGAGATCCTGTCGATCGACATCGCCGACATCGACGTCGGCGAGAACATCGGCGCGAAGCTTCAGACCGATCAGGCCGAGGCCGACAAGAAGCGAGCGCAGGCCGAGGCAGAGAAGCGCCGCGCGATGGCCGTCGCCGCCGAGCAGGAGTTCCGGGCCGAAGAGCAGAAGAACCGCGCGACGGTGGTGCTGGCCGAGGCCGAGGTGCCCAAAGCCATGGCCGACGCCTTCCGCGGCGGCAACATGGGCGTCATGGACTATTACCGCATGCAGAACATCCAGGCCGACACCTCGATGCGCGGTTCGATCGCGGGCGAGGACGACAACCAGCGCCGATCGCGCGAGTAGAGCGGGTACTCGTGTGTGACTGAGAACGAGGCCCGGGCGGATGCCCGGGCTTTCTTCTTGAACATGGGTGTGAACGAAGGGAGCCCGGGCTCAAACCCGGGCCCCATTGACATCGAGGTTCGATGAGTTGTCTTACGACCGTTGCTTGCGGGGATCGACCGCGGGCTTGCCGTCGGCGTATTCCCACACGACGACGTCGAGGGTCTTCACGCCCCACTGGAGCGCCTCCTTGTGGCTGGGGAAGAGCAGGTCGAGGCGGTTGCCCTTGATCGCGCCGCCACGATCGAGCACCGGCACGACCTTGCCGTCGTTGTAGCCCTCGATGCTCAGCATTGTGCCGAAGGGCAGCAGGTCGGTGTCGGCGGCGACGAGAAACCCGCCGTTGGCCTCAACCGAGTGCAGCGTCGCGGTCTGGCCGTCTGCGAATGGGTAGCACGAGGCCGCGTCGGCTGAGTAGGCAGTCACCTTCATGGTGATCGTGCGGGCCGGACGCACCGGGCGGCCGTTGAACCAGCGGGTGCTGGTGCCAAGCTCGATGTCGCCGGCCAGCGAGGTGAACGCGATGGCAGGTGTCGCCAGGGCGGCGGGCTGGCCGGTTGTGGTCTCTTCGGCGACTTGGGCGGGCTCGATGGCCGCCATCGGGCTCACCGGGCCGAGTTGCTTGGCCGTGATGGCTGTTGCGACGGTCATCACCGCGCCGACGAGCCAGAGCATGCCGGCGCTGGGCTTCCAACCGCGCCGAGCGGGCGTGCCGGCCAGGCCCACCATGTCTTGCACGGGGGCTGCTTTGGACTCAGGAAGGTCGTGAGCGGGCTCGACGAACCCGACGGGGCGCGACTGGGCCACGGGGGCATTCACGCCCACCACGCGCCGCTGGCGCACGATCATGTCTTCGGTTTTCTGTACCACCACCGGTCTCCGCTTGCCGGCCGACCGAGTGAAAGGGGCCACCACGCCCCACGGCTCCACCCGATCTCTATTTCCGGTCCCCGGGGCACCACACCCCTTTGGGACCGACCGGCTCACGTTCTTACCCCACGCTAGGGGTGTCTGGCAATCCGGTCAGCCAACGGTCAGTTCCCGTTCTCGGACGACGTCGGCAATCCGCGTCCGTGGCTGAAGGCAAAGTGCTCCGAGCCCGGGCAAAAGCGAGCCACCCGCTTCGAGAGTCGCCCACTTTCCCTACCGTTGGCCCGCATGACCCCAACAGAAGTCATCATCTGTCTCGTTATCGGGGCCTTTGCCGGCGTGCTGGGCGGGTTGGCTGGCATCGGCGGCTCGATGATCATGCTTCCGGCCCTGGCCGTCTTCGTCTACGACCCCGACCCGAACAGCGCCCATCACCTGTTCATGGCCGCCGCCATGGCCGTTAACGTGGTGGTCTCGTTCCCGGCGGCCCTGAGGCACCGGAAGGCCAAGGCGATCAACTATGGTGCCCTGCGGGTCATCCTGCCGGCGATGGCGATCTCGATCGTGGCGGGCGTGCTGATCTCCAACGAGATCCAAGGCCTGACGCTCCGCGCCATCTTGGCCGGCTTCATCGCCGCCTACGCGCTCATGACCATCGGCCGGTTCTTCCGCAAGACGCCCGAGCCCGAGCAGGTCGACCAACAGATCCACACCGTGCGCCTTGGCGTCATCGGCATCGCCACGGGTCTGGTCGCGGGCCTGCTCGGCATCGGCGGCGGTGTGCTCATGGTGCCCATGCTGCAGGTGTTCTGCAAGATGCCCATCCGCAACGCCATCGCCACCAGTTCGGCGGTCATGGTGCTGACCGCCATCGTCGGCGCATCACTCAAGCTCGCGACACTCGGCCCCGAACACAGCCGAAGCGTCATCAACGCGCTCATCATCGCCGCCGCTCTCTCGCCCACCGCGTTCTTTGGCGCTCGATTAGGGGCGGCCCTCACGCACCGCTTGCCGTTGCAGGCCGTTCGGCTGGTGGTGTCGATCGCGCTGCTCATCGTGGCTGCCAGAATGGCGGCCGACGCGTTCAGCAAGCGCCAGTCCGACAAGCCGATCGAGACTTCAGAGGCCGTTGAGTCGACTCCATAAGAACATCCGCGTTGGTCCGGCGTATGCCTGAACAGTTCGTGCACCCCGTCGGTTTGCTGGGGTGAAGGAGTGTTCAGCTATGTCTGTTGCGTTCGTGAACAACACAAAGACCGTCTTGCTGCTCGGTGTGCTCATGGCCTTGGTCGTGGGTGTCGGCTACGCCCTGGGCGGGCCTGGCGCCATCGTGCCGGCCCTGGTCATCGCCATTGTCATGAACTTCGTGACGTTCTTCTTCTCGGGCTCGATCGCCATCAAGGCCATGCGCGGGCGAGAGGTCACGAGCGGCCAGTTGTACGAGTTGGTCGACGATCTGCGTCAGCGTGCCGGCTTGCCCATGCCCCGCGTCTACGTGTGTCCGCAGCAGGCACCCAACGCCTTTGCTACGGGCCGCAGTCCCAAGCACGCGGCGGTCGCCGTGACCGAAGGCGCACTGCAGCTGCTCTCGCGCGAGGAACTTGCTGGTGTGATGGCCCACGAGCTGGCGCACGTGAAGAACCGCGACACGCTGACCAGCACGATCGTCGCGACGGTCGCCGGGCTCATGGGCGTGCTGGCCTACGGCATGATGTTCTTCGGCGGCGGCAATCGCGAGGGGGGTAACGTCCTGTTCGCCGTCGGTGCCATCCTCATCGGTGTTGTCGGTGCGACCATCATCAAGTCGATGGTCAGCCGGTCGCGCGAGTTCGTGGCCGACGCAGACGGTGCCGCGATCGCCGGCTCGCCCGACGGGCTGATCGGAGCGTTGCGCAAGCTCGAGATGTACTCGAAGCGCATCCCAATGCACAACCCCAATCCCGCGCAGAACAACCTGTTCATCGTCGAGCCGCTGACCGGCGGAAAGGCTCTGAGCGATCTGTTTGCTACGCACCCACCCACCGAGAAGCGCGTCGCGGCGCTTCTGCGAGCGAGTTAATCGACGCCAGGCTCGCCGTCACCCTCGCGGTCGATCGCGACATCGAGCTCAACCGTGCGCTCGGGTAGGCACCGCTGGTTATCGCATGCCTGGTAGCCTAGGACCAGCATGGGCCGCCCCGACCAGTCACCATCGAGTTCGAGCGCGACGGGGAACTCTACCTCGCCCTCGTGCACCAGCACGGCATCATCGTGCGACCAGGGCGCGCCCTCCGGATAGTCGGCATACACTCGCACGCCCGAGCCGCCGTGCACGCTCACGCGAAGTGGTGGTAGTCCCTCCTGTCCCGGGTTCGCTGCGTAGATATGCCAGCCTTCTTTGATGCGGACCACGAGATGGATCTCCGCGGGCAAATCGGGTCCGAGTGTTACTCGATCCCCGCTAGCGTAGATCTCGACCGGCGTGAAGCTGTCGTCGATGGGTTCGGGCAGCGATCTCACACGCTCCAATTCGGTACTAATTACCTCCTCGGCCAGTGCTTGGTCTTGTCGCATGAACCGGAGCAGCGCGGCCGTCGAGCCCGCCGTGCCCAGCGGTGAGTCGGCGATCGCCGGCGACATTGCTCGCAGCACGGCCTTGGCGTGCTCGAGGACGCCCGATTCCGGCGCCAACTCGTGCAGTGAGGCCATCGCGTGCAACAACACTGAGTGAGCGCAAGGCGTGGCGCCATCGTACGTGCTGCGGCCTCGAACAAAGAGCTCTGGACTGCGCGTGTCGTAGAGCACCCCGGAGCGATCCGGATCACCAAAGGTCTGCAAGACCTTGTCGAGCATCGAAGTTGCGGCGTTGATGGCGCCCTTCGGATCGCCCGACTTCAAGACGATCCGAGCCCGCGCCAACTCGGCCAGCCCGCGGATGCACCACGCGGCATCCTCGAGGAAGCCGGGAATGGTGGCCTTGCCTCCCCGCCAGCTTCGCATGGGCAAGCCGTCTTGACCGAGCATGTGGCCTCGCACGAATCGCCCCGTCCGCTCGGCTTTGGCCAGCACATCGGCGTCGCCCAAGTCGATTGCCGCGGACGCCAGACCGTGCAGCATCATGGCGTTCCAGGCAGCCAGGCATTTATCGTCGCGGAGTGGAACCTTGCGTTGGTCGCGTGTTGCCAGCAGGCTCGAATTGATCGCGTCGAGCCGATTGCGCAGCGAGGCGTCTTCCTGCTTCTCGAGCCGATCATCGAGACGCAGCACGTTCGAGGGTGGCGACTCTGGATGGTGGGGGTCCTGGAAGTTGGGGCCGCGATCGAGTCCGTAGAGCGAGATCGCCAGATCGGCTTCGTCCTTGTCGAGCACCGACCGCACCTGATCGGAGGTCCATAGATAGTTCAAACCCTCCTGGCCATCGACCTCGGCGTCGAGCGCGCTGGCGTATCCGCCGGAGTCGAGCAGCATCTCACGCTCCGCCCAGGCGATGATACGGCGTGCCGTGTGCGCATAGCCCGCATCGTCATGCACGCGCGCCGCACGGGCATAGGCCGCTAAGAGCTGCGCATTGTCGTACAACATCTTCTCGAAGTGCGGCACGGTCCACGTTGCGTCGACGGCGTAGCGATGGAACCCGCCACCAACGTGATCGTGGATGCCGCCGACCATCATGCGGTCGAGCGCGTGCCTGAGCGCGACGTCGGCTGCCTGACGCGTGTTGTCATCAGCCGAGTCGCGAACAGCGAGCAGCAATTCGAGATAGACCGGCTGGGGAAACTTCGGAGCACCACCAAACCCACCGTTGGTGCGGTCGACCATCGTCAGGAGCGTGCGCAGAGCCTCGGCGATCGCTTGTGACGCCACATCGATGTGTTCGCCCACACGCGCATCCAGCCCATCGCCCACAGCGTGCGCCAGCCGCTCAGCTTGCTCCATCACCTCATCGCGTTGCTCACGCCACGCACTCGAGACACCCTCGAGCACCTGCACGAAGCTCGGTCTGCCGTGCATCGGCTCGGGCGGGAAGTACGTGCCTGCCCAGAACGGCCGTCCGTTGTCGGGCTCGAGGAACACGCTCATGGGCCAGCCGCCGCTACCGGTCATAATCTGCGTTGCGGCCATGTACGCCTCGTCGATGTCGGGCCGCTCCTCGCGGTCGACCTTCACGCACACGAAGCGATCGGCCATTGTCTTTGCGACGGCATGGCTCTCGAAACTCTCACGCTCCATGACGTGGCACCAGTAGCAGGTTGCGTAGCCGATGCTCAGGAAGAGCGGCACGTCGCGTCGGCGCGCTTCCTCGAACGCGGCTTCGCCCCACGGCATCCACGGCACCGGGTTGTACGCGTGCTGCAAGAGATATGGGCTGCTCTCGTTGATGAGCGCGTTGGGCCCGGTATCCCGGGGAGTTGGCGTCTCAGGCTGCGGCATCTTTACTCATCACCCGGACGATCATCGACGACACGTTCGCGTTGGCGAGCTCGTCTGTCGGCGCGAGCTCGTTGGGAGGGAGCGCTCGGGCTGGTCGCGAGCTCATTTTCTGCGTGGCCATCGTGCTGGCGTGCAACACCACGTCGGCCGGGAGCGTGCTGAGCGTCACGCTCACCAATCCACGCATGAGCGCGGGTGCATCATCATCTTGGCACGCGGCGATCTCGGGTAGGTGCGCGTCGAACGCGTCGGTGTAACGCTCGGCGGCCTCGCGCGCCCTGGCACACCATGCGTCGCGTTCGGGTCCGGGACCCGCGGCGCGAACCGGGTGAAGGTGTAGGGCCTCGACGGCCGCATCCATCGCCACGCGAAGCGCATCGAGCTCGGGTTCGAGCATGTCGCGGGCGATTACGATGCTGTCGGCGTCGGCTTGCAACAGCACCGGTACGACCAGCGCGAAGCGATCTCGCCGCACGCTCAGCCGCTGCTCGGCCTTCTGCACCACGCTGCTCGGCTCGGGTCGAACCACCGTGAGCGCGTGCCTCGCCGCGTAGCGGTCCAGGCCGAGCATCACCGGCACCGAGACGCCTGGATCCGGCCCGGCCCGGAGCACGTCCTGTGCGACGGCTTGCAGGTAGTCATCCTCGCTGCCGAAGAGGTCCAGCCGCATCAGCGGGCCGAGCGAGGCGCACGCAGGGTCGGTAGTCAGACGCTTCCAAGCACTCGCCATCTCGGCGGCTGGGTTGGCCAGTTCGTCGACTGACGGCAGCACCACTCCGGTTTCCCATAGCGGCTGGCTCCATTGCCAGCTTCGGATCATGTCCAGGTACTCGGGCACGCGGTCGGCGGCCGATCGCGCGGCGGTGGCACCCTCGCCGTTGGGTGACGGCAGCAGCGTGAACACGCGGTCAGCCAGTAGCACGGCGGCCATCACCGGTGCCTCGCGAGTGGTGAAGTGGTATGGGCTGACCAACGCGTCCATTGAGTGGATCTTAGGGCGACTCCGGCGACTCCTCTCCTGGCGGGAGGCCGAGTTCGCCGCCGTCGACCCAGTCGTTCACCTCGCCGATCATCTCGCTCAGCGACAGGAACAGCATCACGTGATTTGTGGGATACGTGCGTCGCACAGGGGTGATCCCGCTCGCCTCGAACCGCTCGACCATCAGCCCACTCGAAGCGAACGGCACGGCCTTGTCGAACGAGCCATCGACCACCAGCACCCGGGTGCCGTCATTGAACTGTGCGGCCGTGTGGTACGAGTCGAGGGTGGCGTGTTCCAGGTACGCCTCTTCGAGCGCGGCCCGATTGTCTGCTTTGTCATCACCATTGAAAGTAAAGAACACCGATTTGATAAACTGCTTCATGAAGGTGCTATCGATGCTGATGCTCGCGGCGTTGGCGCCGCCGGCCACGAGGACGGCCGCCTCGTAGCTGGCGGGGTTGCGTGCCACGACCGCCGGTGCCAGGATGGCCCCGCCACTGAAGCCCAGGATCGCGCGCGGCTTGCCTTCCAGGCGCTCGTCCAGCCCCGTCATGTGTCCGATACCCGCTTCCACCGCGTAGGCGCACTCGGCCGTGCGGTCGTCGGCGTGCTCGGCGAAGGCCTCGCCGACCTCCGCGCCCTCGCCGGCCTCGACATCGATCAGGATCTGCTCGGTGAAGCGTGAAGGCTGGCTCAGTAGTCGCAGCACGCTCCAGCCCCGACCGCGGAGATCATCGGACCACTTCTCGTACAATTCGGCCGGATAGCCGAACGTGCCGGGCACGATGACCGCCACGCCGCGGACTTCTTCGGTGGTCGCCGGTTCGCAGGCCATCCACGTGCGTTCGATTTCGTAAGACTGTTCGCGTAGCGATGTGAACAGCAGCGTGCGGGCACCGTTCTCTGACGGCGCCTGAGCAGATGCCGGCGTGACCTCAAACACGAGTGAGTTGTACTTCTCGGGTTGCACGTCGTCGGCGGTGATGTCGGCCGATTCGCCGACCTCTTCGAGGAGCTTCGCCGCATGCTCCGCCGCGTCGGGCGCGCCGGGCCGATCCACGAAGAACCCGACCTGGAACGACTGGTACCGCCGCGGATCGCCGGCAAGCTCGAGGATGACGCCCTTGCCGCCGAGTTCTTCCTCGAACGCCCGGCCCGACCACCTTGGCGCCAGTGGATCTGGCCTGCCCAGCGCAACGACTGCGCCGGCGAGAACGATCACAATGCCAACCGCGCGCGTCATGCCCTGTATCCTTCGGGGTTCGCCCTCATCCAATTCCACGCCGACTCGATGATCGTGTCGAGATCGGTGATCTCGGCCTTCCAGCCAAGCTCGGTCTGCACCTTGCCAGGGTCGGCGAACAACGCTGGCGGATCACCCGGCCGACGGGGGCCGACCTCCGCGGGGATGGCGTGCCCGGTTACGCGGCGGCAGCTCTCGATGATGTCCTTGACCGAGTAGCCCTTGCCGATGCCTAGGTTGTATCGCCGGCTCTCGCCGTCTTGCAGGGCATCAAGCACACGCAGGTGGGCATCGACAAGGTCCTCGACGTGGATGTAGTCGCGAACGCACGTTCCGTCGGGCGTGTCGTAGTCGTCGCCGAAGATTGTGATCTTGTCTCGCTTGCCCAGCGCGACTTCCAGCACGATGGGGATGATGTGGCTGTGCGGCTCGTGGTCCTCGCCCAGGACGCTCGTGCGATCGCAGCCGGCAACGTTGAAGTACCGGAGCGCCGCGAATGCGAACGGCGACTTCTGCAGCTTACGGCCCTCCAGAAAGTCGTCCAGCACCTGCTCGCCGTGCAGCTTGCTCATGCCATAGGGGCTCATTGGTGCGAACGGGGCGTGCTCGGTTACCGGCGTGCTCGGCGGCTGCCCGTACACCGCGCAAGTCGACGAGAACACCAATCGCTTCACGCGCGCGTCGCGGATGGCTTCCAGCAGCGGTGCCAGGCTGTTGTTCCGGTGGTATTCCAGCGGCCTCAGCACGCTCTCGCCCACCAGGCTCAGGGCGGCGAAGTGGAGGACGGCATCGACGTGGTGCGCCATCATCAGCCGTTCGAGGTGGCTTCGGTCGGTGGTATCGCCCTGCTCGAAGCTGAACTTCTTGCCGCCGAGCTTTTCGAGGGCTTCCACGGCCCCGGTGTTGCCCCGGCCCATGTTGTCCAGCCCGACCACGGTTCGACCGTCAGCCAGCAGCCTCTGCACAGCGTGAGAGCCGATGTATCCCGCTGCTCCGGTAACCAGAATCGCCATCTTGTCTCCTATCGTCGCCCGCCGGTCCGGGCCGATGGTAGAGCCCGCAGCCGGAGAGCCCACGCGATCACGAAAATGACCACCGACACGCCACCTACCACGCCTGCCGAGCCCGCGGAGTTCGAGAGGACCCCACTTCTCGGCCTGCGACTGCTGATCGGCGGGGCACTTATGGGCCTGGCCAACCTCGTGCCGGGTATCAGCGGCGGCACCATGTTGGTGGCCGTTGGGGTCTACCGCCGGTTCGTCGACGCCGTCAGTGACGCCACGCGGCTGAAGCTGAGCGTGCCCACCATCGTCACGATGGGCCTGATCGCCTTCGCGGCGGCGGCCGCGATTGGCCTTGGGTCCCGCCCGGTCTCGTGGGGCCTCGAGCACCACCGCTGGGCCATGTACGCTCTCTTCATCGGGCTGACCATCGGGGGCGTGCCTGCCCTGTGGGCCCTCGTGCGTCCCGCGAACGGCAAGACAATCGCCTTCGCCTTCGTGGGCCTCGTGGCGATGCTCGCCCTGGTATTCGTGCAGGAAACCGGCACCGTCGCGGGTGGTGGTGGGGGCGGATCAAACTGGCTCATGCTTGCGGTTGCTGGAGCGGCCGGGGCGGCAGCGATGGTGCTGCCGGGCGTCAGCGGGGCCTACCTGCTTTTGCTGCTCGGTCAGTACGAAGCGGTTGTCACGGCCATCAAGGACCTCGCTCGCGGCGATCTGTCCGCCCTCACCACCGTCATTCCCATCGGCGTCGGCGTTGTCGTGGGTATCGCGGGGGTCAGCAACCTCCTCCGTTGGCTGCTGCACCGCTACGAGAAAGCGACGCTCGCTGTACTCCTCGGATTGCTCCTCGGCGCGCCGGCCGGCCTCTACCCCTTCCGCGAAGCCATGCCCCCCCAGTCCGGCGACACCTTCGAGGGCCGGGTGCTCACCGAAGAGACTGTTCAAGAAGTCGATCCCAAGGACTGGGAGACCAGAGCCTTCACCCCCAGCGGCGTGCAAATTGCCGCGTCACTCGGCCTTGTCGCCGTTGGGTGTGCTGCCACCATCGGTGTTTCGATGCTCGGCCGACGCAAAGACGGGACTGAGCCAGCCGCCGAAGCGAGGGAGTGATTCGCCCGTGGCCTTCTTTTTGCGAGCCCTGATAACAATGTACACCAGCAGCCCCGCCCCTCCGGCGACCAGTGCCACGCTGAGCCACTGTCCGCGGCTCAAGCCCATCGGCCGCGCATTGGCAAACTCCGCGTCCGGCAATCGATAGAACTCGGTGAAGATCCGTCCCACGCCGTAGAGGATCATGAACCACGCCGTCACCACGCCCGCGACGCGCGGCCGCGCCCACACGATGAACAACGCGAGCAGCAGCAGCGGCCCCTCGACCGCAGCCTGGTAGAGCTGGCTGGGGTGCCTCGCATTCAAGAAGCCGTTCATGAAATTGGCCGCTCCGGCCGAGCCTGCTCGGAACTCTTCCACGAGTTGGAGATACCCCACCTCGAACCGTTCCATTCCGGCCTGGTTTACCATCTCCAGATGGCTCATGCCCACCGCTTCGGCCGCCAGTTGCCGCTGCTGCTCTGTGATCTCGCCCGTCTCCCATCGCGCCAGGATCTCTTGCGGGAAGCGCACGGCCCACCATGGCGCGTCTTCACCTGGTCTTGCCACTACCTTGCCCAGAAGCTCACCATTGACGAAGTTCGCCAGCCGTCCGCACACCAGACCGACGGGCACAACCGCGACCGCCAGGTCGACTAGATGCAGTGTCGGTACCTCCGCAAGCTCCGGTAGGTTCTCCTTCGCCGCCCTCTTGCGCATGACCCATCCAAGCAGCACGAGCCCAAACAGCACGCCCACCATGCCGCCGTGGCTTGCCATACCACCACGCGCGATGTTGAGTGCCTGCCAGAAGGGGAACGAGTTCGTGAACTCTCCCAGCAGGTTGGGGTTGTAGATCAACAGGTAGCCCACGCGCCCGCCGACGACCCCGCCGATGCCTCCAAAGAGCACGACATCGCCGATGGTCGCGCCCGGGACCGGCGTCATCCCCCGCGACGCTGCTATTCGCAGCAGCACCCATGCCAGCGCGAAGCCCAGCACGTACGAGATGCCGTACCAGTAGATCGTCGCCGGCCCCACGCGGAAGGCCACCGGATCAAGATCGTGCAGCCAAGCGGCGAGTGTGGGCGTCATGCAAACAGTTTAGCGGGATCGCTCAGCAGTGCGGCAACTGTTCTCATCGCGGTCTTCTCCTGTGGCCTCTCCACAACGTACCGCGGCTTTCCGGTTTCTCGAGACCAATTTTATGCCACGACCCCTCCCATTGCTTCCCGCAGCCGTGCCGCCTGTGCAATGACCGCCGCCGCTGCCTCGATCGGTAATTGCGTTGCCCCGTCGCTCCACGCCTTGGCAGGCTCAAGGTGGCTCTCGATGAACAGTGCATGCACGCCCGCAACTACCGCGGCCGCCGCAAGGATCGGGCTGCGCTCGGGCCGCCCGCCGGTCTGCTCGCCGTTGCCGGGAAGTTGCGTGCTATGCGTTGCATCGAAGCAGACTGGTGCGGGACCAAGGTCGCAGAACGCGCTGCGGTCCAATTCCATCATGTCACCGACGCCGATGAAGTCGTTGATCAGTCGGTGGTAGCCGAAGAACGTACCGCGCTCGGTCAGCATTGCGTTGTCGCACCCGGCCTCGTGCAGTTTTCTGATGGGTCCGAGCATCTCTTTGGGGCTCAAGAACTGGCCCTTCTTCACGTTTACCACCGCGCCGTTCGACACAGCCGCTTCGCCCGCTGCTGTCAGCAGGTCGCTCTGCCGGCACAAAAACGCTGGAATCTGGATAATGCTCGCGACCCCGGCGATGCTCGCTGCCTGCTCGGGCAGGTGGATGTCCGTTGTCACCGGGCACCCGAGTTCTTCACCGATCTTCGCGAGCCAAGAGAGCCCCCGCTCCAGCCCAGGCCCCCTCGGCGACGCCGCGCTGGACCGGTTGGCCTTATCGAAGCTCGCCTTGAACACGTACGGCAATCCAGCGTCGTCGCTTGATCTCTTGAGTGCCCGCCCAACCTCCAGCCCCATCTCGAACGACTCAAGAGTGCAAGGCCCGGCGATGACCAGCAGCGGGTGCCCGGCACCGATGGGGATGGCTGGGCCATAGGGGTTCGGAACGATGCATGGTGGAGCGCTGGGGGCCTGTGATGCCATGACCGATGGTACCGGCGCGGCCGTACACTGGCCGGATACGGAACCGGAGACCGACCAACCATGAGCCAAGCCCACGGCGAGTTCCTCGCCCACAACCTGATGAACTCCGAGGCCCTCTTTGAGCGTTTCCTCACCGGCTTCAATGACTCGAATCGCACGCGGCAGGCCCCGGCCATGCCCAACCACCTCGCCTGGACACTGGGCCACCTTGCCCTCACCGCCTACCGCTGCACCGAACGAGTGAACCGGCAAGACGAGCCGGGCGAGCTCCCGCCCAGCGCCTTCGTGATGGGCGACCGCGGCGACAGGCAGCGATTCGCCACCGAGGGCGTCGCCTTTGGTTCGTCGCCCACGGACGATCCGGATCGCTATCCCACACTCGAACGCTCGCTGGTCATCATGCGCGAGGCCCACCGTACTCTTGCCGACTCGTTGCGCAGCGCCGACGAGGATGCGATCGCTCGGAAGACACCGTGGGGTACCGGCGAGACCACGGTGAGCGACCTCGCCTTGCGCATGGGTTTCCACATCGGCACCCACGCGGGCCAGATCGTTGACTTGCGCCGCGGGCTTGGCTTGGGGCCCGTCCTAGGTGGCCGAAAGTAGGGCACGTCACCTCGACGCCGCCACCGCCATAGAGTGCCATCGTTCAACAGAAAGGTGGCACGAATGAAGATCTACCACGTCGATGCCTTCACCCCGTACGTCTTCGGTGGCAACCCGGCCGCGGTCGTTCCTGTCGAGCAATGGCCCACCGAGGCGGTCATGCAGCAGGTTGCCGCGGAGCAGAACCTGAGCGAGACGGTCTTCGTCGGGCCGGCCGGCAACAACGATGCCGATCGGAAGATCCGCTGGTTCACACCCGCCATCGAGGTGGATCTTTGCGGCCACGCCACGTTGGCCGCGGCGCACGTGCTATGGAACCACGAGGCCGAGGTTGTCGAACGCTTGACGTTCGAGAGTCGCAGTGGGCCGTTGACGGTTTGGCACGAAAAGCAGCGTGCCGAAGACCTGATCGTCATGGACTTTCCGGCGCACGACGTCGAGTCTTGCGAAGCACCGAGCGAGCTTGTTGAAGCGATCGGCGTCGGCCCTGTCGAGATGCTACGCACGACCAAACGCCTGACCACCGGTGAAGACTCGTTCTACAGCTACATCGCGGTGTTCGACAGCAAGCGCGATGTCCACGACCTTGCGCCGGACATGATGAAGCTCGGCAGGGTCGATGCTCACGGCGTCATCGCCACGGCCCCTGGCGCGAGCCACGACTTCGTCTCGCGCTTCTTTGCTCCTCGCGCGGGTGTCGACGAAGATCCGGTGACCGGCAGCGCCCACTGCGCGCTTGCGCCCTACTGGGCTCATCGGCTCGGCAAGAGCCGACTAGCTGCGCGCCAGGTCTCCAAGCGCGGCGGTGAGTTGCGCTGCGATGTGGTCGAGAGCACCTCGGGTGATCGAGTGTTGCTGGCAGGCAAGGCCGTGACATATAGCACAGGCGAGATCGTGGCCAACCTTGCGGAGCATGAGCCCCAGGCGGCGGTCACGACTGCGTAGCGCACGTCCGATAGTGAGAAATTTGCGGGCAGTGCTGCGTGAGTGTGGCGGGGTTCGGCGCACGTCGGGTACCAGCTCGATGCCCTTCGGGTATGCTGTAGCGTCTTCGAATCAAAGGAGGAATCGCCCATGCCCGCAGGCCGCATCACCCTTGCTTCGCTCGTGCTCGCCACCGCGGCCTTCGGGCAGGCCACCGATCCCACGGTCTTCGTGGGTAACAACGGCAATCTGTTGGGTGCGGTTACCAGCCTCCAGCCCGATGCTTCGGGCGCGCTCGTGCAGATCGATTACATCGTCATCGACGAGCGACCCCCGGGCAGTGGATCGCTCCCGGGCACCAACATCGAGGGCATCGCCCTCTCAGCGAGCGGGCGATTCCTGGCTACCGGCCACGCGACCGCGCTCGACCCAGAGCAGCTCACCATCATCGAGATCGACACCGATGGCACGATGCAGATCGTCGATACATTCCAGGTACCCAACGCGCCGTTGGGCATGGCGTGGGTCGACGACGAGTACATCGCCGTGGCTGAGTCGAGCCTGGGGAGTTCCTTCGCACGCGTGTACCGCTATACGCCCGGAGCCTCGCCGATGACCGGCTCTCTCGTGCAGCGGGACATTACCGCCGAGGGCACGTTCATCACCAACATCGAGGCCGACCACGATCGTCGCCTTGTCTTTGTTCAGGACTCGGACTTCGGCGGTGGCTCGGCGAACGTGACCGCGTATGAGGTCGACGCCGACGGCATGCTCGCCGAGACGGGGTTCGTGTTTACATCTCCGAACTTTGCGCTCGACATGTGGCTCGCGCCCAACGGCGAATGGCTGTACGCTGGTGGCGGCATCAGCGGCACGAGCAACGACGTTCTGGGCTTCCGCGTTGGCCCGTTCGGTTCGCTCGAGGTCATGCCCGGCTCGCCGTTCTTGAGCCCGGGCGATTCGCCCGCGTGGGTGACCGTGAGCCCCGACGACCGCTTCGTGTACGCCGGCCACGGGCGCGATGCGACGGTGCAGGGTTTCTCGACGGACGACGAGACGGGGGCGCTCACCGCGCTGGGCGTGTCGTTCGATGTCGGTGGCCAGGGCACGCTTGGCACCGTGGGCACGCTCGCGCTACCGGCGGGCAACTTCCTGTTCGTCACCGACAACTCCACATCGTTCGACGACATGAGCGGCATCTATAGCTTCCGCATCGAGGATAACGGTGACATCACCCAGATCGGTGACATCGTGATGACCCCCGGGAGCCAGCCCGATGGCTTCGTGGTGTGGCAGCCCGGGGGCGACGATTGCCGCGCCGACCTCGATGGCGATGGCGTGCTCACGCTGTTCGATTTCTTGGCGTTCCAGAACCGTTTCGACGCCGGTGACCTTGCCGCCGACTTTGACGGCGACGGGGATCTCACGATCTTCGACTTTCTGGCGTTCCAGAACGAGTTCGACCAGGGCTGCGAATGACTTGGTCGGCTTGATTCCCTTGTATTACTCGCGTTGCGCGTCGGCTCTGGCCTTCTCGAGGGTCTGGGCTTCTGCACGGCTTTCGTGCATACGCGACCGGACAAGCGGATCGGGTTGAGATTCTCGTCGAGCATGTGATGAAGACATGGCGACGGCTGGGGCTATGAAGCCGTTTTCTTTTGCAGCGCCGGAATGCTGCGCGCGAGATCTGTACTTATGGGTACGAATTGTGGTCAGTCCGAGGCTGGGTGCTGCTCGCGCCACTGTTGTCGCCAGTCGCCAGAGCGGGTTTTGATGGCGGCCTCGAATCGTGCTGCTTGCCACTTGGCGTGGCACTGTGGGCACGAGGCAGTATCGTCATTGTCTGGCGTTGCATCACCGTTGTGCAAGTCAAGGGCTAGGTCGTAGCCACAGGCAGGGCAGAGTCCCGTGCCTGCCCACGCATCGATAGCACGGCGGTTGAGTTCGCGTTGTTGCGGCCCGGCAACGAACGGCACAAATCTCCACGAGCCAATCACGATCGTCGCGGTTACGACCATCGCGACGTAAAGCGCCCACTCGGGGAGGTGCCTGTCCGGCGTCAACTGATCAGTGATCGTGAGGGCGACGACGGGGACGGCCCAGATCGAGATCATCCCGACCGCTACCGTCCAGTGAATGTCGTTAGAGTCAAACAGACAGATACTGTTGCGGAGTTTTCTTAGTTTCTTTGGTGACTTCCTTGGGAGATTGAACGCCTGCAGTGCCACAGTGGCTCCGTGGTCATCCGTCGGTTGGACGCGCGTCTTCGACATCATGCGTCCTCGGGTGTCTGCGACTCAACTAACCCCAGCCACACTTGCCCCGGCTCTTCACCCTCCAACTTGCCCCGCCAGGCACGCAGCCGCACGTTGCGGATGAGTTCGAGGATGCCAAGGAACATGCCGATGGCCTCGCCTCTGGTGCGGCCGGTGAAGAGGGCGCTGAGGGGGAGGGCGGCGTTGCCGGTTTCGGAGCGGGCGCGTTCGAGGCGGTCGATGGCGTCAGCCTGGTGCAGTTCGATGGGCGTGTCATCGTCGGTGACGGTGTGCTCCCCGAGGCGGTCGAACTGGATGGAACTGGCGATACGGTCGAAGGCCTCGACGAGGTCGGTCAGGCTCAGGTCGTCCATGTCGAGTGCGAGATCGACCTCGTCGTCCTCGCGCGAGGGGCGCAGCGCGGGGGCGACGCGGGCGCGGGCTTGCCATTGCTCGAGGCGCTGCTCGAGCGCATCGGCGCGATCGCGAAGGCGCTTATACTCGAGAAGTTGGCGGACGAGTTCGGCCCGCGGGTCGTCGGGCTCTTTGTCTGCCTTGGCATGCTCGCGTTTGGCGGCTTCGATCTCTTCGGGGCTCAGGTTCTCCGCAGCAACCACGCGGCTCTTGATTTCGGCCAGTGTGGCGGCCATGACCAGGAACTCGCCGGCGGTGTCGATATCGATGGTCGACAGGTCGGCGATAGCTTCCATGTACCGTTCGGCGATGAGGGTGACGGGGATGTCGTGGATGTCGACTTCGTGGACGCGGACCAGATGCAGCAGCAGGTCCATGGGCCCCTCGAAGGCGTCGACGGCGATGGCGGGGCCAGTGGCGTCCATGCGGCAGTCTAGGTCGCGTCCGGCGTCATACCCTGACCAATGACGACCATGGCCGAACCCAAGCCCACCACAGAGCATCTCGAACTCGCCAGCCGGCTTCTGAGGGAAGAGGCGGCGGCGGTTGGGGCGCTCGCTGAGTTGCCCGTGGGGTTTGCGAAGGCGGTCGAGATGATCGACGCTTGCGCCCAATCGGGCGGCACGGTGCTGGTGACCGGGCTCGGCAAGAGCGGGCATGTGGGGGCGAAGATCAGCGCAACGATGGCGAGCCTTGGCATCCCGAGCCATCTGGTGCATCCGACCGAGGCGGCCCACGGGGATCTGGGGCGGTTCCGGTCGAGTGATCTGGTGTTGGCGTTGAGCTTTAGTGGGAAGACGGCCGAGGTGGTGGCGCTGTGCGGGCTGCTGCGTCAGGACGGGCTGCCGATTGTTACGATCACCGGGAGGAAGCCGGCCGATGGCGAGCAGGCAGACCCGTTGAGCCGGTTGGCGACCGTGCCGTTGTATCTGGGGCTGAAGCACGAGGCGTTGCACCCGCGGTTCAGCGCGCCGACGGCCTCGACGACGGCGACGCTCGCGTTGGGTGATGCGCTGGCGATCTCGGCCGCCGCACGGCGTGGGTTTACCGATGCGGACTTCGCACGCCGCCATCCGGGCGGTGCGCTCGGCGGTGCGCTGCGGCCGGTGATGGACATCGCGCGGTGCACGATCCACGACCACCTGCCGGTCGCGCCCGAGAGCGTGAGCGTGATCGACGCGCAGCACGCCGTACAAACCGAGAGTGGTCGACGGCCCGGTGCGATCTTGCTTGTGGATGATGCGGGCAGGCTCGCGGGCATCTTCACCGATGGAGACCTGCGCAGGCTGGTCCTGCGCGATCGTGGTGAACTCGATCGGCCAATCGGTGAAGTGATGACGAAGAACCCACGCACGATCGGCAGCGACGCGCTGGCGCGCGACGCGGTGGCGTTGGTGCTGGAGTATCGTCAGGATGAAGTGCCGATCGTGGATGCGGACGGCAAGCCGGTGGGGTTGCTCGACGTGCAGGACTTAGTTGCGCTCAAGCTCGTCGAGGGCTAACTCGCGTCTTGATGCTCACTTCTGCATCGGGGTCCACAAGCCGATCACGTTGCCGCCCGGATCGGAGAACCACGCGAACCAGCCCATCTCGGGCACCTCCTGCTTGGGGATCACGGTCTTGCCGCCGAGTTCCTCGGCGTGCTTGAGCGTGGCCTCGATGTCGTCGACCTGCGCGTAGAACGTGACGTAGTGGTGCGGCTCGTGGCCCAGGCTCTGCATGTGCCCGCCGATGCCCTCGGTCTTCTCTTCGGCGTACGGCCCGAGGTTGCCCAGCATGGCCATGGTCGGCCCGGCGTCGCCGAACTGCCAGCCGAGCAACTCGGTGTAGAACGTCTTGGCCTTGCCAAGGTCCTTGTGGCCGATCTCGAAGTGGACGACGGGTGCGGGTGCTTTGGCCATGGGGAGGCTCCTTGTGCTCGTGATGCTCGTGGGGGTGTTCGTCGGCCGCCGCGGCGGGGGCCGGTCGTACGTTCTTGACCGCACGCCACCTTAGCCGCCCGCCGCGTCCCGTGCCAACATAAGAAAGCGCCCCGCGACGCGCTCACGCCGCGGGGCCCACACATAAGGGGGGTGTCGGGCGACACCCGGGCCATGCCCGGTCAGGCCGCCTGCGAGTCGATGCTCAGGCCGTTGCCTTGCTGCTGGCCCACCTGCTGGCCGGCTGCGCTCTCGTTGTTGCCCGCGCCAAACTGCACGAAGAACGGCTCGCCCGGCACGCTCTTGTCGGTGTGCACGGCGACGATCTGGTAGTCCACGCGCGTGGTGCCCTGCGGCACGGTCTCGTCGGTGAAGTTCTTATCGCTGGTGTCGCCCAGGAACGTAAACACGCTCTCGCTGGGCAGGCGCCGGCGCACGTGGTAGCGCGTGCCGGTGGGGCCTTTGCCCTTCCAGGTCATCGCGACGAAGCCCTCGTTGGTCAGCGTGGTGCGCATGTCGCTGGGCACGGCCGGGGGCGGTGCCTCACCGGCGGGGCTGCGCGGGTTGATCTGCGCGAGCGTGTACACCTCGTCGCCGCCGTCGCCGCGCGCGTACGCCTTGATGTCGATGATCAGGTCGCTCGAGAGCTGCTTCATCTGGTCGGCCGCGTCGTACCACTCCTGGGTCGCGTTCTTGGCGGCCTGGCGCGCCGCGCCGGCGGCGGTCAGCTTCTCGCGCGCGGTGGTTGCCAACAGCGTGATGGCCGCGACCTGCGCGGCGGTCAGGTCGATGGCCGCCTGGTTGGTGGTCCAGGGCTCGATGTGCTGCTCGACCCAGTCCAGTGCTTGTGCCCGTTCGGAGGGCATGTTGGTGCCCATGGGGCGCCTCCATTCTCTGGCGTGGGTGCGAGTATTCGCCCGGCCGCCCCACGCGCGTGGCCGTGGCGAGTGGGCGTGCCCCGGCCGCACGGCCGATCGCTCGCCCTTGTTTTGCGTGGGCCTGATCGCACCCGAGGTGCCGGGTACGACCGGGCCAGACCGAGCTTCGGCGGCTTGCGTGGGCGACTTGATCGAATCGCGGGCTCTTCAACAAGAATCTCGGTTGTCACATGTTGAGTGGGAACACCCCCGAATCGGGTGGTTGCGGCTCCTAGTCGAGTGGGAGCGATCGCGAATCGGCTCGGGCGCGTCGCCGGTCGGACGTGCGTCGCTCTCGATCGGCTGGTCGCGGCCCCCGGTTTGTCGGTGGCCGCAGCGAGTCGGTTCTTAGGCGAGGGTGCGATCTAGCATCGGACTGCCATGGCTGATAAACCCTCAACCGATCCGGATGGCAAGCCCGCCTTCGTCGCGGGCCTGCCCGAGGGCCCGCTGTGGCGGCCGCTGTGCTACGACGGGCCGCTGGTGTGCCCGTTCTACGGGCCCGACCATCCCGCACGATCGAATGAAGAGAGCACCGAAGCGTTCAACGAGGACGTGGCGCGGGCGGCGTTCGGGGACGAGGAGATTGACCTTCTTCAAGAACTACAACAGTACAGCAGTACGTTCCGCGGTGATTGGTGGATTCTGGCCCGGCTACACGCGGCCATCAGAACCGCCCAAGCGCGCGACCCGGGCCGCACCGATCGGGAGCGGTTCGGGGCGTGGACAAGCGATTGTCGTGAACTCCGTCGCGCGGGGGTCCGGGCCCATTTGGAGCATGCGGACCTTTCAAGGGCCGATCTTGAGCACGCGGACTTTTACCTTGCTCACATTGAGCACGCGGACATTCGCTATGCCCATCTCGAGCACGCGAACCTTTTCGAAGCCCATCTGGAGCATGCGAACCTTCGCGGTACCCATCTCGAGCACGCGAACCTTTTCGAAGCCCATCTGGAGCATGCGAACCTTCGCTGGGCCCATCTTGAGCACACGGACCTTGGCTTGGCCCATCTCGAGCACGCGGACCTTGACGGGGCCCATCTGGACCATGGCGACATCCGCGGCGCCACCGGCGTGCTCCTCGGCGACAACCCCGCCGAACGCCTGCGCATCGACGGCCGGGCCCGCGATCCCTGGTCGGTCCTACGCCGCACCTACACCGGCCCAAGGTACGCCCTGCACCTGGCCCTCACCCTCGCCTTCCTGCTGCCATTCGCCGTGAGCGTGTCCAACCTCGGCGCCATCGACCGGGCCTACACGGCGATCGCCGAGGCCACGCCCCGGCCCGCCTTCGAGCCGCGCCTGCGCGAGCTGCCGCGAGCCGGGCCGCGAGCCGTGGCCGAGCCGCGCGTCGAGAACCTGGCGCAGGGGGAGCTGCGGGGGCTCGTCGAACGCTTCGACCGCCACCACGCGCCCACGCCCGCGTGGTGGGTGCTGGTGGGCGGGCTCGAGGCGTGGTACTTCGCCATCCTGACGGCCGTCGTCGCGGCGTACAACGCGGTCCGCCTGGTCGTCATGCTCGGCGTGTGGCGATGGCTAACGCTCGGAGCGGAGAACCTGAGCACGGCGGGCGTCACCGCCCTGCGCGAGGCCGAGGAACGCTCGCGTGTCACCCCATGGCTGGAAGACTACTACGGCCCGCTGCACCCGGTGAGCGACGAGTACAGGAAGCATGTGCTGAAGTGGATCGCCGACGAAAGTGGCAACCTGCAACCATCGGAGCACGAGCCGGGCCGCGCGGAGCGTCTGCGGCGCGAGTGGTTGTGGATGGCGTCGTGCTGGCTGCGGTACGACAAGGAATTCCCGCTCATGGCCATCGGCCTCTACCGCCTGCACTGCATCACACGCGTCCTCTTCTGGCTGGCCGTGGCGGCGTTCCTGTTCCGGGCCGCGCACTGGGTGCTCACGGCCACGGTGCCCGCCCCCATCGACGCGCTGCTCTGAGGGTGGTGCTTGCGAGCCGTCTTGCACGCTCGACGCTGCGGCGGGGCGGAAGACCGCCGTGCCTCCCGCATGCGCCGGCGCTCGAAGACTCGCTTGGAGGATGCTTCGGCGTCAAGAGCTGGTTGCGTGCGGTCCGTTCACCGCACAACCGTCTCACGCGGGCGGCTTGGAACGCGGAACGAAAGACAGCGCCGCGGCCAGCGCGCAGAACAGCCCTCCTACGCAAAGCAAGAGGATCGCGATGATCGACGAGAGCCTGATTGGCAGGTTGGCGTTGGGCTGGCGGCTGTGGCGCTGGCTGGAACTGCCGCGCCAGAGGGCCAGGCGGTTCTCGCTCCACGCCGCATCTCCAGTGCCGGTGGCCTTGTAGCCGTTTGGCGTGACCTCTTCGCCGGTGTGGGTGTGGACCAGGGCTTCGGCCTCGTACCGCTCGGCGTCGATCCATGGCCGTTGGTCGAGCCCGGCGGCGGCGTAGAGCGCCGTGATGCCCCGGCCAAGACCAGTGCCCGAGCGTATGGCTGTAGACGGAGAGGTTGCTGCGTCCAGGACGGTCCAGCCATCGGTGGCCGCGTCGTAGCGCAGTGTCATCGGCGGCACGGTGGTGGGGTTGGTGGTGGTGCTATTGCCCGTGAGCCGGACCTCGGCCGTACCGCCGGTGGCCTCGAAGGCCGTGCGGCCCGAGCCCGGAGCACCGATTCGGCGGTCGACGCCGGTGAAATCGATGGTGTACGCGAGCGTGTATGTCCCGGGCACGGTGCTGTGCTCGGTCATGGGTGTGGCATCAAAGGTTGTGGTGCGGTGGGCGAGCCATGTGCTTGGCGCCGTCGCGGCGGCTGGTACCGTGGTGCGCGCGTCGAGGAGCATGGCGACCGAGACCGCCGCGCCGCAGGCAAACATCAGGAGCGACACGGACCGCAACCGGCGGCCGGCCTTCGGGAGCAGGTGCACACCAAGATACGACAGCGTCACGGCTATGAAGCCGATCAGGTTCAGGCCCAGCAGCACGAATGCGACGATGGTCAAGATCTGGCTGAGCATGCCAGCATCCTATTGGGGCTGGGCCCCCGGTGGGTGCCCGTGGGCTCGGATGGTTCGGTTATGCTGATCTGGGGTTTCTGGTTCTTCACCGCCCGGGCGGTGAGACGCCAAGAACGCGCGAAAGCACAACTCGAACACCAAGAAGCACCCGAGCACAGCCGGCTCACCTCTGCCAGAGCCCATGCTCGATGCCGCCCAGGATGTAGATGGCGATGGTGCCCCGGCCTGGGATCTCCATCGCCGGGATCGCGATCTCGGCGCCGGCGGCGCGGGCCGCTTCGACGGCGGCGGCGAGGTCGTCGACCAGGATGTACGGGCGGACCACCGGGGTCTCGGTCGCGCGCATCGGCGCTCGCACGCTGATGGCGCCGCCGCCGGTCAGCGGGGCCAGACGCGCGTTGCCAAGCTCGGGGATGGGCTCATCGAACGCGGTGCCGTGGGCGCTCGCGAGCGCCTCGCAGGTCGCGTCGACATCGGGGGTGACGATCTCGAGATAGTGGATGTTCATGGCGACCTCGGCTGGCTCGGCGCGGGTGTCGGTGTGCTTCGTCTGGGCCGAGCAGCCCAGCAGCGGGGTGAGGCACAAGAGGAAGAGCGGGAGTGGGTTGATTCTCATGGTTGGGACTCCGTGTGAGTGTTCATGGTCGCACCGCATTCGGGGCAGGTGGTGAGGCCCGTGGCGTCGTAGCCACACGAGGGGCAGGGGGTGCCGCCGACGCGGAGCACGCGTTGCTCGCGGCGGCGGCGTTTGTGATTGCGGATGAGGATGGGCGTTCCGATGAGGAGTGTTGGCGCGAGGGTGACGACCCAGATCGGAAAGGCGAAGAAGTATGGCGGGTGCTGCACTGGCTGGCCGTTGAAAGTCCATCGGAAGTCGAGGTCGATCAGACCGCTCACGTCGGGAAGCCAGCCAAAATCATGCTGCGTGTAGGTGCCTAAGTAAGGATTCGGGCCCGAGCTAACCCGGCCAATGCCCCCGCCGCCGACGACCCAATGTACTTGCTTGGTTCCCGAGTAGTACGAGTAGTAGCCCAGGCATGGACCACCCGACGTGATGGTCACGATCACGAGCCACGTAGCCAGCAGCGGTCGGCGCCGGGCGAAGCGTGCGAAGCGGCAGATAGTCTCGCCGGGTCCGATGAGTTTGATAGCAGCCTCCGGGGGATCATTGGCGGGCGGTCATTGGTCCGCATGCTTATGCCCGCGTCTTGGTTCGGGTTGAGCTTCTGGTGCTCCCCGCGAATCCGCTGTCTGGCGATTTGCCATCTGCCAATCTGGCGCGGCCTCCCCTACCCTGTGCCCGTGTCCAAGACCCTCACCACTATCCCGAGCAACATCGCCCACATCGGCCGCACCATCCGCAACATCAAGCGGGCCAAGGAGATCATCTCGGTGCTGGCGAGCTTCGGGTTTGGCAAGGCCATCGCCGACCTGGACCTCGACCGTCTGGTGCTGCGAGGCCGCCGCATGGTGGGGCTCAGCAAGAAGGACGCGACGGTGCATCGCACGCCGACGGCCGTGCGGCTGCGCGAGGCGATGGAGGAGCTTGGGCCGACGTTCGTCAAGCTGGCGCAGGTGCTCAGCACGCGGCCCGACCTGATCCCTCCCGAGTGGGCGGAGGAGTTCACGAAGCTCCAGAGCACGGTGAAGCCGGTGCCTGCCGGCGAGATTCGTGAGTACATCGATGCGCTCATCAAGGAGATGCCGGCGCAACAGAGCGGCGCGCACTTCGCCTCGATCGAGTACGAGGCGATGGCGGCGGGATCGATCGCGCAGGCGCACCGAGCGACGCTGGCCGATGGGACCGAAGTTGTCTTGAAGGTCTTGCGGCCGAACATCGAGGAGGTCATCGAGGCCGACCTGGAGATCATGGCGACGCTGGCCGAGTTCGTGGAGGATCGCTTCAGCGACCTTGGATATAGCCCGATCGATGTTGTCGAGCAGTTCCGCCGCCAGGTGCGGAGAGAGATCGACCTGGAGCTCGAACGCCGGAGCATGGCGCGAATGGCGTCGGCGTTCGATGAGGACCCACGGGTGGTGTTCCCGAAGGTGTACCCCCAGCACTCGACGCCGACGATCCTGTGCATGGAGCGGATCGACGGCATCCTGCTGAGCGACTTCAAGAAGCACGAATTCAGCGAGGCACAGCGGCGCGAGATCGTGGCGATTGGCAGCGATGTGGTGTTCCGCCAGTGCTTCGAGGCGGGCTTCTTTCATGCGGATCCGCACCCCGGGAACCTGTTCGTGCTCGTCGGACTGCCGGTGGAAGGTGATGGCGCAGTCGACGCAGAGGACGCGAGCGAACTCATGCGGCGCGAGGCGAGCGACATCCGGCTGTGCTTCATCGACTACGGCATGACGGGCAACATCGATCCGCGCACATCAGAGCTGCTTGCGGACCTGGTGCAGGGCACGATCGCCGGGGATCTGGATCGGGTGCTGGACGTGGTGATCGAGCTGACCGGCGTGAGCCCGATGCGCGCGCACGACCGGGCGTTCCGGGCCGACGCGTGGGAGTTCATCAGCCGGTTCCAGAACGCGTCGCTTGCCGACCTTCGGATGGGCGCGCTGCTCAGCGAGTTCTTCGCCAAGCTCCGCAAGCACAAGCTGCGCGTGCCGGCCGACATCGTGTACCTTATCAAGGCGATCACGACGATCGAGGGTGTGGGTGAGATGGTGTGCCCGAGCTTCGATCTGGTCGAACATGTGCGGCCGCACATCGAGGGGCTGCTGCGGCGTCGGTACGGCTTCCGCGCCGCGAAACGACGCGTGCAGGGCGCGGTTCTGGGATACGCCGAACTTGTTGAGAGAGCCCCGCGCGAGGTTGCGAGCATTCTGCACATGATGCGCAACGAGGAGTTGGGCGTGCAGCTCAAGCACCACGGGCTGACCGAGCTGACCGATGAGATCGAGCGGGCAAGTCGGAACATCAGCTATTCGTTGGTCGTCGCGGCGCTGGTCGTGGGCGGGTCGATCATGCTGCTGGCCGATCGTGCAGCGGCGGCGCGCGGGACGACCGATGCGCCCGAAGGGTTGTTGTTCTGGATCGGTCTGGCGGCGTTCGTATTCGCGGGCGTGCTGGGGGTGGTCCGGTTGCTCTCTGGGAAGCGCCTGAGTTAAGAACGAGCCCTCGCTCGCGCGAGGGGCTGGAATCTACTTGTTCTCGCGGTCCTTCTTCCCGCTGATCATCTCGCCCGCGCCGCTCAGCAGGTCGCCGGCCGTGTCGAAGAGAGCGCCGATCCCGAGTCGAGCGGCGCTGACTCCCGTAGCAGCTGCGTCCGTGGCGGTATCGACGGGGTGGCGCATGGCCTCGCGCAAGGCGCCCTCGATGGCCGGGCGGATGCCCTCGAACACGCGTCCGGCGTGATTGGTCAGGTCGCTGGCAGCGTCCTTGGCGTTGCTACCCGCGGCTTTGGCCAGGCGGGTGCCCGAATCGCGGAGCAGGTCCTCGATGACGCGGAGGTCGTCAATCGCGGCCCTGACATCGTCTTTTGCGAAGCTCTCACCACGAGCGCGAGCTTCCTCGAGAGCCAACTGCGTGGCGTGGGCGGCCTTGCCCAGCCCTTCGCCCAGACCTTCCAGCGTCTCGGCCATGGCCGAGCCCTTGCGTTCGTCGCTGAGTTGGCGTGCGCCCCTGCTGGCTCCCTCGAGGACCTCTCGAGTCACACGCTGGAAGGCGCTCGCACCACCCTCGATGGCACGGCCGGGCGTGGCGGCGACGCTGGCGACCAGATCGCTGATGCGGCGGCGTACGTCGCCCGCGGCTGCGCTGGCATCACTGGCGATCGTCTCGGCCTTGGCCTGCGTATCGCACTGTTGGTCGTCGTTGCTCATGGGGCTCTCCAGAGACTCGTGCTTCACGTTGTATCGTATGGGCTCCCAATGGCGCCTCGGGTCACCATGAAGCGATGTTCATCCCGCGTCCTGCAACCCGGCTAGCTCGGCGACGGTTGGGCTGCCGAACCACCCGTGCATGGTCCATTCGGCGTCGGGCAGCAGGTCTCGCGCAAGTTGTGCGTTCGGTGCATCGAGCCAGAGGAACACCTGGTCAACGCCCTGTTCGTTGGTGAGTCTGCCCCTGATGAGCACTCCGTCCGCCTCAGACAGCCGCTCTTGCAGTTCCTTGCTGTAGGGGGCGCTGGCCATGACATACATGCGTCCTGTCCACTCGTCGGGCACATCGGGGTCGTCGAGGCGCCGTTGCTCGTATTCCTTTTCGAGGCGGGTGAGTTCGGTCAGCGGGGCATCGGTGGTCAGCAAGTAGTTGTCCATCACGAATACGCCCATCTGGCCGGCCGGATCGGTGGCGGCGAGCGCTGCGCCCTTCTCGACCGTGTCGGCGTCGAAGACAAAGATGCCGCGGTGGTTGGGGTCGCTCTTGGGGTTGGCGAGCGGCCCGGCGATGAGCAGCGTGCCCTCCTCGGCCATGCGCTGCATGTTGGCGAAGTGCCCCTGCATGGCTTCGGCCTGTTGCTCGCGCGTGGGCGAGGTGAGCGGCCCGGTCTTGATGAAGGTCATGGCGTAGGGGCGTGCGTTCCTCGCCTCGGCCAGGGGCTGTGCGACCTCGCTGGCACCCGCGAACTGTCCGTGACCGGCGTTGCATCCAGCGATGGCGGCGGCGAGCGTGGCGGCTAGGGCTAGTGGCCTCGTTAGTCTGGTCATCGTGGACTCCTCAAACGGCACGTCCGGAATAAGAACGGCGGGATGTCGACGCAGCGCGTCCGACCTCCACGGTTGCTTGTTGGGTGTACGGGCCCAGGCGACGCAAGCCTCGCCGAGGAACCCTGCTCTCAGGATGATAGTGGAACGCGCTCATGCCTTGGGCTTCGCGTCGCTCTGCGGCGCTTCGGTCCCGTGGCCCGCATCGACCGGTGCGTGCCTGGTCTCGGTGACGCGGCCGAGTGCGCCGGGTAGCTCTACGCCTGCCTGCTTGGCAAGCTCGTGCACGGGCGGAAGCGAACCGATGAGGCCGGACAGGAAGTCGCTTGTGGCTCCACCGGCGCCGGGCTTGCCCTCGACGGCGCTGCCGCGGCCGTTGTCCCACACGGTGATCTTGTCGATCTTGAGATTGCTGATGGCCCTGACTTGTTGGGCGACTAGCTCGGGCAACTGCTCGATGAGCAACAGGGTGGGGGCCACCTGCGGGTTGTCGGCGGCGGCGGCCATGAGCTGGCGGTAGCCCTCGGCCTTGGCCTCGAGCACCTGCCGAACGCCCTCGGCCTCGGCCTCGTACTTGGCCAGGGTGGCGTCGGCCTCGCCTCGGGCCTCGCGGCGCTTCTTCTCGGCCTCGGCCTCGGCGGCGATCTCGATGCGCTGCTTCTCGATCTCCTGCGGGGCGAGTTCTTCCTTGCCAAGGCGGGCGAGTTCCTGCTCGCGCTCGGCTTTCAGGATGGCCTCGTGCGCCTGGGCGGCTGCCACATCGGACCGGCGGCGGCTCTCGGCCCGTACCTCGGCCAGCTTGGCGTTGTACTCGGCGATCTGGCCCTGGCTGGTGTTCTCGCCTTCGACGGCCCGGGCCTCTGCCTCGGCCACCGCGACACGTTGGGTTTGCTCTGCGCGCTTGCTGGCGGCGGCCGTCTCGGCGCGACGTTCGGCCACGGCGATGTCCTGATCTCGCTTACTCTCGGCTTCGCCCGTGATGGCCTGGGCCTCGAACTCGGCGACCGCGACGCGTTGCTTGCGTTCGGCTTCCTTTTCACCTTCGGTGGCCGTGGCGGTTTCCTTGGCCACGCTGACGGTGCGCTCGCGGTTGGCAACGGCCTCGCCCGTGGCGCCGTCGCGGTCGGCCTGGGCCACCTCTACCTTGGCGTTGTTGATGGCTTCGGCGGCGGCGCGCTGGCCGATAGCGCGGATGTAGCCGCTCTCGTCAGTGATGTCACGGATGTTGACGTTGATGAGTTCCAGGCCGATCTTGTTGATCTCCTGGGTCACGTTCTCTCGGATGAGGCTCTCGAATTTCTCGCGGTCTTTGTTGATCTCTTCGATCGACAGCGTCGCGATCACCAGGCGCAGCTGGCCCAGGATGATGTCCTGGGCAAGTTCGCGGATGGCCTGCGGTGGCTTGCCGAGCAGGTTTTCGGCCGCGGCGGCCATGAGGATCGGATCGGGGCAGATACGCACGGTGAAGGTGGCGGGCACGTTTACGCGGATGTTGTTGAGCGACAGCGCGCCCTCGAGCGGGATGTCGATGACAAGTGGCTCGACGCTCATGTACGCGTGCTGCTGGATGACCGGGAACACGACCTTGATGCCGCCGTTGTAGCACCGACGGCCGCTCTTGCCCGCGCTACCCCACACGACCAGGATGCGGTTGGGTGGGCAGCGCTGCACGCGGGCGGCCAGGAACCACACCACGAGGATGAAGACGAAGAACGCCACGCCCAGACCAATCATCGCGAAGATGCCGATCTTGTCGCCCGAGTTGTCGCCTTGGGCCAGGACCTGCGCCAGTGGTGCGCCGACCGTGGTGAGTGCGGATTGATACATCATGGACAGAGTCCCCCCTTCGCCGCCCCCAGCGAGGCGGGAAAACGTGATTCAGGATAGGCCTAGATTCAGGCCCGTCCGTTCAGGATTGGTTCAGGCCCGCTCGACCAGAAGGGTGTTGTTCTGGGTGTCGGCCGAGACGATCTTCACGCTCGTACGAGGCGGGATTGGCTCTTCTCCGGCTTGTACCGCGTCGTACTCTCGTCGGTTGCCGTTGATGACGACCGACACGCCACCCCGGCCCGCGTTGGCGGGGGGCACGGTGACGGCGACGTCTCCGGTGAGTCCAGCGGCGCTCGCGATGGTGATATTGCCCGAGCGTTGGAGTTTGAATATCTGGCGGGTGAGATACGTCATGAGCCAAGCCACGCCGATGCCGCTCACCACGGCGACGGCGACCGAGCCGATCATGCCTAGGTCGAGCACGCGGTAGGCACCCAGTCCCATCCAGCCGCTGCCGAGGCAGAAGGCCGCGATGGTCTGGATGCTCAGCGCTCGGAAGTCGCCCGCGCCACTGGTGTCCAAGTCGATGTCGGCGTCAACGTCGAAATCGCCGCCCAGTTCTCCCATGAGGAGCTGGATCACGAACACTCCGGTGCCAAGCAACGCGGGAATGCCAAACCAGATGGCCCCATCGGCAAAAAACCAGTCGAGCATGTCGAGTCCCCCCTTCAACGTATGTTCTTGGGGAAACGGGCCTTGTGATTACTCCAGGTCCTTGCCTTCGGCGACGTCCTTGAGCGAAGCGGGGGTGTGGGCTTTGTCCGCGAACTCGCCTCGCTTGAGCTTGCCCATGTACTCGTGGTAGGACTTCATGGCCTGTGCACCGAAGATGAGCATGATCGGAATGTTGGCCACAAGCATCACGCCCAAGCCCATCGTCGTCCAAGTGTCGAGCTGGGCGTCGGTACGGATGAACGGGAGCGTGGAGATCACGATCAGCAGGCAGTAAATGAGCTTGTACACCAGCACCATCGAAGTGACGGCGCTCTTGGACAGCGAGCCGAACAGGTAGTACACGCCCTGCTCGCCGTAGTAGCTCCACGAGATCATGGTCGAGATCGCGAACAGCCATGAGGCAGCCATGATGAGCCATTTGCCCATTCCCGGCTGCACGCGATCGAACGCGTGAGCGGTCAGCCCCGCGCCGGCGTAGCTGAAATAAAGCCCGTCATCGACCAGCTCGGGCGTGATCGGGTTCCCGTCTGACGTGGTGCCGGGATCGAAAGCTTCCCATTCGATCGACAGGTTGCCGTCGTCGTCGGCCACGAGTTCCCCGGGTACCTGCATGATGTTGTCGCCAGTGTCTTCATTGTCGGCAGCGCGAACGAGCACGAACACCTGGTCCTCGTTGGTCCAACCGCTCTGTCCCTCAGCTACCTGGGTGATCTTGCGGGCCTCGGCCGTCTTGGCGGGGATGGCCGGCGTCTGCACGGTCCACTCGCCATTCTCAGCAGGAACCAGTGCGATGGTGGTGGTCTCGTCGAAGTTGGCTTCGGGTCCACGGTTCCATGCGCCGCTGGCCAGGATCACGAGGGCTGTGATGGTGCAGACGACGATCGTGTCGATGAACGGCTCGATGCCGCCGACGACACCCTCGCGCACCGGTTCGTCGCACTTGGCCGCCGCGTGAGCGATCGGTGCCGAGCCCTGGCCGGCCTCAGAACTGAACAACGCCCGCTTGATGCCCCACATCATAGCGTAGCCGAACGCGCCGCCGATGAACGCGCCCTCAGCTTCGGCCGTGCCCAATGCAAGGCCGTACTTCACGATCATGATCAACAGCCCCGGGATCTCACCGATGTTGACGGCGAGTACGTACAGCCCGGCGAGCAGGTAGAGCGCACACATGAAGGGCACCAATCGGCCGGCAACCGCGCCGATACGCTTGATGCCGCCGATGATGACCACGCCCACGATGAGAGCCAGCACGATGCCCACGGCAATGCGCGGCATGCCACCGACATACTGGGTGGTGACTTCGGCGACATTCCACGCCTGGAACATGTTGCCACCAGTGATGGCGCTGATGAGCAGCGTGACACAGAAGATGCCGCCGAAGATCGCGCCGATGGGGCCCAGCCCCCACTTCTTGAAGCCCTCGCGGACGACGAACATCGGTCCGCCGTGGGGGTTGTCCGGGTCGCTGGTGTTGCGATAGAGCATGCTCTGGGTGACCTCGGTCATCTTGAGCGCCATGCCCAGGAAGCCGATGACCCACATCCAGAACACCGCGCCGGGCCCACCGAGCGCGATCGCAACGGCCACACCGGCGATGTTGCCCAAGCCAACCGTTGCCGAGAGCGCCGCTGAGAGCGCTTGGAAGTGGTTGATGGCGCCCGGATCGTTCTTGTCGTCGTACTTGCCGCGGATGACCCCCACGCCGTGAGTCAGGGCACGGTATTGGCCGAAGCCGCTCCAGATCGTAAAGAGCAAGCCGACGGCCACGAGCGCGATAAGCACGAAGTCGTGGAACAACAGTCCGTTGAGCGTGCCAATAAAGTCTTCGAGGGCGGCCATGGGGTAATGGTCCTTTCTGGGAGCGATGCATTCGGGTCGGGCTGTCGCAGAAGCGGCTGGCGAGGCGGGGCCCACGAGCGGGCCGGCAGCTTGCACGTAGGGGCATCATCCCCCAAACAGGCTCCCGATTCAACCCAAAATCGGCGTTTTGGGTCCCGAGGTAGCAGATTGCGCCCGGCTATGGCTCTTCGTCAGCTTGGGTTACATGCCGCCCGATCGAAACCGCGGCTTGTCGGCTGTTGTCGGAAAACTGCCGGATATCGGTTGGCAGGCCAGCCTTACGCAGGACTGATTCCCCTATACAACTGCTGCACCCGTTCACTCTGTCGCTTGCGGACGCCTTCGAGCACAAGCCTGGGTACCCGCCAGGCTTGCTGCTGGGCGGTCACGTTCGAGCAGTGCTCGCTCAGGCACTGGTACAGGAACTTGAACGCGTCGCGGGGCTGGTGCATCTGGTCGAGGGCATCGACCAGATCACGCTCGGTTACGTCCTCGGCAAAGAGGTCGACCAGGGTGATGGGTTTGGCTCCCGGTTCGAGGCAAGCCTTGAGCCTCGCGTCGCACAGATCGTAGAGCATGGCCCCGGTCCAACTCAGGCGGTCAACGAGGTTCTGCTTATCGAGGCGTGCCTCCTGGAAGAAGGCGCTGGACTCTCTATAAAGCGCATGCCGGAGTTCGATGGGCAACAGCATCTTGACGCCGACGCCGTCCATCTGCAGGAACTTGTTGCTGAGCAGGGGCCAGATGAGGGCGCGCATGGCCTCTGGGTTGCCGCTGATGAGGCTCGGCTCATCGACACGGTCGATGACGATGAGCATCCCGCGGTAGCCAAGGGGCGAGAGGACGCGGCGCAGCCGTTCGAGCATGGCATAGCGCGTGTCGTCGGAATCTGTGGTCGGCAGGCCGCTGGGCGAGGCCAGCACGCGCTCGAGCTGCGCGAAGCTCTGGGCATAGGAAGCATCGCTGCGAGAACTGACCCGCACTTGCTTGCGGACCTTCGTGCCCAGGCGTTGCATGGCCATGCGGTCGAGCACCAATCGCTTGATGCCCGCGGCAGCCCACGCCACCGTGCCAGCGGCGACGAGCACCCACCAAACCACGTCTGGCAACCCACCAAGTTGCCACCAACCGATGAGCGCTGCTAGCGGCAGGATCCAACCCGCGAACAACGCCGCGTTCCACGCCACTTGACCGCCGCCGAGCGGTAGCCTGATCGTCCTGCGGAGCCGGCCGGTGCGCAACTCCGCGCTTGCCGGGCGGTCGTAGATCGATTGCAGCAGCAGCAAGTCGCGCTTCGCGCCGCCGTCGAGCTTCCGGAGCGCCTTCTTCTGGCTCTCGCCCAGAGTGATCGCACCGGCGGGGCTCGGATCTTCGAGTAGCGCGTCGACCAACCGCGGCACGGCCCACAGCAACATCGCGTCGATGTGGTCCACCAGGCGAAAGTGCTTGAGGCTTTCGAGCGCGCTGTCCTGTCCGCTCCGCTCGTGGAAGCGATCGAGAACGGCATTCAAGTCATCGTGTGCGATCAGCAGCACACGCTCGGCGGGGTTGGACGTGTTATGGCGTTGCGCCCTGGCCTCGATCTGCAGACGCAAAGCAGTCTTCCCGCTGCCTTTCTCGCCGAAGACGATGGACGTGCTAGGGCGGGCAAGGTCGCCCACGATCTTCTCGAAGTCGCTGTGTCTGGCGTCAAGCGGCTTGCGGTCGCCTTCGCCGGTGCGTGGCTGATCGGGCTCAACAACTGGTTCAGCCGAGAGCTTGGCGAAGACCGCGTCGTCGCGTGCTTCCTCGCCCCGGAAGGGGTTCTCGGCGATGCTCCAATGCTCGAAGAACTGGCCGAGGTTCATGGTGTCACGGGCTCCCGAGGGGTCCTGATGCGCTCAGGAGAGGCTAGTGGGCGGGCGTGGGGGCGTCCAGTTTGGGATGGGTCGGCGACGGGGAGTGCGGTAGACGGACCGGTTCCTACCGGCCGATTTTCCTACCCTCATTACTCGTGTACACGGTCGGCTGCTCACGCAACCGGCTCGGTCAGAATGCGACGCACGAGGCTTTGCTTGTGTCAGTGCTCCACGCGTTTGCCGAGCATGGGGCCGACCCGGTCGACCAAGCGGTTGAGCGTCTGGCGGTCCTTGGCTTCGGCGTTGAGGCGCAGCAGGGGCTCGGTGTTGCTCATGCGGACATTGATCCACCAGCCTTCCTTCCTGAAGCAGTCGATGGTGATGCCATCGAGGTTGTCGACGATGGCGTCGTCACTCGCGATCTCGTCCTCGAGCTTGTCGATGGCCTCCTGCGGCTCCTCGTTGGTGAAGTTCAGCTCGCCGCTCTGGGTGTAGCGGGCGATGGGCTTGATGAGCTGGGACAGCTTCTTCTTGTTGCGGGCGAGCAGGCCGAGCACGGTGGACATCGCGATGGCGCCCGAGTCTGCGTTGTAGTTGTCCTGAAAGTAGAAGTGGCCGCTGAGCTCGCCGCCGAAGACAGCGTTGTGCTCGGCCATTGCGGCCTTCATGAAGACGTGGCCAACGCGGCCGCGCACGGGTGTGCCGCCGGCCTTGCGGACGTCTTCCTCGACGGCCTTGCTGGAGCGAAGGTCATAGGCGATGGCGGCGCCGGGGTGGCGTGTGAGCGCGTCGGTGGCGAGCAGTGCGGTGAGGTGGTCGCAGCCGACGATCTGGGCCTCGTCGTCGACGACCATGCAGCGGTCGGCGTCGCCGTCGTAGCAGAAGCCCACGTCGGCATTGTGCTCGATGACGGCCTCTTGCGTCATGCGCATGTTGCTCTTGACCAGGGGGTTTGGCGGGTGGGCGTACTCGCCGCTGGTGTTGTCCATGTTCAGCGTGATGAGTTCGAGCCCGGGGAGGTAGTTTTCGGCCAACTCGCCCTTGTCACCAAAGACCTTGGGGATCATCGTGCCGGCCATGGCGTTGGAGGCGTCGATGACGACCTTGAGCGGCTTGGTGCGGGTGGGGACTCCGCCTTCGCGGATGAAGTGGCGCACGTGCTTGGCATAGGGCTTCCACAGGTCGCGCTGCTCGACGCGGCCGCTCGGCTCATCGATCGTGCGGATGTCGGCCATGGCGGCGTGCTTGCGGATGTCGGCTAGGCCGGTTGCCTCTCCGATGGGGCGTGCCTTGGGACCGGCGATCTTGAAGCCGTTCCAGTTTGGCGGGTTGTGGCTGGCGGTGACCATCACACCGCCCGCGCAGCCCAGGTGATTGATCGCGAAGTAGATCATGGGCGTGTCGACGAGGCCCAGGTCGATGACGCTGACGCCCGTGCGAGTGAGCCCGTCGATGAGTTGCTCCGTAAGCACGGGGCCACTCTCGCGCATGTCTCGCCCGACGACGACGGTGCGCATCATGGGCGTGTTCTCGCCAGTGGCCTTGGCCACCTCAAGCACGAACCGGCCCGTGCCCACGCCCACTTGCCAGGCCATTCGATCAGTGAGCAGGTCGGGGTAGGTGCCCCGGATGTCGTACGCCTTAAAAACACGTCCCAGCATGGTCGCTCCGTCGGGGTGGTTCTCTTGCGAGGGCCCGGGCCGAGAGATGGCGGATCGGGCCAAGCGGAGACGATAGCCAGGAAATCGATCGGCGTTGTGTTTGTTTGGATTTAGATAGGTCAAGTAGTGCGGTGACTCGGGATGGAGTGCCGGCGAATCGGCGGCTATCATCTCGACCCGGAAATCCCCGGGCAGTCCAGCCGGGTGTCCTGCTGGGCGACAACGCAACGCCGAATGGACCACTGCGTCCGCGTGGAAGCCGATTGGCCGGCCCACGCGTTTGGGACCGTCTCAGCTTGTCTGGAGGCGTGACCGGGCCGGTGGGAGGTGGAGAACAGATGGCCAAAAAAGAAGTATCGCACGTCTTCAAGATCATGGCCCCCGGAGGGGCGGCTACGCCCGCGCCACCGCTCGGCCCCGTGCTGGGTGCCAAGGGCGTGAACCCAGGGCAGTTCATCCAGCAGTTCAACGCGGCCACGGCCCATCTGAACGGCAAGATCGTGGGCTGCATCGTCACGTCCTACAGCGATCGCTCGTTCGAGTTCGAAGTCAAGAGCTCGCCCGCTTCGGTCCTCATTAAGGAAGCCGCAGGCATTAGCAAGGGCTCGGGCCGACCCCAGGAGCCGGTGGGCAAGATCACGCGCGAGCAGTGCCGCAAGATCGCCGAAGAGAAGATGGCCGACCTGAACGCGATCTCGCTCGAGGCGGCCGCCGAGGTCATTGCAGGCACGGCTCGCTCGATGGGCGTGACAGTGGTGGAGGGCTGAGGCGATGGGACGCATGAGCAAACGAACAACGGCCAACGAGAAGACGGCGCCCACCGGGGCGGTTCCCGTCGATCAGGCCATCAGCACCGTCAAGAAGTTCAAGGGCCCGCGCTTCGACCAGACTGTCGAGGTGTGCATGCACCTGAACCTAGACACCAAGCAAGCCGACCAAGCGCTGCGTGGCTCGGTGGCGTTGCCCAAGGGCATCGGCCAGAGCAAGCGCGTGGTGGCGTTCTGCAGCGAGGACAAGATCAAGGCCTGCTTGGACGCGGGCGCCATCAAGGCCGGGGGCGAGGATCTCGTGGCCGAGATCGAGAAGGGCTGGATGGACTTCGACGTCGCGGTGGCCAGCCCCGACATGATGCGCGTCATTAGCAAGCTGGGTCGGGTGCTTGGTCCCAAGGGCCTGATGCCCAGCCCCAAGGCCGGCACCGTAACCACCGACGTGCCGACGGCCGTGCAGGAGTATGCCGCGGGCAAGCTCGAATATCGGGCCGATTCGGGTGGCAACGTCCACGCGGTGATCGGGAAGATGAGCTTCCCCGAGGCCGACCTGAAAGAAAATTACGAGTACTTCGTGCAGGCGATCGAGAAGATCCGTCCGAGCGCGGTCAAGGGCGAGTACATCAAGAAGATCACCATCAGCGGCACCATGACCCCCGGCGTCCGCGTATTCCACGAGGCCGCCGTCGTCTCCTGACGAGCGGGAAAGGAAGTAACCATGTCCAAGCCCGTCAAAGAAATGATGATGGCCGACTACATGGCCAAGCTGGGCGAGAACGGCGATGCCCTCTTGGTCAACATCCGCGGCGTGGGTGCCAACGACACGAACGCGCTGCGCAAGGACCTGGCCAAGAGCGAGATCTCGGTCACTGTGCTGCGTAACAACGTGGCGCGCAAGGCGTTCGAGGGCACCGGACTCGAGCCACTCGGCAATCTGCTCACCGGACCGAACGCGCTGGTGTACGGGGCTGAGACCGTCGTCGAGGTTGCACGCAAGATCGTGGATATCGCCAAGGACATGCCCGACATGGAGCTCCGCGGCGCGGTGCTCGATGGGGAACTGTTCGAAGGCGACGAGGGTGTCAGGCGGCTGAGCAAGTTCCCCACGCGGGACGAGGCCATTGCCCAAGCGGTTACCATCGTGCTCACGCCCGGTGGCAAGCTTGTCAGCGCGGCTAGCAGCCCGGCCGACAACATCGCCGGTATCCTCAAGACGCTCCAAGAGAAACTGGAGAGCGGCGAGGAGATCGCCAAGATCGCCTGAGAAACTCAACCCCGTCCCGGTCGTGGAAACGCGATGGGGACGCTTTCGTAGACAGCCGTCGATGACGGCGACCACCGACTGGCCCCGGGATGATCCTACTTGGATCGGGGTTAAAGCGCCGAACGGTTCGGCTCCTCTCGGAGGCGTCCAGACTCGACTTTGAATCCGGAAAGAAGCGCACCATGAGCGACGAAGCTAAGACCTTTGATGCCAAGATCACCAAGATGGGCGACGAGATCGTCGGCCTGACCCTGAAGGAAGCCGTCGACCTGGCGGACTACCTCAAGGACACCTACGGCATCGAGCCCGCCGCGGGTGGCGCCGTCATGATGGCCGGCCCGGCCGATGGTGGCGGTGGTGGCGGTGCGGCCGAAGAGAAGACGGAGTTCGACGTGGTCCTCAAGGGCGACGGTGGGCAGAAGATCAAGGTCATCAAGGTCGTCCGTGAGGCCACCGGCCTGGGCCTGAAGGAGGCCAAGGACATGGTCGACAACCTACCTGCCAAGATCAAGGAGGGCGTCAGCAAGGACGATGCCGACGCTCTGGCCGAGAAGCTCAAGGAAGCTGGCGCTGAGGTCGAGGTCGCCTGACCCTCCTCCGTGCCAAACCTCGACAATTTTGTGTAGGGGTTTTCCGATACAGACCGTTGATATGGCCGCGTGCATTCCCGCGCGCGGCCTTGTCATCGAGGTTGAAAGCGGTCTGGGAGGCACCAGATAGCGATTTCGGTGTTTTTTGAGAAACTGTTGTCAATGTGCTAGCGAAACGCGTGGCCCTTGTCAAGAGAATTTTTGAGCGCTATGCTCATAATTGCGTCATG
>JGI12316J14372_10000194_pt1 | contig 142395 bp, 52 predicted proteins | sample MarCyaLeptolynsp_FD_14372 | JGI IMG/M metagenome (IMG submission 14372)
ATCTGACGCGACCTGTCATTGAAGCTGACGACGAAAACAATGAAGAAAAAGCTAAATCATCGTCACGCTTTAGCCCTGATATGGTCACATTGGCGGTCACTATTGGCATGATATTGGCGATTTCTGCCACCCGTTACCTTGCGCCACAACTCCGTTTGACCAGCCGTCCGCCCGACATCTGGATTGTAGCGATAGTGCTAGGTATCCTCACAGTGGTGACATGGTGGGCAGTCCGTGCAACAGGGCAAAGTAAACGCTGGTTACCGCTTGGCATGTTGGCGATTATTTTTATCTTCATCGTGACCAAAAGCGAATTTCTAGCGACAGAACTAAGCCGTTTTCTGCGCTCCACAGCCGGACGGGATACCTCGTTAGCAAGCATTATTGATATTGGCTGGCTTGGTTTTTCGTATGTGGCGTTTCGTGTCATCCATACGCTACGAGACCGCCAAACAGGGCAGTTACCTGACCTCGATTTGCGCGAGTATTTGACCTATGTCATCTTCTTCCCGTCCTTTACTGCGGGTCCGATTGACCGTGCCGAACGCTTTATTAAAGACTTCCGCGAACTACACAACATCAAACGCTCAGACCCCAATCGCATCACAACCGGAGCGACCCGTATTGCTGTAGGTATGTTCAAGAAGTTTGTGATTGCAGATACCATCGCCCTGTTTGCCCTCGACATCACCAGCGCGAATCAAGCGGTTGATACACCGATGTTATGGCTGTTGCTATATGGTTATGCGTTCCGGCTCTTCTTCGACTTCAGCGGATACACCGACATCGCTATTGGGATTGGGATTTTGTTTGGGGTGCAATTGCCAGAGAACTTCAATCGACCCTATCTGAAAAACAACATTCAATCATTTTGGCAAAGCTGGCATATGTCGCTGAGCAACTGGGTGCGCTTCTATATTTTCTCGCCGTTGTCACGTAAACTGTTACGCCGAAAACCAAAACCACCGACATGGCTAATTATGTTCATCTGCCATATGAGTACCATGATTGTGATTGGTCTGTGGCATGGTATCACCATTCCGTTTTTCATCTGGGGTGCATGGCACGGGTTAGGCTTGTTCACGCATAAGATGTGGACAGACCGCACTCGCAAATGGTACATCGGTCTAAAAGATAAACCGCAAACCAAACAGGCTTGGACGGTAGCAGGCTGGTTTATCACCTTTCATTTTGTGGTGTTGGGGTGGGTGTGGTTTGCACTACCAGACATCAACACGGCACTTTCTGTATTTGTTCGACTCTTTGGGATTAACGTATGACAGGCTGGAATTGGTTAACAATATACGAGGGCTATAGCTGGGGATTTATCCTGCGGGTGGTTATCAAAGCCGTGATTTTATTCCTCGTGCTGAATGTGGTTTTTGCCGTTCTCCAACCGATAGATGCGTTGGGGGCAAAGTCATTGGCAGTGGGACGGGAACGCTTACCCTACGGTGAAGATGACCGTGCTTATAACCTTAGCTTGAATAATCTGCCAGCTATGTTTGCCTCACATGAAGTCACGCAACCCAAAGCAGAAAATGAGTTTCGGGTACTGCTGATAGGCGATTCGGGAACATGGGGGATTCTGCTAAAACCAGAGGAAACCCTCGCTGGATATATCAACAGCGGTGACTATACCCTTGATGATGGGCGTGAAGTCAGAGCTTATAACATTGGACATCCAATTATGTCACTGACAAAAGATTTGATGCTCCTTGATTATGCGATGCAATACGAGCCGGACATGATTGTATGGTTGACCACATTGGAATCCTTCAATCGTGCTGAACAACTCGACCCGCCGATTGTACTGAATAATGCCAAGCGGGTGCAGAATCTTATCACGACTTATTCGCTTGACCTTGATGCTAATCATCCAGATTTTGTCGAACCGGAATTTTTCGATTTGACAATTGTTGGGCAACGGCGTGAACTATCCGACTTGTTGCGCTTGCAGGCGTTTAATGTCATGTGGCGTGTGACAGGTATTGACCAATATTATCCTGACGAATACAACCCGCGCTCGGAAGATTTTGAAGAAGATTTGTCATGGCATGACTTCGACGAGCAGACCGACCTGACCACCAATGACCTTGCATTTGATGTGATTGAGGCGGGTTTGGAACGAGCAGGGGAGGTGCCAGTCTTGCTGGTCAATGAGCCGATGTTTATCAGCGATGGGGAAAACAGCGACCTGCGGTATAACTTCTGGTATCCACAATGGGCATACGACCAATACCGTGACATCTATGCTGACCTCGCCGACAACAACAATTGGCATTATCTGGATGTGTGGGACATCGTTGATGGGGCAGAGTTCACTGATAGTCCGGTGCATCTAACGCCAGCAGGCTCACAGCAATTGAGTCAGGTTGTGGGACAGGCGATAGTGGATTTGGTGGAATAATACCCCCATTTATGCAGGGTGTGAATTACTTATTGCATGTTATGGTTGTCACAGATTACTTATTAAGGAAGGTAAAGTAACATGACTAACATAACACGCTCAGAAGAAATACAATATATTCACAAAGAATATCCTTTTATATATAGCCTTGTAGTAGCATCTGCATTTTTCATTGTACTTGTATTTTTAGGTTCACTCATCTTTGAAGATCAAAATGGATTTATGGCAAACATTTATACAGAAGTTGCTTTTGGTGTAATTTTTGGTGTCTTAATAAATGACAGATTAAATCGATCTCAAAAGAACCAAGACCTTAAGAATAGTCTTGTACGAGAAGCGGGCAGTCAGGCAAGAAGTGTTAGCGTTTCAGCTATCGAACGTATGCGAGAAAAAGGATGGTTAAGAGGTAGTAATGCGTTATTAAACGGTCAAAAATTGAGCAATGCTAATTTAAGTGAAGTAAATTATCTTTCCGAAATTGATATGAGAGGAACCAATCTAGCCTTTGCGAATCTAAGCAAGTCCAATTTATGGTGTAATGATCTTGAAGGTGCTGACTTATGGAGAACAAATCTAAAAGAAGCAAAATTACATTGGGTAGATTTTAAAGAAGCTATTTTAGTTGGAGCTAATTTAGAAGGTGCTAACCTAAGAGATGCCAACCTCGAAGGAGTGATTTTTGATGGCTTTATCTGGAAAAGAACACTGTACGAAGGATATTTTCAAAGTCATCCTGACATTGATCGTGAAATCTATAACGAGGATGAAAAAAAACTTCGCTGGGAAGCATCATTTGATTTAGAAACTACATTACCAGATGGAACTAAATGGACACCTGAAACAGATATGAAACGTTTTACAAATTCAAATCACCCTGATTTTTGGAGACCACCTGAAACTGATGATGAAGGAGAACCATATTGGTGGATGGTAAAAAAATAAGTAATTGTCACATTCTGATAATTTGGACATTATCATGAGCAAAGCAAGAAAAAGCCTTAGATTTTGCCAGTGGGCAAGCAGATAGTACAAAATATCGAGTGTATAACCATATGCAAGACGCAGAACGAATTGCCCAACAACAAACCGCCAAGCACTTTTGGGAAACACATTTTGAGGATTTGCTTGATACACCTATCACTGAGCAGGTTGCATTAGACATCAATCTGTGGGAACGGCTCCAAGATACCTTTGCTATACAGGATAAAGATACTTTATGGGCAGTCATAGCCACACGTATTGTGATTCCCATTCAATCGACACAAATGGCAATGCAGATTATCCGGCTAGCTAAACGAGCAATTGATTCAAACGACAACATGCCAGAGTAAAAAAAGAGAGACATGTACTGGCAACATGCCCCTCGTTATAAAAACAAAAAGTGAAACATTGTACACTGCTCACTCACGCGAACAGAAAAAGCGTCTGCTCAAATATTGTCCTCCTGTGCACTCATCACAGAGACGACCTGAATACATACTGGATTTCACTGTGCAACACGAAGCGAATTGGGTACACTTGAGGTACACAAAAACCCGACCACATTGGTCGTAACTATGTTCAAAAGCACTCGTTTTCTCGGAAAAGTTCGCGGGTGCTTTTGTTTTTATATACGATACCTTCGACTATAACGCATCTGATTGAATCTGCCAACACATTTTGAGCAAAAGTCAGAAATGAATTTTTAAATTGCTGGAAGGCAAGAACTTGCAACATAATAACGCAGACTATAGTTTATCATCGAGGATAGATTGACCCTCATCAGTCATCACATAATAAAGAATATAGCTGTGCGTTTCCGAGTTGCGCGATTGCACCAACCCCCACTTTTCAAGTTCATCTAAGATTGCAAATTCAGATTCAGGAGCTTCATAACGTTCGTCAAAGCTTACAAGATTTTTGCTGACATTTTCCAGCTTAATCCAATGTGCTGACGTAAGTTTATCCACTGAAAAATCTGACATAATATAGTCCTCTTTAAATTATTCTGTTTTAACAGTGAGTTGACATTTGCAAATGCTCACTACATTAACATCATATGCACCATCATACAAAACTCCAGAATTGATATTCGTTGACTTATTGTCTTGCAATTAATCCAATAGAATGCCAAATATATTGAATTTAGATTGGATACTCATTTTTTGAATATACAAGATTTTTATAAGTTTTCGTGACACCCTAGCGCGCATCTCCACGTATAAGAAGTAATAACATAAAACAGAACAGGGAGTCCAAATCATGCAACAAGAACAAAACAACATTCAAAATGAACAACGTGACTGGGAACAAGAATTAGAAGATTTCGGCAACGAAGCCGTTGGACGTGTCAAAGAAATCGTCGCTGAAGGGAATGTGCGTCGTCTAGTTATCCGTAAAGCTGACGAATCCGAATTACTCAATGTGCCGTTAACACCTGCTGTAGTTGTCGGCGTGGTGCTGACCTTCTGGATGCCATATATGACGATACTAGCTGTTGTCGCTGGCTTTGTGGCTAAGCTCAAAGTCGAGGTCGTGCAGATTGAAACCGTTGACGATAACACAGAAACTGTCGAAATCACCGCATAAGCGATACCATAATCTATAAAAACACAAACAGGCAGAAAACCTCTGCCTGTTTGCATTTCAGTCTATATTGCTTCAGTAACCCTAACCGCTGAAAGCTTCCTCAATCGCACGGGTGAGTGTCTGTTGGTCATCATCGAAGCCAACTTCAAAAATCATAATCCCACCCAAGCCAAAGCGTTCAACATACGAGACCTTATGTTGAATGGAGCGCGGGTTCTCGTAGCTCACTGCAACACGACGGTCGGCATTGTACATCCACGCAGTTTTGGTCTCTTCATCGAAGAACTTGGTGTAATTGTCGCTTTCGAGCAAAGGGCCTATATCCCGATAATAGAGTGTGCCGTTAGCACGAGTACCTGTTGGGATACCTGTCGCAGGTTCATATAAGCCAAAGACCTCATTGGGGCGAACATTGCTCCATGTCTGTGCATAGAAGCCCAAGCCAATCACAATCTTTTCAGCTGGTACACCCATATTCAAGAAATCATTCACTGTCCCATCGACGTTATATAGGGTCTGCTCGGTTTCAGAACGCGGATCACGTTGGCTGGCATAAAGTGGTGCATGTGGACTAGCGACTTCACTCCATGCGCCAGTGTATCCATAGGTCGAAACATTCATCCAATCCAAATAAGGGTGCATTGCACCGAGGTCGAAGTATTGATAGAGTGCCTCTGATGATGGAACCAAAGCAGTCAGCAAATAACTACGGTCATCTGTATCACTTGCCTCATCGAGTTCTTCACGCAAAGTCCGCAACAATGAGACGAAATTTGAGGTATCTTCATCACTGGCAGTTTCAGGTGTAGCTCCCCCATCAACAGGGAAACGCCAATCAATATCAATACCATCGAGTTCATAGGTTCGCATCAAGCCAATACAGGAGCGAGCAAATCGTACCCGCGCGGATTCATCGGCTGAGACAATCGGGAACTGCTCCGACAAATCCCAACCACCAACACTCATAATAATTTTGAGGTTAGGGTTCTCACCCCGCATCATTTGCAACTGGTTGATATTGCCCCGAACACGATCCGTCTGTTTATCGCCGGGATATAGATAACCAACGTCTGCCCACTCATCTGTCGAAACACATTGTCCATTTTCTGAGATAGTAAAGGGACGATAGTTGATATGTGTAACTATAGATGGGTCAATATCGGTGACATAGAAATCTAAATCATAAATGCTATACGAGGAGAAATATCCAACAACACGGTTTTCTGGTGCAAGTGGTGGTGTTTCTTGTGCATGGGTCGCAATGAGAAATGAGAAGCAAATCGTTGCAATAGTGATAAAGCGAAGACGCATAATGACCTCTACATGTAATGACTACAATAAAACAAATCCCTTAACAAAACTATTCTCTAAAATATCATTTAAAAAGTGAATATAAGAACTGTCGGGGTTATGTAAAAAAAGGGAGAAACGGTCGTCATTCGTTTCCCCCAACACCTAGATGTATAAAATTTTGCTACAGCTTACAGTTCATCGACGATTGGACAATCGTCTTTTTGTACCTGACGAAGCTCAACGGGCCAGCCGTTGTTTTCGTAGGTAAACAGAACTTCCGAGTTTTCAATAGAGCGACGTACCAGTTCGAGCTTAAATGCTTCCACATCAATGGTGACCTGATTCGTGGATAAGATGTAATCAATGTTACAGTGGTCATCATCGAGCAAGTTGAACTTAATCGCCGGATCCACATCGACACGCCAGTAGTGGTGTGTGCCGGGGAATTCTTCACGTAAGTCGATAAAGGCGTAATTATCCACGACAATCACCGCATTAGAATCGACATTTTCTTTAATCCAATTAATTGCCTCAACCTGACCCGCTACCTGATTTTCAGTGTAGATGTCAGTCCGAGTCATGTAGGTTGTATAGAAGGGGTATGTGACAACAACGAGAATAATCAGTCCTGCAATCCCTTTAAAGAAGAAATTAGGGAGGCTATTGGCAAGGTGCATCAGAATACCAACAACAATACCAATATTGATTGCTAAGAACGGTAACAGCACCACAATATCCGAGGTGTAAATTCGTTTGACGAATAGCAAGTAGAACATGTAGGCAATTGTCATCAAAATAGCAGAGCGATAGGGTCGGTTTTCAAATGAGAGCAAGAAAACAAATACCGTCGCTACTAACCCACCAAAGATAAGAACAGGGTCTGCACCGGGATTTTGCAGGTTGACCCAAGAGTCAAAACTTTCGGTCAAGCCAACGCCAAACTCAAGGGCATTCCGCTCCGCAAATTGCTCAATCAAACTAACATGCGGGAAGTCGCCACCAAGTAATGTACCTTGTGGGAACAATTCTTGACGCATTTGAGCATATAGCGGGAAGAAGGATATGACAAGCAATGCAATCACCAGCCATTGATAAGTTGCAAAACGGCGATGATGTTTATGTGATTGTGTCAGGATAATCAAGAACATAGCAGGTAATAGACCCAGCGCGGCAATCTTTGTCTGTACAGCCAGCCCAAAGACAAGCGCACTTGCAATGTAATGTAACAGTGTCCGGTCTTTACCAATAATCAGATAGAGTGCTGTGAGAACCCACATCAACATAATATTATCGAGTAGGATTCGTCGCTGATAAATCACAGATAGTGGCGAGAAGCTGAAGATAAGCACAGCTACAATGGACGCTATGGTATTGCCTGATATTTTATAGGTAATGCCGTATATCATCGCTATCGTGATGAGATGTGCCAGCAACATAAACAGGCGACCAGATTCTAAATCACTCTCAAAGACTTCAAGGTGATCTGTCGCCGCTAGCCACACACTCAGCAACAATGACCCCGCAGGTGGTTCTTCATATGTATAGGTGTAAGGCGAGAGGTCACCACCATTTTTAGCTGACCACGCATTCGACATGTTGGTGCCTTCCGCATCCTGAAAATACGGGAAGTAAAACAGGTTTTGGGATTGCACTGCAAAAATTAAGAACATGAGCAGGGCTACAATATATAGCCCTTTGCGATTGAGATTAATTTCCATTGATTAGTGTCCCCCCATTGTTGCACGGTGTAGGTTAGAGTGTGATGTCTTTTCCCATGCCGCTTGACCAACCATCATACGATAGAGGGCGCGGACTGCAGCTGCTGCTAACATAAGTTGATACGGATAGAAGTACAAAATCATCTTGAGCGTTAATCCAAGTGGCATACGCTTATTGTATGCAGACGTGAACTCCCGTATACCAATCAAATTGGTGATACACTGAATCACAAGAATATAGATTGGGAAGTAGGACAACATTGCGAGTGGTACAGGCACTTGTTGTGTCAGCGCAATATAGATACCAATCGGCAGGAACAACAGCGTGACAGCTTGAATCAACGAGTTGAGCAAGATATAGAGTGCAACCATACGTTGTTTGAACTGTGGTAGCTTCGCCCAGTCGCCTTTGAAGAACATCTGATAGAAACCCTGTACCCAGCGTGTACGTTGCTTAATGAAGCTCTCGACTGTGTCCGGTGTTTCTTCTTGTGTCGCATGTTTTTCATCATAGACGATTTCGATATTTGCACCCATTGCTGTCAGGCGGAAGCCAACATCAGCATCTTCGGTGAGGCATCCTTCATCCCAGCCACCGATTCTTTCCATCCAGTGACGTTTGAAGAAGACCGTGTTACCACCCAATGGGGTCACATTAAATTCGCGGGTGAAAGCATGTAGACCAGATTTGAACCAGAAGAAGTATTCCAGAACGTTAAAGGCACTGAACCATGTTGACTCAAAGTTCATCAACTGTACACCCGACTGAACAACATCAGCTTCTTTATTGACCATCACGGTGTTAACGACCTGATAAATTTCAGGGTGTGGGTCATCTTCTGCATCGAAGATACAAACCACGTCCATCTTGGATGCCGCCAGCCCACGATTCAAACCGTTGGGTTTATTCTTTGGACCTTCAGTAAATGTAATCAAGCGAACATTGGGGTCACCGATTTCTTCAATCGCCCGTTTTGTCTCGGCAATGGTTTCGTCATCATCTTCATCACGAACCATGATGAGAATTTCTTTCATATGGGCGGGATATTCAATATTGTTGACACTATGGATTGTCTGCCGGATAACAGATTCTTCTTTACGAGCAGGCAAAATCGCAGTGAAGGAATATTGTGGTTCAACAAATTCGCGTGGTGAACGACTTTCTTCCAGTTTATCGGGATGATTCCATGTGTACATCATGTAGTAGAGAGTGAACAATCCCGGAGGCATCAGCAACACCGTCATGATGATAATGAATGCCGCAACCAATTGTGGGTTCTGTGAAGTCAGAGCAACACGAATTGGCTCAGGTACATATTCCAATGGACGCGCCAGAATATCACCGAGTGTTTCTTGTGCCGTAGCTTCCTCAGCAACACCGGGTACAGCTTCTAATGCGCTGGTGTGTTCGAGACCATCAGCAAGTGTGTAATTGTAATTTAGTTGTGTGGACATCCCGTCAATAAGAACCAGACGAGGCGCATCACTATTATCAACCACAGGGGCTTCAATGTCTGGTGCACCTTCGGTTGTATCTGTACCACCCAATGCAGGGAGCGAATCTATAATGCTGACTGTAAATTCAGTATTTACCACACGGATTTCGCCGTTGCTGTCTTGCAACTGCAAGGTCATCTGATAGATACCAGCATCAAGCCCGGCTAAATCAAGGTCATAGCTAATAGGTAATTCATTGAAGGTTTCGAGCAAGAAGCCATTTAAGGTCAAATCAGCGCGGAACAACTCAGTATCATCAACAATTGCAATGTTGATTGGCATGATGTTGTTGCCAACACCCATTTCACTTTCGAGTGCATTAACAGCATCAGCCAGTGTTATTCCATTAGATTGTGTGACGGCTGTGTCTTCTACAATAACATCCCCAGCACCATCATCAATAATTGGGTCGGTCAGGTCTGTTGAAATTTCAGCAGTTGTCCCCTCAATGCCGAGGTCAGAAATTTCATCTGGGATAGCTGGAATTTCTTGTGAGCCTGTATCGCCTAAACTCACAATCGGTCCTGAATTGGTTGAGTTGGTGACCAGTGTATTGTTGGTATTTTCAATATCTTCAAAACTGCTCATCAAGTTCGCATATGCGCTATCAATATCATTGAGCGATTCTGTTTTGAAGAGTTCACCGCCTGTTTGTGATGTTAATTCAGTCAGGTAGGCTTCATCAATCCAGTTACCAATACCAATGGCATGAACGAGAACATTGTTTCCCTCTGCCTTAACCAGCCCCTGAGCGCGTGTAGCACTGCTTTGTTCGCCGTATTCGCCACCATCACTGAGCAGAATCACCACTGGATTATCGACATCAGCCGATGCAGCAAGGTCAACCGCCATATCTGTTCCATCATAAAGAGCAGTGACACCAGCGGTTTGCAAATCAGATAATGCAATTTCTAAATCAGTCCGATTAATGGTGAAGTCTTGTACCATCTCGGCTTTGTTTGCAAATGTCACGACTGCGACTGGAATTGATGGGTCAATGCCTTGAACAAAGTCAATCGACATTTCAGATGCACGTTCCAATGGGAAACCGTACATACTATCGCTTACATCAATAGCGATAACAACAGCGGTACTTCCTGTGCTAGGTGCTTCAAAACCCTGAAATAGTGCTTCATTAGGTATGCCCGGTGCAACATCCGCATCAACAGGGTCATTAATAAATGCTGTCGTGCGTCCTGTGTCCGTTGCAACTTCTGGAACTACAGATTCCTCAACAACCGTTTCAGGCTGTGTAAGCGGTGGAATTGTCACTGTAGATTGTTCCAACACTGCATCAGATGGCACAACCCCATGTAAGAGTTCAGCAACATCTTGTTGGACAGTTTCAAGTTCTAAGGCATTATCGACAGTTGTGAGTGTTCCACCAGTCACATCAGCGAGTTGTTGTAAGAAGTCAGCGTCTGTCCATTTGCCTACCCCAATCGGCAAAATAACGACACCATTTTCTTCTGCCATCTTCATTCCGTCATAGCGTCCAGCGGTGCTTTCTACACCAGATTCCGGACTGTCACTGACTAGAACAACGATTTTGCTGGCAGTATCAAGTGTTGTTGCGAGCTGAACTGATTCGTAGACACCATCATAAAGTGCAGTTGCCCCACCTGCATTAACCGAAACAATTGCCTCAGTCAGTTGGGTGCGGTCTGTCGTATATGGTTGAATCACTTCGGAGTTGGAAGCGAATGTGACAAGCGCGATTGATATGTCTTCATCAAATGTATTGATGAGATACAACGCTGTCTTCTTCACTTCATCTAGTGGCACACCATACATTGTATCGCTTACATCAAGTGCGATAACAACGGATGTGTCTGCACGGTCAGGGTTTGTCGTTGACATACGCATCGCCTGACTGCGATAAGATTGTGAGATAAAATCTTGGGCATAATTGAGATCATGCTTCAGTGTGGTTCCTGTAGAATCAATAGGACCAATTAATGAAGCAAGTATCAAAATAGTTGATAACAGCAAGTTCATATTTTGATTCCCCTTCGTCACCTGACGGGGTGACGACTTCTGTTGCTGTGCAAAATTGACGATACAGAAATCAATTTAAGTCTAAATTGACCTCTGTCTTACATATTATGCAATACATCGTAATATAACACAAGTTAGCTATATAACGGAAATTTCATATATTTATTGTTTATAATGACTAAAAAAGGCTGTCACCCTTGATATAACAAGGATTAGGGGTTCAATCAATAAAGGCTATAAGTTTCATTAAGGTATGTTACGCTCTATATTACCGTACCCATCGGCAAGGTATATAATTGCAAACAAAGCCAGACTTTGATTGAAATAATACGGGTCGCGGTGATGCAAAAAGCCAGTTGCCCCATTCTGAGTAGCAAAGTTGTACAAGTCATATTCTAAGCGGGTTTGCAACGCAGTATCCCCATTCGCAATCGCAGAAAATAGCCACATACCGAGCATAGCTTCATCCTGATAATCAACAGTTGTTACACCCTGCATATTGTACATTCTGGCAAAATTAGAAGCATTAAGACTATTGATGAAGGTCGTCCCTTGCTTAATCCAATCACAGGCACGCAGGTCATCAAACCACAAACAATCTAAGCCAATCCGCCATAATACGCGAATGGCATCATACCCCATCTCATAACTACAGATGTCATCTCCTAGCTCATGCTCCTCACAATATTCATAAGCAGGCTCGCCATTAGCAGTAGACCAATCTGGCGCAAGCCCAAGCCCGTTGCCGTCTGTAGCGTAGAGCATTTCATAACCCGTATCAATGAGTTGCTTCCATTGATTACGCCCAATGAAGTCGTCATATAACCGAAACCATGCCGGCGAAAAATAGGATAGATTCACTATCGCCTGCCCGCCCCCACCGTAATTATTACCGGGCTTAATATAACGTCCATTGACGATAGAGTGCGTCCAGATGTTATCAAGTAATTCTGTAGCCCCCCCACGATAATCCATCAGGATCGAATCTTGCCACACTCCTACTCGCACTCGTTGGTCAGCAAAAATCAATGCCATCGCAATATCAAAGTCTGCATCAGTAGCCGACCCAAACCCAACAATAGTCCCGTTACTATCAATGCGCCAATGATATAATCCCGTCTCATCGTCACGCATAATGCGCCGTGCACTATCATAAATCAGGTCAAAAGTATCTTGGTCATCATGCAACACTGCCAACAATAAGCCATAGCCAACACCCTCACTCACAGCGTAATATCCTGATAATGGGTCAAACACCAAACCGAGATTATTCCCACAATTTGCCCCACAAAAAATATAATTCTGCTTATAGCGCGCCCATGCACTCGCAGAAATATCAGACCAGTTACGGGTTGTGCCAATCATATTATTCTGGGCTTTCACGCTGATGGATATAGATATAAGGAAGATAATGAGAAGAAATTTTGTGAGAATGTGGTGTTTGATTATCAAGTTGCCTATCCGTTGCCAGTTATCAATCTATCTATACGCCATAGTAGCCTAGTTATCGGAAAGATGACAAGACAACATTTCAATAAATTAACATTACACAGATTTGTTTACATTTTTATCAGAAATTAAACAGGTGGCTACTTGCAATCAATCGTTATAATTTGTAATATTATTATGTGATTTTAGCGTATCTATGCAATCACACTCGTTAGCAGGAACAGAATAGCAGGATGGGGATAGAGATTGAAACGTTTAATTATAAACTTAATACAAAACCGAATACCCCGCCAAAATATTACATTAATTTCGTCCTTAATATTCGCAATAGTTGCCATCGCCCTCCCAATTGCATTCATCACCCTTAGCATTCACCAAGGCACACTACCCAATCAATATACAGATTGGCAAGCATGGCTGGAAGAACTCTGGTATTTAATCCCTTTTGGCATTGCGGGATTGCTCTCTTGGGCGACATGGGGCTTACGTTGGGTTGTCTCACGTCAGTATCAGCCGATTCAGAATGATTTCCGCACCACCACATCTGTAATTGTCCCCTCATACCGTGAAGACCCTGATGTGACATTGCGTTGTTTAGAAACATGGCTTCGTGATGAACCTGACGAAATTATCATGGTTGTTGATGTCGATGACAAAGATATGCTCTCAGCACTCAAGTCATATGAAGAAGCCAACCCCACCCTGCGTGTCATTCCATTTAAACATGAGGGGAAACGCTCTGCATTAGCTGTTGGCATCCGCGAAGCACAGTATGACATCTTCGTTCTGACCGACTCTGATACCGCATGGGAAGCCGGATTAATCGAGCAAATTCAAATGCCTTTCGCAGCCCCCGAAGTCGGTGGAGTTAGCACACGCCAAAATGCTCACCTACGCGACACTAGCATCTGGCGGATTGTAGCCGATTGGCTCGTCAATACACGTTATCTCGATTATGTTCCCTTAGAAGGTATGGTTGGTGGTGTGACCTGCTTATCCGGTCGCACAGCAGCCTATCGTCGTGAGGTTGTTTTACCTGTTGTTCAACACATGGAATATGAATATTTTCTGGGACGTTTATGTGTCGCTGGGGATGATGGTCGTCTAACATGGCTGACACTGGCACAGGGATATAAGACTGTTTATCAGGGGACAGCCCGTGCATGGTCGATGTTCCCGAATAAATTACACGCCTTCATTAAACAGCGTATTCGCTGGAGTCGAAATTCGTTCCGCTGTTATGTTACAGCGATGGCGAAGGGTTGGCTCTGGGAACAACCTGTCGTCACACAAATTCGAGTTCTACAAATCTTGTTCACCCCACTCACTGCATTTTTCATGCTCGGTTATGTGTTCTTGCTGGGTTTTCAAGGCAATTGGTGGCTGTTTGCTGTTGCGGCTATATGGCTGTTTGTCGGGCGTGGTATCCGCAGTATCTCACATTTACGCGAACATCCCCGTGATATTTTTGCCTTACCGCTGGTCACAGTCATGATTATTGTGATTGCCCTACCGATTAAGATTTATGCCTTCTTCACGATGAACAAACACGGTTGGCTGACGCGCAGTGATGAATCATCTGGTGGAGAAGCACAATCAGAATCGTCACTTTATGAAAATCCAGAACTGGTTGCCGATTTACCCGACCCAACCATGACATCCGTTGTTTCCGAAATCTCATAACAGGTGGACATCATGCTGAAAAAACACATTTTCACGAGGGGTTTGCTACCTGTTTACATAATAATAACAGGACTGACCATACAAGGGATTATTGTGACTGCACAAGACTTATACGGTGCTGACCAAACAGATATCGCTGTATTGAGCGAAACAACCCGCATCAATGACCTATCCCCGCTCACCAACCGGAGCGGGTATCCAGAACCAGCCATTACAACATTGCCCACCCTTGAACGTGAACGGCGCGATAACCGTCAAACACCCTTTGGCAATACCTATCAGCGTTTAGTTGAGGTCAGCAACAGCGCAGAGCTAACCAATGCTTTGCAAAATGCAGAACCGGGAGACTACATCAAACTGGCAAATGGCATCTATCAAGATGAATTTATTGCCAATCGCTCCGGCGAACTCGATTCCCCGATTGTGATACATGGGTCGCGTGGTGCAATTCTGGAAGCAGCCCTCAATACACGCGGTTATGGTTTTTATTTGAATGCCAATCATTGGGTATTATCTGGTTTTACAATTCGTAATGCCGCCAAAGGTGTCATGGCAGATGAAGCCAACAACAATATCATCAGCGGTTTGCACATCTATAACATCGGAGACGAGGGGATTCACCTCCGCCGGAATAGCTCCAATAACATCGTGCAATATAACTGGATTCAAGACACCGGATTACGTCAACCAGACTTCGGCGAAGGGGTCTATATCGGTAGTGCTATCTCAAATTGGGAGGCACTCACCAATGGACAACCCGATAAAAGTGACAATAACCATGTCATCAGCAATTTGATTGGTCCCGGCATTACCGCTGAAGGCATTGATATTAAAGAAGGGACAACAGGTGGGCTTGTCCGCAACAACACCTTTATCTCCGAGAGTAACAATGTTGGCGATTCGTGGATAGATACCAAAGGCAATAATTATCTGGTATCGGATAATGCAGGTGTGCGCCCCACCGAAGACACCTACAATAACCCCTATCCTGTCTTCCAAATTACGCCAGAATGGGGACAAAACAATACCATAGAAAACAACGAGGACATCGTCTTTGATGCTATCCTCAAGCCCCCCTTTCGTGTTATCCATTCCACCACAGGGAGCAGTAATATTGTCCTGCCAGAACGCCCATTACGCTACACTATCGCGGAGTTAATTATCCGTTTTCCAGAATCCTTTGAACAATTGGGACGTAGCACCTTCTTACTCAAAGAACATGTTATTGTGGGCACAGGGGCAACTCTCAACATTACAGATTTAGATGGTCTCTATCTGCTCAGTTCGGCTGACCATCTCACATCTATCACCGGACAAGAAGCAGAAATACACTTCGGAAATACCACTGACCAACCCTTACAAATCCAATCATGGCAAGCCGTTGGAGAACCTTCAACTGAACCAGTTCGTGCCTATATCGCCTTGCGTGGTGGCACAATGACAGCTCACAATACAGTATTTTCTTATCTAGGATTCAATCCAGATATGTTCTCTGGTGTGGCATGGATGGGATATTTACCTGAGCCGACACTGCAAGAACCAACGATGCGTGTAACAGGTGACATCACAGGGTCACAATTTCATCATAATTATCACGGCGCATACACATGGGAAGCCAGTAATATGACATGGCGTGACAACCTATTTGCAGAAAATACACGCTCCGGCTTGAATGTCAGTGATTTTTCTATTGGCTTCGTTGTGGATACCAACACCGCACAGGATAACGGTAGTCACGGGTTCTTACTCTCGCGCGGGTCACTATCGCATACTATCAGTAACAATCAAGCCCTACGCAATGGCGGGAATGGCATCATGCTAGATGATGGACAACGCTTCGAGGAGGGCGACACCCGCTATGACCGGACTGCCCCATCAACCCAAAACACTGTCACCAACAACACCATGATTGATAATGTGGATGGTATTGTGCTAGAAGGCAGTAGCGAAAATACGATTCAATATAATCTGGTATCGGGCTTACATCGGTATGGTATTCGCTTGAATAGCAGTTCTAATGGCAATCTCGTTGAACTGAATCGGATTGATGGTGTGGAACGGCATAATGTCTATGTCTACGAAAACTCAAATGGTAATCGTGTCCTCAACAATAACCTCACAGGGGGACGTAGTGGACTCGCTATTGATACCAGTGACGATACTCAATTTGAAAGTAACCTGATTCGCAATGTGCGTGGGTCCGCTATTATCTTGCAGAATGACATCACCGAGGCAACCATCGACAACAATTGGTTACATGGGGCTGGCAATGATGTAGTTCGGCTAGAGAATAACAACAATTTCGACCCGGAAACGGTCATTGCGGGCAACAATACCAACGAGTGGAAATTTGCACCACCTGCCATTCTCGCCTATCCGACCTTGTTCACATGGTTGTTTATTGTCGGCATCCCAATTTTCATGAAGTTGATTGTCGTTATTCGGCATCGGCTTGGCTATCGTTACGAACTCAAACTGTAGCTATCACCTGTTAGGATTCGCAGTTTATGTCGTTTATCTCGCTTGAATTTGTCGTTTTTATGGTGGTCATCGTACCACTATATTTTTTGATACCCCGTCGCTTCAGTGGCTTATTATTGCTGGTCGCCAGTTATTATTTTTATACACGCTGGAACGCGGATTATATTGTCCTGATTATGTTTTCGACGTTGGTCGATTACTTTATCGGCAACTTTTTGAGTGCATCGCAAGACGGGCGCGAGAACCTCAAATTTTTCCGTCGCTTTTTGCTACTCATCAGTGTCGTGACAAATCTTGGTGTATTGTTCATCTTCAAGTATTACAATTTCTACGTCGATTCGGTGACGACATTAGCCACAATGGCGGATATTCCCGTATCTGTTGAAGCGATTGATGTATTGCTACCTGTCGGGATTTCGTTCTATACCTTCCAATCTATGGCATACACCATCGACATCTACCGAGGCAACATCAAAGCAGAATCTAGCCTGATACGCTTTGCTGCTTATATCGCCTTTTTCCCGCAGTTGGTCGCGGGACCAATTGAACGGGCGAGCAATCTACTGCCACAATTTAAAGAAAAACACCGCTTTGACGTTGACCGAGTCGTATCCGGTTTACGAATTATTTTATGGGGCGCGTTCAAAAAGGTTGTTATCGCTGACCGTTTGGCTATTTTCGTAGACCACATTTACGCAAATCCTGAAGGGTTTGGTGGTGGCACAATGCTATTGGCGACAGTGTTCTTCGGCATTCAGATTTATTGTGACTTCTCTGGCTACTCTGATATTGCGATTGGGACAGCGCGGATTATCGGTTTTAACCTGATGGAAAATTTCCGTTTCCCCTACTTTGCACTATCTATCCGCGACTTCTGGCGACGCTGGCATATCTCGTTATCAACGTGGTTTCGGGATTATGTCTACTTTCCGCTAGGTGGCAATCGGGTGTCACTGATTCGTAACTTGTTTAACCTGTTTATCGTGTTTCTTATCAGCGGGTTATGGCATGGTGCGGCGTGGACATTTGTTATCTGGGGCGCGGTGCATGGCATCTTCATTGCACTAGAGACCTTATTTGACCGCCTCAATATCAAGCTACCATCTATCAAATTATTGCGCTGGTTTTATACATTCGGGGTGGTGACATTACTATGGGCATTCTTCCGTGCAACTGATGTGACTGATGTCTTCTATATGTTCACCCATCTATTTGATACAACAGGCACAGGGCTCGACCCACTGTCAGCCTATACTACGACTTACTTTGAGCCAATTGTTGAGTTTGGGATTTCCATAGCTGTAATTGTGATTTTGTTTTTTGTCGATTGGCTTGATAAAGACTATGCCATTATTCAAAACTTTGGCAAAGCACCTGTATTCATTAAATACCCTGCCTATTATTTTCTGGCATTCAGCGTCATTGTGTCTTATATGTTATATGGTCTGAACCTTGAGCCGACCTTTATCTATTTCCAATTCTAGTCCGGCAAGATAGCAATCGAGAACGTCTTATGCAGACCCTCAAATTTTTCATCAAGCTTATTCTGTTTAGCCTACCATTTATGGGATTTATTGCTGTTCCCGCAGTCGTTGGTGAACTTGTGCCAATACAGCTCGTGGTAGAGCAACAACAGACCAGTGAGCAAGATTTTCTCTATGGTCCACAATTTGCATGGCGCGACAATTTGTTTGCCTACCGTGTCGAGACTATCAACTATCGCAAACCGGAGATACTTGTGCTCGGGAGTTCGCGCACCACCAATATACGCTCACAAGTTTTTGATAAGCAACCACAGACGTTTTACAATGCCTCAGTCGAAGGCTTCAACATCAACGAGAATGAGCGACTACTGTATAGCATTAACCCCGATGCCTTACCCAAAATCCTATTATTGGGCATGAACCAGAATCTATTCAAAACAGAGAATATCTTACTAGAGACCACCCGCCCCACCCAACTTACCAACGAAATTCCGATTGAAGAACTCGTATTAGGGACAATCTACCGCACACTAGAGGATGTCATCACCGAGGAAGGCTTTGTACAAACAGGGTTAGCAGGCACAGATATTTTCCCTGAAACCACCCTCTACGGCACACGGGCGCACACCTTCGGGCATGGCTATCTGGCAGATGGCAGTACCCGCAATCGTGTCGTGGAACAATGGAGTCGTGGGTATATTACGCAGGAAACCCGTCGTGACCAATCCGAACTGGCAAACCGTGAAAATAAATTTCGACCCGGCGACACCGTCAATCAAGAATATCTGAATATTGTAGAAGGCATGTTGCAATACGGGCAGGAAAATGACATTCAAGTAGTCGGATTCTTGCCTCCTTTCGCGCCAGCCTTTTATGAAGAACTCCGTGCCAGTGATGATTTTGATTTTATGTTTGAGGCGAGTCGGGAGTTATCACAACTCTATGCGGAGTATGATGCTTATTATTTTGACTTCACCAGCCCGTACCATTTCCAGCTTGGTGAGCGTAACTTCCGTGATAGTTGGCACTCATCCGACTATATTATGTCGCAGATTGTCCTGACGATGGCATGGATAACGCCAGAATTATTCGACCCATACCTGTCCATAACACGGCTATCAGAAGCAATAACAGATACAACCGACCCGAATATGATGTTCTTCGAGGCGGGTGAAAAAATTAATCCAGCAGTCCCAAGTGCGGTTGTGCAATTGATTAACGAAGGAATTGAATGGGATGTGTCCTTACTATCCGCCGTTCGTGCCTATAATCGCGCTTTGTTCAGCCCATCAGATGAGTATGATTTGCTCGTCCGTACACTCAATCAAGCTATTGTGGTATACCCTGATGTAGCCCCACTATATTTGTGGCGGGCACAGGTCTATTTCCGGTCAGAGAATGTCCCACTACTGGTCAATGATGTAGCAACAGCCCTTGAGCTAGACCCTGCTATTGATGTTCCTTTGCGTCTCCTCGGTGTCTATCTGGCAAACAGTGGCGCGAATGGACGTGAGCAAATCAATGATGTGATTGCACGGAATCCTGATGCGTCATGGGCATATCTGGCACGGGCGGATTTACTATTTGCCAATGGTGATTATCAATCAGCACGGGATGATTATCTGGTGTCGTATCAATTAGAGCGAACATCTGATAGCCGTGATGGGTATATTGACAGCCTGATTGCATTAGATGATGTCGATGGTGTTTTGTCATTTATCAATGTGGCGTTTCAGGGAACAGATGATGACCTTGTATTGCTAGAACGACGGGCTGAAATTTATACAGACCTAGCTTTTTATGACGAAGCCGTCCGTGATTATCAGCGTGCTTATAACCTGACAGACCGCACCAATCCGGCTTATATCGTGCGACAAGGTGACGTCTATGCGACGGCAGAACAATATGAGACAGCTATTACAACCTATGAAGATGCCATCACTTACTTTGATAATCCGGGGTATATCTATTCACGGTTGGGTGATGTCTATACAGCGATTGACGACACTGCAACCGCCATCAATTATTATCAGCAAGCGATTGACAGCAGTCCCAATAATATCGTCGGGTACATCCGGCTGATGGATTATTATGTCGGACAAAACAATTACGAGCAAGCAATTGATTTGGCAACAGAAGCAATTGAGAATGCCAATGCTGAAGCCTGGATTTATGGGCGACGCGGACGTTATTATCGTGAGCTTGAAGATTATGACTCTGCGCTGGCGGACTTCTTGACGATGACAGAATTAGAGCCAATGGTGTTATCGCATCACTATTTTGTGGGCGATATGTACTTCCAACTAGAACAATATGAAGAAGCTCAACAATGGCTGGAACGTGCGCTGACAGTAGAATCGCCTGTGGTCGGGACATTTGCGCGACTGGCTGACATATACGAACGCAATACAGATTATGCGTCTGCAATAGTCATGATGGAACGTGCGCTGATGTTATACCCTGATGAGGATTGGTTACGCGACCGACTCGACCATTATACTGAAGCACTAGCGACACAAGACATCATCAATTAAAAAAGCCCCGATGTATTTGCATCGAGGCTTCTACTTGTTATCGTGAGATGTTGCTAAGCTTATGATACGTTGACTTTACGTTTTTGCTTGGGTTGCTCATCATCACCAGAAATTGCTTTGACGATAGCGACGATAATCACAATTGGAACGATGATGGGTAAGAAGCCTGCAACGATGCCAATCATTGCCCCAACAAAACCGAGAACTGCACCCAATACGCCGAATACTACACCAATCACTGCGCCGATAATCCCGAAGACGAGACCGATGATGGCACCGACAATACCGAAGACTAGTTCAATCAATCCGCCTGCCCCAACCAACAGCAGGATACCTAGACCAATCAGCAATAGTGCTTGATTGTTGTTATTGTTTGATAGCTCGTTGTTTTTTTGCTTTTCCATTTGTAAACCGACTCCCTTTTCTGTTTTTCGTGTATACCTCTTATACGCAGGAGTTTGTCATTTGGTTACAGGATTGCGTTGTATTTATTATTTTTTTGCAATTTGAGCCTAATGCAAAAGTCGCGCTGGCTGGTGTAGCACAACGCGACTTTGAGAATTTAATGTTGAGGTTGTGGCTTAGTTTTCGTCGCCGAAGTCACGATCACTACTTTGATCAGCAGTAATGGTATCTTGATCGCCACCTGTGGTTGGGTCATCGCTGGTGTTACTATCGACACGGTTATCACCTGCTGCACGGTCACTATTGTCGCCGTCAACGGTATCCACTGTATCTGTGCCCGCACCACCTGTACCTGCACTACCGCCATTTGAACGGTTATCGTTATCACCATAGACACGGTCGGTATCGTTCGCAGTGTCATCTGTATCTGTCACGATGTCGTCACCATCATCGCCAGACCCTGCATTTCGGTTGTCATTACCACCATACACTAAGTCGTTATCGTCATTACCTTCGACATCATCCGACCCACTGGTGTCATCACCTGAACCACCATCTTGATTGTTGTTACCGCCATAGGCTTCATCAGCACCAGCACCTGCTTCGATAACGTCACCGCCATCATCACCGGAACCGCCACCTGTGTTGTTATTACCACCCCAGATGTCATCGGCACCATCATCACCATAGATAGTATCATCGCCATCAACACCGCTACCTGTCGCGCCATTGTTGTTACCACCATAGAGGTCATCATCGCCGTCGCCACCGTAGATGGTGTCATTACCACCGGAGGCATCACTACCGTTGGTGTTGTTGTTATCACCATAAATCACATCAGCATCATCGCCACCGTAGATGGTGTCATTACCGCCGGATGTACCGGATGCTGGATTTTGTGTATCCCCATAGATGTTATCTGCGCCTGCTTCACCGTAGAGGGTATCATCGCCACCCTGACCGTCGATGTTATCCGCACCACCGCCACCGTAGATAACGTTGTTACCATCGCTACCACTGATGTTATCAGCAAAACCACTACCGCTGACATTTTCAATGCTGGTCAAGGTATCACTACCACCATCGCCATCATCATCTGCATTACCGGATTTCAAGTCAACATCGACACCTGCTGCAGCGTCTTTGTAGCTGACGGTATCGGTATCATTACCGCCGTCGATATTATCGTTGCCACCGTTACCTTGAATGAAGTCGTCACCATCGCCACCTTGCAGGTCATTGTCGCTATCATTACCGACAATCGTGTCGTCGAAGCTAGAACCAATAACATCTTCAGCATCTGTGATGGTGTGGTTATCACTCGCACTTGTACCGGAAACATTACCAACACCTGTCTCAAGGTCGATACTGATTGCATCACCGAGACCGGAGTAATCGACAAGGTCTATACCACCACCTGCGTCAATTGTTGTTGAGACTGCATCATTGACGATAATGGTATCGTTGTTACTGGTTGCAGTAATCGCTTCGATGCTGGTCAATGTTGTTGTATCGCTTGTACCGGATACGGCTACTGATACCGAACCACTACCAAGCGTGGCAGTAATTGAACTACTCGCATCAACAACCGTTGTGACAACAGAGTAGTCTACACTGTCTGTTCCTGTACCACCGTCAATCACATCGTTACCCGCGCTGTAGACAATCGTGTCATTACCACCAGCACCGGAGATATTATTGTCGAGGCTGTTGCCTTCAATGGTATCGTCGTTATCTGTACCAATCACATTGGCAATCATGTTATTCATCGTCAGTGTCAAGTTCGAGGCAATGCTCTGGCTTGTATTGTCGCTCAGGTCAATATCAATGCCTGAACCAGTGAAGCCACTGAAATCAAGGGTATCAGTAGTAGTGCTGGTCGAGATTGTGATTATTGTAGCAGCACCACCGCCGCCAATAAACTCAAAGGTGTTACCAATTGATGTACCTGAGCCAGCATCGAAGAAGAATGTACCACCAATGTCTGTATCAATGATGAAGATGTCATCCGCATCACCTGTGACCACGGTCTCGAAGTCTATCAGTGTGTCTGTACCCACATCTGTACCGACTGCTGTGAAGTCATCTGTACCTGTCTGTGTGACAGTGATAGAGTTGGTTGCAAAGCTAGCATCGTAGGTGTCACCTGTTGCGGTTGACTCACCGAGTGCATCAATGGTGTTGTCGTTGGAATCATTGATGATGAAGGTATCATCACCTGTGCTACCTTCAAAGTTGATTGTCTCGAAGTTATCGAGAGTATCTGTATCACTACCAGAGATAGCGATTTGAACTGAGCTACCACTATTGGTTGCGCTAACAGTACCACCAGCAATCACTGTAGCTGTGTCACCAGTACCACCACCCGCATCGAAGGTATTGTCGAAGCCGTTTTCTTCGATTGTGAAGACATCATCGCCACTACCTGTGGTGATATTTTCGACTTCAATCAGCGTATCATCACCGATGCTTGTCGATGTCACGGTTGTGCTTGCTGCCAGAACATTGACAGTAATCACATCGGTCACAGCGGAGTAGTCAATTTCGTCAGTACCGCCGTTACCGTCAATGATATTGTCGAGTGAATCATCAAGAGTAATCACATCAGCACCGGATGTACCACTGATGTTGACTTGTTCGACATTCAAGTATTGGTCGTTACCAACAGTCGTACCTGCATCAGTCACAGTGACATTGCTTCCGCTTCGTGTCACAGTGATGTTATTTGCATTCAGAATCGTGACAACATCGGCGGTTGTTTCAGTACCTGCATCAATAATATTGACACCGGAATCACCGATTGTGATGTTATCATCACCGCTACCTGTAGTGATATTTTCAATATTAGAGATAGTATCAGTTCCACCACTGGCACTGCTAATCGTACCGCTGGTGCTATCCATCACAACCGTAATATCGTCGGTATTTGAACTTTCATCAATCAGGTCAGTATCAGCACCACCGTCAATATCATCATTGCCAGCACCACCAAACAGCGTATCATTGCCAGCACCACCATTGAGGGTATCCGTACCGGCTTCACCATAAATCGTGTCTGCACCAGAGTTACCGTCAATCGTATCGTTACCTGCACCTGCCCAAATCATGTCATCGCCAGTTGTACCTGTGATGTCATCATCGTCGATCGTACCGCTGATACTATCAAATGTACCTGTCAGGGTGATATTGAGTGCGCCTGTTGCAGCTTGCGAGCTACCACTAGAGAGGTCAAGCGTAATACCGCTACCTGTAAAGGAGCTAAAGTCGAGGAATGCACTATCACTGGTTTCGAGCCCGAGTGTGCCTTCAACACTGTTGCGGAAGATAAAGACATCCGCGCCTGTGTTTGCATTGAGAGTATAGTTTGTGCTGAGTATGCCGGTAATATCGAAGGTGTCAGCACCTGTTCCAGTAAAGATTTCTTCGATGTTAGTTAGTGTATCTGTACCAATACCAGTGCCTTCAACCACAGCCGAAGTCGCTGTAATGGTCACACTAATTGGTGATGAAATTGTTGTATAGCTGATGCTATCCGTACCACCCAGACCGTTAAATTCATTGTCATTGGCATCATCAACGATGAAGTTATCTGCACCGCTACTACCAGAAACGTTAATCAGCTCAATATCATTATATTGGTCAGTGCCGATACCCATTCCAGTATCAGAGACAGCCACATCACCGCCGGAGCGCGTCACTGTAATATCGCCACTACCACCAGAGACAGTCGCCACATCTGCAGTTGTTTCGCTACCACCATCAATGATGTTGTCGTCATCATCTGTGATGAAGAAGGTATCATTACCACTACCTGTGGAGATATTTTCAACGTTGCTGACCGTGTCGGTCTCGCCTGCGGTTGCATCGACAATACTACCTGTTGATGGGTCATTCAATGTCACAACAAGGTCATTTGTGCTTGCACTTTCATCAATCGTGTCGGTATCAGCACCACCATCAAGCGTATCGTCACCATCGCCACCGATGAGGGTATCATCGCCTGCACCGCCATCAAGTGTATCCGCACCGTCACCACCATCAAGCATATCTGCACCGTCACCACCATTGATGGTATCGTTATCCGCGCCACCATCAAGGATGTCCGCATCATCACCGCCGTTTAGTGTGTCATCACCCGCTTCACCAAAGAGGGTATCTTCACCTGCACCACCCGTCAGAGTATCGCCACTAGCACCACCATAAATTACGTCAGCTGAGGTTGTACCACTAATCACATCGACAAAGGCACTACCACTGACATTGTTGAATGTGCCATCGAGACTTAAGTTGAATGTGCCGTCACTACTGATGTCTTGTGAGGTTGTGATGCCCAAATCAACTGTTACAACATCTGTATAGCCACTGAAGTCGAGGAAAGTTGTACCACTGCTATCGACAAGGCTGAGTGTGCCAGATGCGTCATCAAAGTCAAAGACATCGTTACCCGCATTCGAGTTAATCGTCACTGTGCCAACATCGGAATTGAAGGTAAAGGTGTCGTCACCACTACCTGTCGAAATTTCTTCAAAGTTAATCAGGGTGTCGTTACCAATCGAGCTACCACCATCGCTGACATCAGCTGTGCTTGCACTTGTGAAGTTGACTGTGATGTTATCGCCGGATGTCGCGTAACTGATGGTATCATTACCACCCAGACCATTGAGGATATTATCTTCCGCGTCGGTCACAACAAAGGTATCGTTTGAACTGCTACCGCTGACATTGATAAATTCGATATTCAGGTATTGGTCTGTACCAATGCCACCGCCGATACCATCATCAATATCTACTGTTGAGCCGGAACGTGTAATTGTAATTGTTCCCGAACCGCCGTTAATAGTTGCTGTATCGCCAGCTGTATCGGCACCACCATCAATGATGTTGTCATCATCGTCAGTAATAAAGAAGGTATCATCACCACTACCTGTTGTGATGTTTTCAACGTTGCTGACGGTGTCGGTTTCGCCTGCGGTTGCATCGACAATACTACCTGTTGATGGGTCATTGAGTGTAACAACAAGGTCATTGCCGTTGGCACTTTCATCAATTGTGTCAGTATCGGCACCACCGTCAAGCGTATCATCACCATCGCCACCGATGAGCGTATCGTTACCCGCACCACCGTTAATGGTGTCATTATCTGCGCCACCATCAAGGATGTCGTCGTCGGCTTCACCGTTTAGTGTGTCATTACCAGCTTCACCATAGAGGGTGTCATTACCAGCATCACCGCTCAAGGTATCGCCACTATCGCCACCGTAAATTGTATCGGCGGAGGTCGTGCCATCAATCACATCAACATTAGCACTACCGCTGACATTGTCAAATGTGCCATCTAGGCTTAAGTTGAAGACACCACCACCACTCACATCTTGTGAGCTTGTCAGAGCCAAATCAACTGTGACGGTACTGGTGTAATCACGGAAGTCGAGGAAGGTTGTACCACTGCTATCGACAAGGCTGAGTGTGCCGGATGCGTCATCAATATCAAAAATATCGTTACCCGCATTCGAGTTAATCGTCACTGTGCCAACATTAGCATCAAAGATAAAGGTATCATCACCGCTACCTGTCGAGATTTCCTCAAAGTTAATCAGGGTATCTGTACCAATCGAGCTACCGCCATCACTGGCTTCTGCTGTACTCGCGCTGGTAAAGTTAACTGTGATGTTATCACCAGATGAAGCGTAACTGATGCTATCAGTACCGCCTTCACCGTTAAATTCATTGTCGTTTGCATCACTGACAACGAAGGTGTCATTTGTAGCACTACCGCTGACATTTACTAGTTCAATATTATTGATAACATCCGTACCAATACCGCCGGAGGTTGTACCATCAGAAACGGTCACATTGTTGCCGGAACGGGTTACGTTGATTGTACCTGTCCCATCGTATAATGTCGCTTCGTCTGAGCCACCACCTGCATCAATAGCGTTATCGTCTTCATCACTCAGGAAGAATTGGTCAGCACCACTGCCTGTATTGACATTTTCTACGTTACTGACAGTATCAATCTCGTTTGTGACAGTATCTTCAATACTACCGACAGCGTTATTGAGGGTAACAATCATTGGGTTGTTGTTACTGCTCTCATCAATGGTGTCTGTACCTGCGCCACCATCAATATCGTCGTTTCCGTCACCACCTTCAAGGTAGTCATCGTCTGCACCACCATCAAGAGTATCTGCACCATCACCACCATAAAGCGAGTCAATGCCCGATCCACCATTAAGGGTGTCATTATCCGCACCACCATAGAGGATGTCATCGTTGGCTTCACCATTCAGCGTATCATCACCCGCTTCACCATAGAGTGTGTCGTTACCATCATCACCACTCAAGGTATCGCCACTAGCACCACCATAAATCGTATCGGCAGAGGTTGTACCGTCAATCACATCAACATTGACACTACCACTAACGTTATTGAATGTACCGTCTAGACTTAAGTTGAAGATACCACCACCACTCACATCTTGTGAGCTTGTCAGAGCCAAATCAACGGTGACGGTACTGGTATAATCGCGGAAATCAAGGAACGTATTACCACTGCTATCGACAAGGTTCAATGTGCCGGATGCACCATCAATATCGAAGATATCATTCCCTGCATTAGCGTTGATTGTCATTGTGCCGACATCGGTGTTGAAGGTGAAAGTATCATCACCACTACCTGTCGAAATTTCTTCAAAGTTGGTCAGTGTATCTGTACCAATTGAGCTACCACCATCACTGACATCAGCTGTGCTGGCTACTGAGAAATCGACAGTAATGTTATCGCCAGATGCACTATAATCAATCGAATCTGTCCCTGCCCCACCGTCGAACTCATTGTCATTGGCATCACTGACAACAAAGGTATCAGCCGTGTTTGTACCATCAACATTAACTTGTTCAACATCTAAATAGGAATCGCTACCAATACCAACCGAATCGGAAACGGTCACATCACCACCAGAGCGTGTGATATTAATTGTTCCAGACCCACCGCTGACATTAACAACATCTTCGGTTGTCTCGCCACCAGCATCAATGGTATTGTCGCCAGCATCATTGATTGTGAGGGTATCGTTACCGCTACCTGTGTTGATATTTTCAATATCTGTCAGTGTATCGGTGCCCTGACCTGTTGAGGTAGATGTACCTGCCCCAGAAGTCAGCGAGATTGTCATATCAGTAGTGGCTGCGGATTCATCGAAGGTGTCGGTGTTGTTACCACCATTAATACTGTCGTCACCAGTTCCACCCGTCAGGATGTCATCATTATCGCCACCCAGCAACGTGTCATTACCCGCGCCACCATCAAGCGTGTCATTGCCACCGAGACCGGAAAGCGTATCTACGCCGTCCTGTCCTTCAATTTCGTTGACGTTGCCATCACCTGTCAGTTCATCACCCTGATCTGTACCACGAATGTTTTCAAAGTTAGAGAGTAAGTCTGTACCGTCACCTGTTGCAATGCCTGTTGTCAGATTGACATTGACACCACTTGTTCCTGTGATAAAGCGGTAATCAATCCAGTCTGTACCACCGCCTGCATCAAAGTCATTATCATTGCTATCTGTTGGGCGGAATTCATCAGCACCGCTATTGCTGTTGACGTTGACTTTTTCCATATTGAGATAGGTATCTGTACCGTACCCACTACCTGTCACCGTCACGTCATTGCCACTACGGACAATCGTAATCACGCCACTAAATGTACCCGACATATTGGTTGTCAGCGTATCATCACCGGTACCACCATCAATCACATTGTCATTGGGGTCTGTCAAATCAAAGGTATCATCACCAGACCCTGTCACCACGTTCTCAATATTGAGGAGAACATCAGTACCAACATTTGTTCCTGTGACCGTGATTTGGCTAGAGGTATTGAAGATAATAGTATACGAGCCGGGAGTACTCGAATAATCAGCAGTATCATTGCCGGCACCGCCATCAAAAGTGTTGTCAAACGCATCAAAAATATCAAAGGTGTCATCACCAGAACCTGCGGTGACATTGACTTCCTCGATACTGTTATAGTTATCGTCACCAATACCGTCAGCACTTGTACCTGAAACCGTCACATCTGCGCCAAAACCAGAGCTAGAACGGGTTATTTTGATTGTCTCGCCACCACTCGTATCAGAACTGGTTGCATTAACTGTATCCGTACCGGTATTACCATCAATGGTGTTGTTACCAAAGTCAGTCACATCGAATGTTTCGTCGCCTGTGCCACCTGTGATATTTACCACATCAACATCATTATATTGGTCGTTACCAATGCCTGTACTACTGACATCTACATCTGTACCAGAGCGTGTAATGGTAACCGTGTCATTGCTGGTTGTGTTGTTAACAGCATTAACCGTATCGTTACCACCATTACCATCCACAATATTGTCGGTTTCATCAGTGATATTGACGATTTCATCACCCACTGTTCCGGTGAAGTTCAAGACTTCGGTGTTGATATAGGTATCTGTACCAATGCCTGTACCTGTCGCAGTGACAGTTGTCCCGACACGGACAATATCAACTGTACCGCTACCGTCAATAATAATCGTATCGTTGCCACCATTGCCATCAATAATATTGTCGTCAGTATCACCGATGGTCAGCGTATCATCACCACTACCTGTGCTGACATTCTCCACATTCAGAATCGTATCGGTATCACCTGCACCCGTAAGTGAGCCTGTCGTATCGCCTAGTGAGAGGGTTAAATTAGCCGTTGCACTACTTTCATCAATGGTATCTGTATCAGCACCACCGTCGAGAGTGTCATCACCTGCACCACCTTCGAGGGTATCATCACCACTACCACCATCAATGCTGTCGTTACCGTCACCACCACTTAGGAGGTCATTTTCAGACCCACCAGAGATAGTATCATCGCCATCATCACCGTCAATCGTATCAGCACCAGCGTTACCATTTAAGGTATCGGCATCGTCACCACCACTGATGTAATCGGCATCCGAGCCACCGTTAATGAGGTCTTGTCCACCTTCACCAAAGAGTGAGTCATCACCACTACTACCATTCAGGGTGTCGTTACCACCACCGCCATAGATATTATCGACAACACTTGTACCCGTGAAGTTATCGGCAAAGGCACTACCGCTGACCGATGTAAATACAGTTGAGCTACTCAATGTCGCAGAGAGGTTTGTACCCACAGTCTGGATACTCGTTGACCCCAGATTAAGCGTTGCACCTTCATCATAATCAGTGAAGTCAATGAATGTTCCAACATCAGTATCTGTAAGGGTTAGGATACCTTCTGCACCTGCATTAAAGTCGTAGGTGTCGTTACCGCTATCACCAATCAGTTGGACTGTGCCAGCATCCGCGCCAAAACTAAAGACATCATCACCTGCATCAGTGGCAATGCTCTCAAAGTTGGCAAGGGTATCGTTACCAAGCCCTGTCCCACTAATTGTCGCAGTTGCGGTTGAATTAAATGAAACAATAATCGGGTCGGTATTGGCATCATAATCAATCGTGTCGTTACCATCACCACCGTCGAAGATATTGTCATTGGCATCTGTGACAATAAATGTATCGTCGGTTGCGCCACCTGTGACATTCACTTGTTCAACATCAATATAGGTGTCCGTACCGATACCACCACCTGTATCCGTGACAGTAACATCAGGACCTGTTCCACTCAAGCTACGAGTGACTGTGATTGTGCCGGACCCATTTACCGCAGTAGCAACATCTGTACCCGTCGCGGCATTAATAATATTTGTATTGCCGTCGTTGACTGTAATTGTGTCATCGCCACTACCAGTGTTGACATTCTCAACATTAAAGACGACATCGGTCTCACTACCATCAACAACAGACCCAGCAGAGCTACCACTGAGTGAGACGATAATTGTGGTTGTTGCATCACTTTCGTCGATGAGGTCAGTACCCCCATTGCCGTTTAGAGTGTCATTACCATCGCCACCATCGAGGGTATCATCACCGTTACCACCACCGAGGGAATCGACACCATCACCGCCAAACAGTATATCGGCATCATTACCACCTTCAAGGGTATCATCACCATCATCACCACTCAGCGTATCCGCACCAGCACCACCACTCAGGTAGTCACCGTCATCGCCACCACTTATAGTATCAACACCAGAGCCACCATAGATGGAGTCAGCCCCAGCATCACCAGACAATGTATTGTTCCCAGATGCACCATAGATAGTGTCGTTACCAGCTCCACCCGTAATTTCATTGTCAGACGAGCTACCATAGAGGGTATCGGCAGCGGTACCACCACTAATATTTTCAAACCCAGTGATTGTGTCGTTGCCAAATGCGCCTACAGTCTCGTTGCCATAAAAGTCAATAGTAAAGCAACAAGTGATAGACTTGATGAGGAAGGATTCAGATAAATAAACTTGAACACTCGTACCTGCACCGGAGAAGTCGAGCAAGTCATCATCACCTGCACCACCATCAAGGACATCGTCACCTGCACTACCAAGCACAGTATCATTACCTGCGTCGGCATTAACGGTGTCATTACCTGCCCCATCGTCAATCAGGTCATCACCTGCCAGCGCGTCGATAGTATTGTTACTATCGTTACCGATGAGGGTATCGTCGTAAATTGTTCCGATGATGTTTTCCATGTTAACGACTGTATCGTTACCAATGGTTGTCCCAGATGCAGACTCGTTACTTAAATCTACACTGACAGAATCCGTCTCCAAAGAGTAATCAAGAAGGTCAGCACCACCCAGTCCATCAAATATGTTGTCCGTGCTATCACCGTAGAAGGTATCAGAAAAGAGGTCAGTACCGGAGATTGCATTAATATTTGTAAAACTATCTGTGACATTTGTACCCGCAACACTACCGCTAGTACCAGATGTGTTAACCGTCACACCACCTGTTGTCACATTTTCATAGGTCAGTGTGTTGGTGTCTGTACCACCATCAACTGTATCCGTACCTGTGCCCGGTGCAATCACATCATCACCGATACCACCATCAACAGTATCATCGCCACCGCCAGCACTAATGCTGTCATTGCCGTCACCACCATCAACGACATCATTACCATCATTGGTTTGGATGGTATCGTCGCCAGTACCACCATCTACAGTGTCTGCACCACTACCTGTCGTAATCGTGTCATTACCGCCATTGCCATCAATTGTGTAATCCGTGGTACTGAAACATTGAGATGAAAAATACAATGCACAGCTAGACACGTTAATCGTATCGTCCAAGCCAGAACCAGAGATGTTAGTGATGAGCTGATTGCTAAAGGTATAAGCAGTTAGATTAGTGGTATTGATAGTATCGCGTGTAATGGTCACACCAACACTAGAATCTTCAAAATCTAATACATCGGTGTTTTCACCATAGATATAGACAAAACCACCTGCATTACCATTGAAGTCAAAAATGTCACGCTCACCATCAACAGCATCTGTAGAGTTAAAATCACTCCCTCCCGACACATAGGTAAAGTCTGTACCTGCGTGATTGCCATCAATAATAATTGTATCTGCGCCTATGTTACCGACAGCAAGGTTATTTCCGGCACCAACATTAATGATGTCATTGCCTTCACCACCATCAATGGAATCGTTTCCTGTACCACCATCAACATTATCATTGCCACTACCCGCAAGGATAAAGTCATCACCACCGCCACCAAAGATGTCATCATCACCAGCATCAGCAAAAATTGCGTCATTGCCACCTAGTGCTTCAATCCAGTCTGAGTCCGTTGTACAGGCAATAATGTCATCATTTCCTGTACCTTCACAACGATTCTGCTGGTTACCCATCGTACCGGAAATACTGGTTACACCGATGGTTGTTAATACACCAGAGGTCGGAACATAAGCAAATGGCAAACACTCTGTGGTGGTTGTCGCACCACCATCAGTTGCGATTGTGACAGGATTACCAGACCCGGCAAAGGAGTTACAGACTTGTGTGGTATCAATGGATACACTAACAACTTCACCCTGAATATTGAGTTCTGTGCCAGTTTCAACAACAGTACCCAACTCAGAGGCATTAGCGTCCCCACTACCATCATTATCACGCCCTAGATTGGGGTCATTCGCCACACAATCAATACGGTCAGCCAAACCAGCACAAGCACCAGCACCACGGTCAAGCGCAATGGGGTCACTACCGTTGCCGACTGTGAAGAAATATTCGAAGAAGAAGAAGTTATTCGAGTTATAGGTCTGATAGTCAAGGTCAGCCAGAATATTTTGGCTCGCATCAGTTTCTTGCTCAGGTAACGGACGTACGTTCACCAGATAAATTTCTTCGTCATCTTCATTGAACCACCGGAAGAAGTTATCCGGTTGTAGACGCTCTTCAACATTGGGTAAATAGGAAAGCGTGGAATATGAAGTGAATACATCAGGTGCGCGGTCAATCCGTTCAATTTGCTGAACATCAACTTCCGTGCGTAACCCTTGAATCGTCTCGCCTGTTAACTCGTTTTCCCATTCACGAGTAGAGTCACCGGCAACCATAAAGGCTTTACTGGGTAATAAGGGGTTTAGCTCATCAATCAGGGTCAGGTCATCATTAAATGGCTCGCCAACAAACAACATGCTACGGACGAGACCAGCTTTACCAGACTCGTTTGTCACTTCAAAATAATAAAGTCCGCCACTTGTTGCAGTATGTTGGATAGCAGTTGCATAGGGGGTTTGAGGTCTATCATCAGCATTGCGGGCATCAGGGTTTGCTGTGATTTGGTTGCTTGAACCTGTAGCAACAAGGTCGCCACTGGAATCATATAAGGACACTGTTGAAATGGCTGTCTCATCGAGACCGAAAGTCACGATAGTAATGTTCTCACCCTGATAGGGCGCAAACGTATAGAGTTGTGTTTCGCCAACATCAAGAAACTCATCATCTGATTCGTAATAATACAAATAGATGGATTGTTCCAATATTGCATTTGTAGTTTCGTTAGCTGTTACAATCTGTCCAATGATACTAATCAGTATCAGATTGATTGTAAGCAGTAAGATATTCAAAGATATCTTTCGAGAGAAAAATCTCATATGATGACCTAAAATCCAAGCATTTACCTGATTTACCCATCCTAATTATAGTACATTATGGAAACAAAGAGGAAAAGAATTTGAAATCATGACAATTTTCTCACATATTGACAATGTTATTGCTGTGCTAGCATACATGTTATTTTAACAAAATTAAAAGTTTGTATAGGAGAACTTAGTGTGAAAATACTAATTATGTGTGACATGGAAGGCGTGAGTGGAATCGTTGTTTGGGACCAGGTCACGGGTGGTGCGCCAATGTACGAAGAAGGGCGTAAACTCTACACTGAGGAGATAAATGCTGCCGTTCGTGGTGCGAAAAAAGCAGGTGCAACAGAGATTGTCGTCGTGGATTGTCATGGTGCCGGTGGCGATTGGAGTTTTAACTCTCTCATACCCGAAATGCTTGACCCAGATTGTACATGGGTGGCTCATCATCCGTGGTCACGCTATACCGAATTACTCGAAGATGGAGCTGATGCCTGTCTACTGGTCGGGATGCACGCCCGCAACAACACAGAAGACGGCGTATTATGCCATACCATCTCAACCGTCAAGTGGCATAACCTCTGGTTTAACGATGATTTGGTTGGCGAAGTCGGTGTGAATGCAGCCTTATGCGGACATTACAATTGCCCAATCTTGTTGGTGACAGGTGATGAAGCAGTCTGTCGGGAATCAAAAGAATTACTCGGAGATGGATTAACAACAGTTGCTGTCAAAAAAGGGCTGACACGCTATTCTGCCCGACAAATTCCACCTGTTCGAGCGCGTCAAATGATTGAGGATGGTGCATACCAAGCATTACAAAATTTATCTGCTGTCCAACCTTATATGCCCACCTCCCCCACCACAATCACTATTGAAGTTGATCGGGTAGAAAAGATGGCAGATTTTAAAAGTCGCTATGGTGTTGAGCTAGATATGGATACCCAAAAAGTCTACAGTCGCGCTGACAATTGGATGACAGCATGGGACCAAATCTGGCACTGGTAGAACCTAGCTTTCGTATTGTTTTTCCAGCGTTGCAATTTGTTTTTCCGTTGTCTCCAACAGGCGACGGGTCATATTCAAGCCGGAAGTTTTACCTTCTTCTTCCATCGTTGCGATTTTCTGGCGTAGTGTGTCAGCAGCACTATATAATTGCTTGAGCTTATCAGACACACTAGGTGGCAAATCGCCGAGGTCTTTTGCGGGCTGAGATGGCGTTGCAGATTTCTTATTATCGGACTTGCTAGATTTGGCAGCTTTGCCTTTCTTCTTGTCCGACTTACCTTCTTTATCTTTAGCTTTCTGTGCCTCGTTCATGCGCTTCTGACGTTCCATCATCTTTGTCGAAAGCCCTGTTGTCAGAATGCCGATACCGCTCATCTCAGAATCAAAGACTGCTGTCCCTTCGATAATAAGCATGTCTGTCTCATCATCCATGTAGCTCTCAACCTTTTGCCACTGCTTGAGGCTCATATAGACATAGTAGTATGTGACTTCTTCGACATCTTCAAATGGTGGAACACCCTTAGGGTAAGGCGGTGCTTTGACAACTTTTTGTTCAATCACTGTCATCACAGTCCCACCCTCTGTATGCACTTTACCGGGGCGACCAATCAATTTAATTGTTAAGTTATTGACCTGACCCACTTCATCTTTCAGAGGGGTCATATGTTCCGCACGAGCCGACCAATCAATACCTAATGGCGCGACATCACCATCGGCATGTTTACCAAAATTGGGGAAAATCTCCTGACGAATCTTAGCATCCATGCGACCTTTTGCCAAAAAGAAGAACACCCCGCCTTTCGTCCGACGACGTTTGCGGTCATGCGTTTTGATACCATCTTTAGCTTCAATTTTTTCGGTTTCTTCAGCCAGTTTGGTTACAAAATCCAAGCCACATTTTTCAATCAACTGAGCGATTTGACCAACGGGTTTGGCATCGGTTTCACCAAGCGATTCGGCAAATTTTTGGGCATGTTTTTGAATATCTTCAGGGCTTAATGGTTCTTGTTCAACCTCTTGCGCCTGTGTCTCGTCAGTTTGGGTTTCTTCTGGCTTAGTTTCTTCTGGTTGCATGTTCTACCTGCTCATTCATGATTTGTTTCGGAGTTGTGTTAAACAAAGGTCTAACACAAACGGATTCGTAATTAGCGATTGGTCACTTTTGTTTGAGATGGATTTGAGTTCAAATATATACTGTGAGATGACTTTTGATATATGAATAAACAATCAATATTCTATTTACCGTTTGTTCTACAATATTAAGCCGAAATCCCTGTAAAAACAACATATTGTTGGAATTGGCATGGATTATGGCAATCCCAATAACCGCGATAATGCCCACCCAATTACAAGCAATAATCCCACCTGACCATGTAACTTAGCTGTACGTCCCTGCGCTTGGTGCATTAAGGGGACATCTCTGCTGGTGTTAAAGATATTAATCAGTTGCAGTGCTTCAGGCAATGTCACCAGTGTAATCAATGTGGTCAATGGCATGATGCCCAACACAATCAAAATCACCTGTGCGACATATGTCCCAATGACCAAAAACATATACTCAGCACGGGCAAACTTAATACCAAACATCACTGCCAAAGTGCGTTTATTCACAGCACGGTCGGCATCCATATCACGAATATTATTAGCATGGAGAATCGCCGCCACCATGAACGCAATCGGCAACGAAATCAGACATAACTCGCCAATACGCGCTGTTGTCACCTCAGGGTGCATAACATAATACGCCCCAACCACAATCGCCGGTCCCATAAATATCGCTACCGCAATTTCACCGAGTCCATTGTAAGCGAGCGGAAACGGACCAGCAGTATATGTAATCGCCACCAACACCCCACCAATGCCGATAATCCACAGCAGGTTACCACTCTGCGACAACAAAAATAGACCTATTAGACAGCCTGCCAATGTCGTAAAAATGGCACCGTTGCGGACACTTTCCGGCGTGAGGATGTTCTGCTTGATGGTCATGCCCTGCCCAGCTTCTTTGAGTTCATCCGCGCCACGTTGATAGTCGGCATATTCATTTATCAAGTTGGCGGCAGTTTGCAGAAACATTGTGCCAATCAACGCCAGAATAAAAATCGGCGCATTAAAAACACCATCTTCGACAGCGATAATACCTGCCAAACCCATCGGCACATAGGTTGCAGTAAACACACGCGGACGAACCGCCTTATACCATGCGTTAATTTTAGATTGTTGTGCAACTGTAGACATGAATACCCTTTGCTGTGTCTACTCGATATTGACCTAAGTATACGGTCTGCCCAAGTTTAACTACAGGTTTGTCCTTAGGTGCTAACGACATGTTCATGTTTGGTACGTTATAATTGCGCTTTCAGTTGCTAAAACGGTGATGAGAATGAAGGTTTTACAAGTCAGCGCGACAGATACAATCGGCGGAGCAGGGATTGCGGCATATCGTCTCCATCAAGGACTACAACACATCGACATTGATTCACATATGCTGGTCATGCGGAAAGCCACATCCGACCCAACAGTACACCGTGTATCAACACATCTCGATCGCTTATCACGCTTGCGCCGGCGTTGGGCAGACCGTCAACATAAACAACACTTAGCCCAAAATCTGCGTAAACCTGATAATGCTTATTGGAGCTTGAACCATCAGTCCTATCCTATAGCCGATGTAATTAACTCGTTCCAAGCCGACATCGTTCATCTACATTGGGTTGGCGATAACTTTCTACCTGTTCAAGAAATTCGTAAAATCACAGCACCAATTATCTGGACATTACATGATATGTGGGCATTCACAGGTGGTTGTCATTATGCTGGAGATTGCACAGAATACCGTCAGAACTGCGGGAATTGTCCCCAACTTGTCCAGCCTGCACCCGATGATTTGAGCTATCGCATTATCCAACACAAGATTCAGGCATGGAAAGACCTTCCAATGGCGGTTGTCTGTCCCAGTCAATGGCTCATAGATTGTGTCAGTGATAGCCTGTTACTCGGTTGGAAGGATAAGCATGTCATCCCCAACGGCATCGACACAACACAGTTCAAGCCGATTGATTCGACCAGTGCGCGGACAGCATTCAACCTGCCCCATGATAAAAAGCTCATCTTGTTCGGTGCGTTTGGTGGCACAAGTGACCCACGTAAGGGATTTGACTACCTGCAATCTGCACTGAAATCCCTATCTGACAATCAAGATATTGAGCTAGTCGTGTTTGGTTCAGAGCACCCCCAAGCACTCGACCTCCATTTACCTGTGCACCAAGTTGGACGACTACATGATAGTGTCAGTATGGCGTTACTATATTCGGCATGTGACCTATTTGTGTTGCCCTCCATGCAGGACAACTTCCCCAATACCATCCTAGAAGCCCTTGCTTGTGGGACTCCCTGTGTTGGCTTTGATACAGGTGGTATATCTGATTTGATACAGCACAAACACAATGGCTACCTCGCACGATTACGAGACACCGCCGACCTCGCTGATGGCATCCAATGGGCAACCACGCAATCATGGGATGCAAGCAACATCCATCAAGCGATTGTTGACGAGTATGCCCTACCCCACATCGCAGAGCAGTACCACAAGCTATATGAAACTTATCTCTATGACCGCCGTTAGTTTTGGGATGATACGCCTGTCATGTCTTCTATAAGCGTTATCCATGTCGGTGTGGGATTCCAATCTGGTAAGACATAGGTTTTCGCGTCGCTATAGGTCATATAATGTGTTTGCATCAGATAGATGAGCATCAACCCCGATGTACAAAAGCCAACCGCACAATGCACATATATGTTTTTACCCTGATGTTTTTCCATCAAATCCATGAATTGCTCGACATCATCCAGAGTAGGATTTGCAAAAGAAATATCCATAACATCATATGCTAATCCAGCTTGCTGAGCATGATAGGCTTCGTCTTTGACCGAATAACTGGCTTCTTTAACAACAAGTTGAATAACAACATCTTTGCCCGCCTGTTTAATGACAGAAAACTGGTCAATAGTGGGCTGTCCCCTATAGAGATACGGTCAGTTACTTCACAATAATTTAAAAGAGATGACATATTCATTTACTTTATGCCTTCATAATAAGAATAAACATCTCCATTATAAACTTATGTCTAACCTTATAACATTAACATTTATAACAAAAAGCTTTTCAGACAGCGATTAAAGGTGCTGTTTCGATTATGTTAGTGTAATGACACGAATGATTATCCATTTGGCTAATCCCATCTCCCCCACTAACATAAAGACATACGAATACTGATGGGGAAAGTATCATGCGCCGTATACAGGGACTGTTATTGATTGTCCGTGCTTTAACACCAATTATCATTATCTTACTGATTGCTGGCTTGGCGATGACCTTTGTGCGGGATTTAAGTGCCAGTCTAGAAGCACCGATACGGGCGATTTCTGATGAGGTTGAAGTCGTTGAAACGGCTCTAGAAGATGCGCAGGAGGACTTTCTTGCTGTACAAACGACTGTGGGCAAACTCGTTGAAGACCTCGAAGACTTCACCATTCCCAACCCACTGGCGACCCTCTCCACTAACCTGACGATTCCATCTATCAATATTCCCGATTTACCCCCCATTCCAATTCCCGATGTCGATGTGAGTTGGCGCACCCGCTCGATTCGTTATCCATCAGGTCTAAGCTTCAGCTTTTCATCAGGTCTCGATATTACATGGTCAAACTTTAGTGTCACCTATCCCAGAAGCATCTCAGTCACGACAGATAACTTCAACCTATCGATACCTGACATCCCATCATTTAATGTCAACATCCCCGGTCTGGCATTATTGCGGACAGCGGTTGGCAACATCATCGACGAAGTAACCGATATTTTTGGTGTCTTTGACCCAGCACTGACTGCGATTAACGACCTCACAAAAACTCTGCAAGTCTTACCGGATAGTGTCGATACGATTATCACAGCAACTCAAACCGCCGCCGGAAACGCTGGACAGACAATTGACCATTGGAGCAATCTGATTCTACTGGTGACAGGTATCATCCTCCTGCTGGTACTGAATTATATTTTCACGGGCATGTTACAAGACTTACAACAAGGTTGGGCAATGATACGGGGACTAAGTTAAACATATCACACCCGCTTTACCTGCGTGAGAGACTGCCTTCGGTGTATAATCAGGCGTAATCTATTGACTTATAAGCGAAGGAGAAGCCCATGGCAAGCATATTGGATAAGGTCAAAACCCTGTTGAGTGCCAACTTCAACGACATGATTGACCGCGCCCTTAAGCGTAATCCCATCAAAGTATTGAATGAATATCTACGCCAACACGAAGAAGCATTGGATGAGATGCGTCACGACCGCGCCAACGCACTCGGCGCGCTGAAAACAGCCGAACGCAAAGTTATCGAAGCACAAGATTTAATCGCCCGCATCGAAGAAGAAATAGAAGCAGTACTAACGGATAACGACCCCGGTAATGACTATCTGGCAGAGAACCTCGCGCAAGATTTGGTCGGACAAGAGGAACGCTTAGCTGTCCTTAACCAAGCCTATGAATCGTCTATCCGCGTGAACAAAGCCCTACAAATGGCAGAGTCAAAAATGAAGGGGCGCATCATCTCCCTCCGCAATCAGATTGCCCTGTTAGAAGCGGTCAAGTTTGAAGCCGACATCAAGAAAATGTCCGCTGACAGACTGATTTCATCCGCCAAGATGATTTCATCCGGTTCAACCTCAGTCGAAGCCCTTGCCGAAGAAATTAAACTCCAACGTGACAAAGCCGATGCTAAATTTGAACTAGCAATGGGTACGATGGACGGCGCACTTGAAGACAATGTCACCCAATCAAGAGCCAGCGCGCGCCTCGCACAGATACGCAAACGGCTTGGTGTGGAAGCAACGGCAAAAACTGTCGAACCAACGTTGGATATGTCTGAGGATGAATTAGCGGCATTGGATTCACTGAGCTAGGTAAAGGCTTCAGATTAAAATCCTATGTCGAATCATCAACTGACCGAAGAACAACCTACATCACGCCAAACAAACGGGCGTGTTATTTTGATTACAGGTATTATCCTGTTGCTTTTCGGCTTATATATTTCCGCATTTATGATACCGGATGCACTCAATGCCCTTAGCGGTCCACAAGTAATGACACTATCGGAAGCTGCCGAATTTGCTAATATAGAGCGAACCTATGCCCGTATCGAAGATGGTACATGGGATTGTGACACACTTTACTATGTAGAGGGCTTGTCACCGAGGCATACCGGTTACGGTGGAGTGGAAGAAGAAACCAAATTCACCGAAGTATTCTTCACTGACAATGAGCAAGATGTGGTGATGCTGGTCACACTATCCGGTGACCAAAATTGCAATGACTTTGTCGAACAAGACCCAGCGGGATACTTGTATGCCATGTCTGATAGCACACGGCGGGAGTTAACTAACGATGCAAGGCTTGCACGTTATTTTGATACCGACACATTTCTAGAGTTCTGTGGCTATTGTGGGCGTGATAACTCACTGATTGGCGCAATATTCGGGGTAATTTTTATGGTATCTGGTATCGCGTTGCTCATATTTAATCTTACCCTCAAGTCCAAAGGTAACGGCTAACTTGACCGCTACCTCTATCACAGCAATTGTATTATCGTCCGGTCTCTTGTAGCCATTTATCACGGTTAGCAGAACGGGCGATTTTCCCGCTGGATGTCTTGATGAGCCATTTTTCATCGACGAGATACACATAATTTATGGTGACCGTTGTCTGTGTGGCGACGGTCTGCTTGATGTCCTGAAAGATACTCTTACGCTCAGCTTCATCATCGGTATCGACCTCAGCCACTACCGCGATTAACTCTGTACCTTCTTTGTCATCATGCACACCAAAGACCACAGCACGCCCCGGATGCACGCCTTGCACCCCGTTGACAACCGCTTCCAAGTCCTGCGGATAGACATTCTTGCCTGCGTTGATAATCAGGTCTTTGGAACGTCCAATCACATACACTTCGCCATCAACAAGATAGCCTCTATCGCCTGTTTTATACCAGCCATCGGCATCAAAGGGGTTAAGGTCATCACGCATATAATATTCTGTCAGCATACAATCACTGCTGACCATCAACTCCCCCACCTGCCTATCAGCGAGGGTCGCGCCGTTATCATCAACGGCTTTAATCTGTGTGCCTATGATTGTTTTCCCACAAGAGACCAATACCCGAGCATCAGGATTGTCAGCTTCGAGAGTGACAGCTTGTAGGTCTTGTTCGAGGCTGACACGGTTGATAATGTCAATTTTAGGGGCTTCATCAATTGGGGTTTGCGTAACCGCAAAGGTATTTTCTGCCATCGCATAACTAACCGTCAGTGCACCTGCACCTATCCCTAACTTGCCATATTTATCCAAGAACAAGTCATGGCTAGCTTGATGTACTGGCTCTGAGCAGTTAATAAACGCGCGCATAGATGCCAATGACACGTCTTCAGTGTCACGTTTGCGGATGCGTCGCGCCATATGGTTATAGGCAAAGTTGGGCAACCAACAAAGTGTCCCTTGATATTTGCTAATAGCTTTCAGCAACATCGCCGGACTTTTCACCCAATCAAACGGGGACATCAATACCAGTGGAATACCCTGAATTAGTGGCATTAAGAAACCAGCAATCAGTCCCATATCGTGATATAGAGGTAACCAACTGACAATCACATCATCATCATTCAGTGCCAGCGCATCACTATAACTCGCCAGTTGGTTCAGTACCGCTGTATGTGACAATGCAACACCCTTCTGTAAGCCAGTTGTCCCGCTGGAGTGCTGTAAGAATGCGATTTCGTCAGGGGTCGGCGTATAGGGTGTGACCTCGCCAGGGACTGATTCGAGCAACGCCTGTGAGCCATACACCGGACAACTCACCCGCTCTGATAATTCGACGGCAAATTCGTCTGTTGTCAGCACAGCGCGCACATTGGAGATGTCCACCAGTTCGGACATGCTATTCATGTAGATGTCACGGTCAAGTTTTTCGGTCAGGGTCGGGAACATTGACGGGATTGCACCAATCAGCAACGCTCCCCAGAACGCATAGATACTTTCGAGGTTTTGCGTATGTGCCAACACCACCAAATCCCGCGCACTCACCCCCATCGCTTGCAAGCCTGAGGCATAATTCTGTACTGCCTGCTTAAATTCCGCACGGGTGATGGTGATGTCGTCCGCGCCAGTCTCAATATAAATCAGGGCAGTTTGTTCGCCATCATCGGATGTTAGAGCAACGGCTGATAGCAAGGTTTGGAATGTATCACGATTGGATAAACTGAGCATATCTAACTTTCTATATCACGCATGACACGGGCAACAATCTGGTTCAGTGTATCCATTTTCTCCACCGTCAAATCGGGGTCGGGGATATACACATCAAAAGCTTCTTCACAGTAGACTGCTAATTCTGCCAATGAGAAGGAATCCATCAGCCCACCTGTGATAATGCCTTCTTCGTCGTCAATCTGGTAGCTTTCATCCCGAATCAATTCAACAGCGATGTATTTGCGAATCTTTTCACGTACAGTTGCTTCATCCATTGGTTGTCGTCCCTTTCAAAAAGTTGTTCAGCGGACTATCTTATAGCGATGTCCGAAATTTGTTTAGCATCACTTTTGTAGGGGTGGATCTGAGTTCCACCCCTACGGAGGTTGATATGAAAATTTAGGAGTTTGATTTGCCCCGCATCACATTTGGCATCATCGTCTTAAATGGCGAACCCTTCATTCGTTATACATTGCGCGCCTTATACCCGTATGCCCATGAAATTATCGTGGTTGAGGGTGCGACGGGTGGTGCAAAAAATGTAGCGACAGCCGACGGACATTCCCGTGACACAACCCTGACAACTTTGTACCAATTCAAAGCCGAAGAAGACCCCGACGACAAGCTTATCATCATCACACAAGATGGCTTCTGGTCAGAAAAAGACGAGATGTCACAAGCCTATGCACAACGGGCAACGGGTGATTATCTGTGGCAAGTTGATGTCGATGAATTTTATCAGCCCGATGCTATTGAAGCGGTTGTACAACTCTTACGTGATAACCCTGAAATTACAGCGGTGTCGTTTAAGACGATTACCTTCTGGGGTGCGCCTGATTATGCAGTGGATGGCTGGTATCTGCGACGCGGTGCGGAAGTCTATCATCGCTTGTTCAAATGGGGAGATGGCTATACCTATGTCACACATCGCCCACCGACAGTCCATAACACGGACGGTCAAGACATGCGTGACCTGCATTGGATAATCGCTGATGTGCCGATGTATCACTACTCGCTGTTGCTACCGAAGCAAGTCCTCGAAAAATGTGATTATTACAGCAATGCCGAATGGGCAAAACGTCAGGGTGCACTCGATTGGGCGAACAATGCTTATTTGTCCCTGAAGCGTCCTTTTCATGTTCATAATATTGAGGAGTATCCGAGCTGGTTATACCGCTATGAGGGCACTCACCCGCCACAAGTCATCGCTATGTGGGGCGACTTATCTCAATCTGACTATGCGATACGACAGACTGACGACATTGAGCAGTTATTGGATTCGGTATGGTATCGGGTGGCGCGATTAGTTGTGATGCGGGGTAACCAACCTGCCCTGCTGTGGAAACAATTTAAGCGCAGAGCCAAAGCAACCCTAGCACGATTGATACCGAGAGTTATCAAAGGTTTGGTGAGATAAATCGAAGTTAACATTCAATATTTTTAACATAGAGAGACGGAGAAACGAAGAACCGGAGGATTATTTCTCGGCTTTCTTTGTGGTCTTTGTGAACTTCGTGGTGAATTACAAATTTTATTGGCAGGATTGAATCAGATGCGGTATAGTCGAAGGTATCGTATATAAAAACAGAAACACCCGCCTTACTTTGGCGAGTGAACGGGTGTTTTCTGAACATAGTTACGACCATATTGGTCGGGTTTTGTGTACCTCAAGTGTACCCAATTCGCTTCGTGTTGCACAGTGAAATCCGGCGTTTCTTTCGGTCGTCTCTATGCTGAGTGCATGGGAGGACACTATTTGAGCGATTCCTTTTTCTGTTCGTGGTAGTGAGCAGAACAATATGTATCACTTTTTGTTTTTATCACGAGGGGCATGCTGCCAGTACATGTCCTTCTTTTTTATGTCCCGCTATCCCTCGCTATATCTCGTATACAGCCAACCCACACCCCTAATCTCTGGGGGGCACAAAAACCCGCTTTTCGCATAAGATGTAAATGTGAGGCGATGAATAACACCTGTTACTCCATAGCAAACACAGCACCAATAATCTCACGAATACGTGGCATATTGCGGTATTTGCTGTTTGGGGTTGAGAGTAACGGTTTCTCATTTTTCTCCGATTTATGTCAGAAAATTTTTTAGATGAGAGGGATTACCATGAGCGGTCTACACATTGATTTCGACACTTTAGACAATAACCTAACAGCAGAAATTCCTATCGGACCCGCCGAAAAAGCACTCGCCGACCACATCAACACCGACTCCCCCAGAGCTGTCAACTGCTTTGGTCTACTTGACGAAGCCACACAGACAGTCATCGCAACGGAAGCGGTGGACATCTATGGGCGCATGTCCGACGACACCGCTTATCTAATGGAGTATGGTCAGGACGCAGTGGATAGCATGAATGCCCTGATTGACAGTCTGTTTAACGACATCAATCCAGTGGAAATTCCTGAAATCACGGAACTGATGGAGAACCTCACCGACGAGATGGGGACACTCCACGACAAGTATAATGTTCGCAATCCGAAAATCCTGAAAGCCATTGAGCGCGCAGTTGAAGGCAAAGGACGCTTCTTATGGTCAAAAGCCGATAACCACGTCAAAGGCATGTTGTACGATGCCCGCGATACCAAAGGCAAAATTGATGTTGTTCATGCCGAGCTACAGGCAAAGAAACAACATATGCTCAAGAATGCGTCGATGTATGACAGGCTATATCAGATGAATCAGATTGAAATTCTCAAGATGATTCGTGTGATTGCCACACTGGAACAAGTGCGGGGACTTGCCGAAGCCGATATGAAGGAAGCCACCACCGACCCGGACATCCTGAGCGCAGGAGAATCCAACGAGAAGGTTGGTGAAATCTCGGACTTTATCCGCTTGCTTGACCTACAAATCAACGCCTTTAAGGAGAGATTGATTTATGGCTGGACAACTGGACCCGATATTCGGCGCAGTCGCCATGCCGTTGTCGCACTGGCACACAGCATCAACAGCTTGATGAAGCTCACCGTCCCGACAATGCAAGGCACTGTCCTCAAATGGATATTGCTGGTCGAGGCAAAGCAAGCAGCACAACTCAAGGGTATTGTGGCAGATGCTGCCAATATGTGGAACGTCGCTGGTGCAGAAGCCTCTGCAAAAGCCATTCCTGAAATTACCCGCGCTGCCCTCGCCCCTGTCATCACTGATGAGACCATCGACCGCATTGCGGAACTGGCAGGCATTCAAGCGAAGGAATTGTTGGAGGTCTACGACGAGGTGAACACGCAACAACAAGCCGCCAACGATGCCATGTACCGGACTCGTCTAGCTTTGCAAAAGTCAAACATTGAACTTGCTGATGTAGCGACAGAGGATGATTTGATTGAACGAGCCAAACGACTCTCATAAATTTAGCGACTAGAAGAAAGACGAATGTTGTCCTTCTTCTAGTCATTCTGCTATTACCCTACCCCATCATAGATTCTTCAACACGATCCAACCACTCATGTGTCAATAACATAAATAGCGCATCTTGCTCCATATACAATCCATGTCCGGCACGGTCTAAAGCGGCATAGGTCGCACGCGGATATTGACGGGCTACCGTAAACGCCCCAGCATACCCCACAATCGAATCCTGACGTGCTGTTAGTATCAATGTCGGTTTGTCATACGATGCCTCGTGAACATCAAATGACAGCTGATAATTTTCAGTCTGACGGAAGGTCGCCAAAAATTCAGCATCTCCCCGTGACATCGCCCCACCGAGTTCAGTCAAAATTCGTTGAATCACAGGCTTGGTTTGCACAGCAGTACTACCAAGTACAGTCCCCCGCACAGATTCCGGTACCATCTCGACTGCTTCGGGGTCAACCACAATTGCCATCGGTTCAGGCACATCGCGGTCAGCATCGTCAGGGTTCACGACTGGAGCCATCAACATCAGCCCATCAATCAGGTCTGGATTTTGTACCACCATGCCCTGCGCGATATAACCACCATACGAGAATCCAGCAACGAGAAATGTTTGGTCAGGCGCAACCTCTCCCATAAATTCGGTCATGATGCGCAACATATCATCAGAGTTCTGCACCATATCACTGGCAGGTGACATGCCCATTCCCGGCATATCAGGATAGAAACGTTGGAATCCATCACGCTCAGCAAAGACAGGCTCATAAGCAGACAGTGCGACGGTATGGTCAAGGGGGAAGCCGTGCAGAATCAAAAGCGGGATACCCTCTCCACGAGTCTCATAAAAAATTTCAACACCATTTACAGTAATATTCATTAGATTGGTTTCTTCCTGTGCTGTGATAGTAGTGAAACTGAGCAGTACCAGTACAATGACAACGATACCTTTCAACAACATACGGCGTAATACATATTGTTCTTGCATGATTTAACCTCCATTGATAAACGAATAGGTGTTGTGAATTCGTGAATGGAGTCCATATCAGGTTGGTAGTTTTGGCGTGATTTTCTCGACTGGAAATTGAATCTCGGCGATGGCTTCGTGTTCACGGTCAGGGAATGGAAACTGATAAAAAATTTCGCGTCCCGACCCTGTGAAGTGATAGCCATTCGCATTGACCCAATCCCCCAATGCACTGTAGTTACCATGTCCTAAGCTCGGTCGCCCGACTCTGACGAGTGTCAGCATATTGGGCATCGGTGGCAGATGATGCAAGGTCATTTCGGTATCTCCGATGTCAATGCTTTTGTCAGCTATGTCATCAGATACGATGTAGCCAATTTCCATATCGAGGTCGTCGTCTTCCCATGTCTCGGAATGAATCACGACCATGATGTGCTGGAGATTGGTACGTCCGACCTGTGCAGGCAATCGCTTGACCATCTCGACACCCATCAATTGCACCTCGGTTAAATCGGAAAAAATACGGCGTGTGGATAGGTAACATTGCGGTGGCACAGACTTCAACACTATGTCATAGTTTTCGAGTTTGCCGTCGCGGTCGATTTGCTCAATGCGGGATTCGATGTACTTAATCCGTGCCATTTCTTCCAGCAAAGTCTGCTCAACCTGTGCTTTCTTCAACGCCAACATGCCCCGAATTTCCTCAGCCGAAACCTCGTCATGTAACATACGCTTGATTTGTTCGAGGGTTAAGCCGAGTTCTTTGAGGGCAAGGATACGATTGAGGTGTGGCAGTTGTTTAGCCGTGTAGTAACGATAGCCTGTTTCGGGGTCAGTGTAAGCCGGTGTGAGCAATCCGCGCTGGTCATAGTAGCGTAGCAAGCGACCGGATACCTGTGCAATCTTAGAAAATTCGCCAATTTGGAACATGATGTGTCCCTTCACTCATTCAACAACACCTCCACCCTAAAGTTTGACGCGGGGTCAAGGTCAAGCAATTGGACTTAATGGTAATCTTGAATTAGGAAAATTGGAGACAAAATTCGCTTTTCAAATTTTGTTGGCAGGATTGAATCAGATGCGGTATAGTCGAGGGTATCGTATAAAAAACAGAAGCACCCGCAGATACTTTGCTGAGTAAACGGATGCTTTTGAACATAGTTACGACCATATTGGTCGGGTTTTTGTGTACCTCAAGTGTACCCAATTCGCTTCGTGTTGCACAGTGAAATCCGATGTTTCTTTCGGTCGTCTCTATGCTGAGTCATAGGAGGACACTATTTGAGCGATTTCTTTTTCTGTTCGTGGTAGTGAGCAGAACAATTTGTATCACTTTTTGTTTTTATCATGAGGGACATGCTGCCAGTACATGTCCTTCTTTTTTATCGACCTATAAAATGAGATAGTACGACTTATGGCAAAACAAAAAAAGCAATATGATAAGATTTGTGGCAACAGCAATGCTCAAAATAAAGTGAAATTTAATGATTTGAAGACCTTGCTTGAAAGTTATGGTTTTGAATTTGTTCGGTCAACAGGTAGTCATCATAGATATAAAGGTATAATTGGAGATGAAACCATTTATGAAACACTACCTCGTAAAGACCCAGTACGTAGAGTCTATGTCAAAAAGGCATGTAGTTATATTGATAGAATGATAGAAGCAACTGAGGAAAATGGCGATGACGATAATTAATCAAGCTAAAAATAAAGACTACTATATGAATCAACGCTACAAAATTCTGCTATGGCAAGATGACGATAATATCTGGAATGTTGAAATCCCTACCCTGCCCGGTTGTCGAAGTGATGGCGAAACAATAGAAGAAGCCCTCGCAATGATTGAAGATGCAAAACATGCTTGGATTGAAATGGTCTATGAAGATGGAGGCATAATACCTGAATCAGACATATCGACGAGCTAATGGGAAAATCTATTTGAGCAAGCGCATCAGCTGTTCATAGGCATGATTGATAGTCTTCATCTGTTCGGTGGTATCACGGTCGGGATTGAGGTCAGGATGGAAGAGCCGTGCCAGCCGACGATACGCTTGTTTGACCGCATCGGCATCGGCTGAATAGGATAAGCCGAGTACATCAAAATAGGGCGCGAGGGTCGGTTTGAGGAAGTTACGCTTACGGGCATAGTCTTGCTCACTAGCGACGAATCCCCCGATTTTCCAGATAGTGCGACCAATCCGCATATCAAGGCATCCCAGCGTTTCGTAATCAATATCGTCACCGAAGTTGATATAACGTCGCTTGCCCTGCCCCTGAAAATACACCGGAAAAAAATGGGCATTGCGTCCCATGACATTAAAGCCATACAACTTACTGCCATGCAATTGCACCAGCAAACGCATCCAATCATCAACCACATAATATTGATTTTCGGGAGGCAACATCAAATCACACCAGAAAAAGTAGAGGGTATAGATGTCTTTTTGGGTGTTATCTTGCAGGTTATAGCGGATTTCGGCAGGCGTAATCGAACTATCAATCAGATAGAGCATTACTAGATGACCGGAGATTAACCGCAATAAGACAATATCGCTACCATCTTCTACGACCTCCGCCACCACACCGGAATGATAAAGACGTTCAACCAGAAAGTGCCCGGCATTATTGGTGTCGAACCGCATAATAATTCACTTGTCAAACTCAACTAACAACAGAAAAAACTACACAAACACTTGCTACATTATCTTTGTGGTTATTTTATAAACCCTTATACTCCCGGAACCACTCCCATGTTTTGTATAAGCCATCTTTGACAGAAACCTGTGGCTCAAATCCGAGCAATTCACGCGCTTTGGTGTTATCACAATAGGTAATCGGCGGGTCACTCAAGGGGGTTGGCACATCCACTTTGTTGATAGTTTTACCAGAGTATTCTTCGATAATCTCAACAAAATCAATTAGTGAAATCGGCGCACCACAACCGAGGTTCATCACCTCATAGCCTAGCGGTTTATCCAATGCCGCGACCACACCCCGCACCGTATCTTCAATATATGTCCAGTCACGGTGAATATCACCACCATTAAACAACTTAATCAATTCACCTGTTTGCGTTGCTTCCATCAGTCGCCACGGCATCATGTCTGGTCGTCCAGCAGGTCCATAGACATTGAAGAAACGTAACACCGTTACATTCATATCCACAAGATTGGTATAGGTATGTCCGAGCATTTCCGCAGCGCGTTTACTGGCAGGATACGCAGCCAGCGGATGGTCAGCCGTATCCGTCTCGATGAAGGGAAGCACCTCTGTTTTGCCATACACCGATGAGGTTGAAGCCAGCACAAATTGCTTGATTTGCTGTGCTTTGCCTGCTTCTAATAGGTTCATCGTGCCTGTCAGATTCACATCCATGTACAGACGGGTTTGCTCAACACTGGCACGTACACCCGCCATTGCCGCCAAATGCGCGACATATTGAATCCCCTGCTCCTCAAAGATGCGGTTCACGAGTTCAACATCGCGGATGTCACCTTCAAATAGTGTGAAATTATCATAGGGGTCTAAGCGTTTGACATTACCACGCTTGAGTGCTGGGTCATAATAATCATTGAAGTTATCAATCACGGCGACTGTCTCGCCACGTTCGAGTAAGGTCTGCGCCACATGACTACCGACAAACCCTGCCCCACCTGTTACCAAATACGTCATACTAAAATCCCTTGCGGATGAACAAAAGCTGTTTAACTATACAACAAGGTAAGTTGATAGCAAAAGGACAAGAAATGACTGAGCAGAAAAAAACCGAACCCCATGATGCCGAAGCACTGGCAACAGCACACAATATTTATCAAGACCTGCTGACCAAACAACAAAGCATCATCTTATCGACCATCAATGCGGATGGGTCACCACACGCCAGTTATACCCCTTTTGCAATTGATGATAAAAAGAACTTCTACATCTTCATCAGCACATTAGCCCATCACACCGGAAACCTCATGAACAAGGGGCAAGTAAGCATCATGGTGATTGCCGACGAAGCCGAAACCTCACAGATTTTTGCCCGTCATCGGTTGACATTTACCTGTCAGGTCGAAGTAGTAGAACGGGACAGTGATGATTGGGACAATATCGCATCACTGTACGAAGCGAGGTTTGGCAGTTTCTTCAATCTTATCAAGGGCTTTAAAGATTTCAGCATGTTCAAACTTGTGCCTCAAGGTGGGGCGCTGGTTGTTGGGTTCGGGCAAGCTTATAATCTTGAAGGTGATACACTAGACGAGTTAACCCTACGTCGTGAATAGATTCAGCTTATTTTACGAAATTAATCATTCATACAAAAAGGAATAATCCAATGCGTGCAATATATTTTGAAGAGTTTCAAAAAGATGTCACCGTACAGACAGTAGACGACCCGACACCAGACTCACATGGTGTTGTCCTCAAAGTAGAAGCGACGGGTTTGTGTCGCAGTGATTGGCATGGGTGGATGGGTCACGATTCCGATATTACCTTACCGCATGTGCCGGGACATGAACTCGCTGGAACAATTGTTGCGGTTGGCAAAGATGTAACTCGTTGGAACATTGGAGACCGTGTAACAACGCCATTCGTTTGTGCCTGCGGGACATGCCCTGAATGTGCAACAGGCAATCAACAAGTCTGTGATAACCAGACACAACCGGGTTTCACGCATTGGGGGTCATTTGCAGAGTATGTGTCGCTATCACATGCAGATACCAATCTAGTTACTGTGCCCGAATCCATGTCGCTAGCAACGGCGGCGAGTCTTGGCTGTCGTTTTGCAACGTCGTTTCGCGGTGTGGTGCGTCAGGGACAGGTGTCTGCTGGTCAATGGGTGGCGGTACATGGCTGTGGCGGGGTTGGCTTAGCTGCCATCATGATTGCAAAAGCCATTGGCGCGCAGACCATCGCAGTAGACATTAGTGACGATGCCCTGATGAAAGCGCAAGAGATAGGCGCAGATGTGACCATTAATGCCCAGAGTACAGACAATGTCGTTGAGACCATTCGAGAAATGACTTCGGGTGGAGTACATGTTTCATTAGATGCGCTTGGTAATCGCGTGACCTGTTATAACTCGATTGCCAATTTGCGTAAACGGGGCAAGCATATTCAAATCGGTTTGATGCTAGGTGAACACAGCGACCCACCGATTCCAATGGGACAGGTGATTGCTCATGAATTGGAAATATTCGGCAGTCATGGTATGCAAGCCCATGATTATCCAGCGATGATGCGAATGATTGAGTCGGGCGCACTGCAACCAGAACAACTTATCACGCGCACAATTTCACTGGATGAAACACCTCATGAACTCATGCAGATGGACAACTTCAAACATATTGGCGTAACAATTATTGAGCCGTTTTTATCTTAAGGGCAGCCTGTCAGTTACTGTTCACCTAAATAAATATTGTCAGCTTCTGGAAGTCCTCATGGAGTACACTGCGCTTGGTGGGGTTATACAGCACCACCGCAGGATGATACATTGGCATGACATGTAAATCACCATACTCAGCTTCGGTCTGAATCAGTTTGCCGTGCATCTTGCTGATAGATGATCGCTTTTCTGGCAGGTCAAACTTCTTGAGGATATAGGTCATCGAGAAGCGTCCCAATGTCACAATCACACGCGGTTGTATCACCTCAATCAGTCTGTCGAGATAGTCGCCATAATATGCCAGTTCCATGTGGTTTGGGTCACGGTTATTAGGCGCACGGTCAAGCAAGATATTGGTCATAAAAACATCATCACGGGAGAGGTCAATTGCTTTCAACAATTCATCCAACACCTCACCAGATGGTCCAACAAAGGGTTTGCCTGATAACGCCTCTTTCTCACCGGGGGACTCACCGACAATCATGATATTGGCATCCGCATAGCCCTCCCCCAACACCGGATAGTACCGTTGGGTTGTCCGGTATTCATATAAGGGAGAGTCTTTGGCATTGATTAAATCCATACGAATCGCTTTGAGTTGGTCTTCTTTTTTCGCCAATACTGCAGGGTTCGCCTTACGTTTAAAGGTCGGATGTGAGGGCAACAGGTCACGCATGAAGTTAACAAGGTCTTCAACATCAGTCGCAAAGCGCATATGGGTTAAAACAACAGCATTACGGCGACTCAGAGATTGGATGGATTCTGGTAGTGTATTGGGAGCAGGCATTTTTGCGCCACCGACCAACACAGGAATAACAACTTTTCCCTGCTTTAATGCCGATTCTAATTCAATCCGCACATAATCATTCCACTGTTCAAGGCGACGTTCCCCATTATCATCGGTGAGCTTTCCCCAATGCGGTCCTATCATCGCCAGAAAAATATCACATTCCGATACTGCATCTTCTAAGACCTGCACAAAGTCTGCCCCCGGCTCAATATTCTGGACATCCATAAAAATATCATGGGGTTTAAATTGCTTGAGCAGATGGTCATACAACCGCCCGACATATCCCTCTGTATCTAGCCGACGATAGTTAATGAAGATGCGACTCATGAAATGCCCTCTAGCTTATGTTATCGAGTAAAGTCGTGATGACCTGTGTCAGCACACGATAGGAGAAATGCTCTAGCCCAACCTGATAGTTATGTTCAACAGTTGCCTGTCGATATGCCTCATCATCAATCATACGGCGGGTTTGTTCCAACACCTCATCTGTGATGTCATAGTTAAACTCAACAGAGTGCACATCAGCCGTTTTAATATTGGCAAGGTATATCGGATAGGTGTGGACAATCAGTGGTTTACGGAAATAGAGTGTTTCAATCAGTGCATTACCAAAGCCTTCGATGATGCTAGGATAGGTAATGAAATGAGCATGGGGATAAATATCCCACAGGCTATAGATACCCTGCTCCTCGTCACGATAATCACCGACCACATCAGCAATAAACCGATAGCGAATGCCAGCCCGTTCTGCCTCTTCGTTCAACCATTCACCATACCCGCCCTTCTCATCACCTTCATACCCTGTAATGAGATATATCAAGCGGTCATCATCCAGTTTACGAATCAGTTCGATACCCTTCTCGATTGCCTTGCGCCGGACAACCCGTGTTGGTTGAAGCACAATTAAATCATCATCGGACAAGCCCAACCGTGCCCGAAAGGTATTGGCAAAATCATCGGGTTCTGGTGGTGGGTTATCAAAGTCGAATACATTCGGCAGATAGGTGGCATCCAACCCAAACCATGCTTTGAGATTTTTCTGGGCAATGGAGTTAATCACCATATGCTGGATATTTTCACCACGAGGTGGAAACGCTGTGCTCAAGATATGATGAATCCCATTGTTGAGAAAGCGTTCGCGTTCCCAATAAAAGTCATGGTGATGACAAATCACAGGAATCTGTGAGCGTTCAGCATAATCCCGAATCGCTAAACCCAACGATAAATTCATCGGAATTGTCGAGGCATTCTGAGGAATCAGTATCTCAATATTGTACATCTCGACAAACTTGGCAATCTCAGGGCGTAACTCATCAGCAATTTCATAAATCCGCTGGATAACTTCTCGCGGTGGATTGGGACTGGCGAAGGCTTGCTGTGTCAGTGATAAAATTTCTTCATCGGCAAAGTGCATCTTCGGCACAAGATAGCCCTCAACGCTGTCGTGTTCCAACTCCCCTGCACAATAATAACAAGTATGACCGGCTTCGGTGAGGACATCCACTAGCTTTTTTGTCTCTAAGCTAACGCCATCAACGCCTGCCAATCGTGTTGAAATAAACCCAATATTTGTCATAAGCTTAATCCATTAGTGCGTGTAAAATTGATTCTAATTCTTGATACGATTCGATGCGGACAATGCGATTACGTATCCGTACCGAGCCTTCCTCATCAAGTTTATACTTGGAGATTTGCCCGCGTAATTCCATCACAGCAGGTTTCTCCGGCAGATAGGTTGTCTCTAAGAACAGCTGAGCATGACGCAACGCAATCTGAGCACGCTCAGCACGGGATGGCTCTGGCAATTCTTCGCCTGTTTCCAGATAATGTGCGATATGCTTGAAAATCCACGGACGACCCAATGCACCACGTCCGACCATGACACCGTCACTACCTGTCCGTTGCAACATCCGCAAGGCATCATAACCTGAATGCACATCACCGTTTCCGATAATTGGCATGTGTGTCGTGATATTCTTAACATCTCGAATCACATCCCAATCAGCATCACCTGTATGTCCCTGCTTGGCAAACCGGGCATGAACAGCAACCGCCTTTGCACCAACATCTTCCGCAGCTTTCGCAAATGGTACAGCCGTCACCACACCATCTTCAAAGCCACTCCGTACCTTAACCGTGACGGGCACATCAACGGCATTCACAACGGCTTCAACCACTGCTGTCGCCGTATCCACATCGCGCAACAACGCCACTCCACCGCCTTTTTTAGCTATCTTCGGTACCCAACACCCCATGTTAATATCAACAATATCCGCCCCATGCTCAACTACAACTTGCGCCGCTTCTGCGACAATATCAGGGTCACTGCCAAACAACTGCACCGCAAACGGGCTTTCGGTCTCGTGCCAATCAAACCGCTGTAATGCACGATTACGTGAGTTGTGCATAACGTTACTGCTTATCAACTCCGTACAGACCAGACCACACCCACCCAATTCACGAACGAGTGCGCGTAAAGCGTAGTTCGTATGTCCTGCCATTGGCGCAAGTGTGATGGGTGTATCAATGGTGATGTCTCCGATTTGCATCGGTTTTAAAGCATAGGTCGGGGTATTAAGCATAGGTATTGTTGGTTTTCCTTTGATAATGTGAGGTCGGCACAAAACCGACCATCTGCTCTATATCTATGTTATAGCACGAGTTCTGCCATAAAGCGGACAGTTTCTACATTAAAGGCGGTGATATTCATCGTCGTAATCGGGCTATCTTTCCACATCTGAACACGGTCTTTGATGCGGTCTTTCGAGCCAATCAGTGCCACTGTATCGACTAGTTCATTGGGTACTGCCATCATCGCTTCGCCTCTATTGCCTGCCAAGTATAGGTCTTGGATTGTCTCGGCTTCGGCTTCAAAGCCATACCGACATGCTAGGTCATAATAGAAGTTTTTACCCTTCGCACCCATCCCGCCGATATAAAGTGCTAACTGTGGTTTCATTTGATTGTATGCCATCTCAAGGTCATCTTCGATAATGACTGTCACCGACGGCGCAATATCAAAGTTCTCAAGGCTCTTGCCGTTACCTGCTTTTGCAAAGCCTGCTTCGATATATTGCTGGTAAGTCTCGCTATAGGCATCTGGTGAGAAGAATATCGGAAGCCAGCCGTCAGCAATTTCGGCAGTTAATGTGACATTCTTCGGTCCAATCGAAGCCAGATAAATAGGAATATCAGGGCGACCATGAATGATACTTTTCAGGGGTTTGCCGAGTCCGGTGGCATCTTTGCCTTTATATGGGATTTCAAAGTGTTCGCCATCATGGACGAGTGGTTCTTCACGGGCGAGGATTTTTCGCAGAATTTGGACGTATTCGCGTGATTTACCCAATGGCTTACCATAGGCACGACCATGCCACCCTTCAACCACCTGAGGTCCTGACAAACCCAAGCCGAGTAACATCCGCCCACCAGACAATTGATCGAGTGTAATTGCGGTCATCGCTGTCATTGCAGGTGTACGAGCCGGCATCTGCATGATAGCTGTCCCTAGTTTGATTTGTTTGGTCAGCGCACCAATCCATGCCAGCGGTGTAATCGAATCCGACCCATACGCCTCCGATGTCCACACTGAATAATATCCGAGCTTATCTGCTTCTAAAATCAATTCCATCGGGAGTTCAACTTTTGCTCCCGAATACCCCACCATAATTCCTAAACGCATCTATAAAACTCCATTCTAAAAATTACTGTTGTATGCAGTGTCTCATAAGGATAAACGACATACAAGCACTTATCATCGTTCGTTCATGGACAACGAATTGGACGGTCGGGATTCTCGTTAATATCGAGTGGCAACCCTAAATATAGAGATGGGTCGAGCGTATTTTCTAAGATAGCCTCGTTGAGAAATAAGCCATCGGCATCAGACTTTACAATGCTGAAGTGCAAGTGCATCCCAATCGGCGGTCCTGTCCCGCTAAATGTGCCCTGATAGCCCAACAATGTCCCCTGCTCTACCCACACATTATTTGTCCCCGGTGGAAAGGCATCTGCAATAAATGACTGTGAGCCATTATCATTCGCCATATGGGTATAGTATGTCCAGATAGTGCGCCCTGCTTGTAGTGGGTCATCGTGGCGGATAATCACAGTTGATTTCCAATCCGATAGACGGGTCAGATAGCCATCATAAGCAGCATAATTCGGAACTGTACCGGGAGCACCATCACCAAAAATATCAATGCCGGTATGTCGTCGCATTGGGTTATAGGGGCGTGCTGGGTCTGACCAAAGTAAGCCGATGAAGCCCTCGGATGGCAAAATAAAGGGCGCACCCTCACAGGCAACCCCACCAATAGTTGTCAATTCAGGTCGTGAATCTGGCAACACAAACCATCGTCGGATTTGATTGTTGCTATCACTGCCAAAGCTATCCATATACCACAACACCAATCCAGCACCTATTAAACCAACTAAAATCATTACTCCCAACAGCCCTATCAAAACACGTCTCATTGCTTGTCCAATCTAGCAAACTTGTAAAAAACTGATAAACGCTTCCCAATTAGTACCAGAGTACTGAAACTTTTTCCTCATTTCGGAATCTATATAGGCGAAGTTCAACAAAATAATAGTGGATACCATAAAGGAGTATCATCATGCAAAAGCTACGTCTTATATTTGCTATTTTATTGATAGCATCCATGCCAATAAGCCTATTGGCGCAAGAAACAACTGAATCTGAGGAAACTTTTCCACCTGCCCTATCGTTTAATGAAGCCTTTGTTTTCATTCAAGCAGAATATCCTGAAGATGAACTGCTCGAAATTTACCTCATCGAGGAAACCGGATACTGGAGTTTTGAACTCGACGAAGCCGGTGGATTGTTCATTGGCTCAGATGCTAGCATCATCGGAGATGAGGAATATGATACCTTATTCCCTGAAGAAGATGGCGAGTTCGGCGATGAAGATGATGACGAGTTCGGCGATGAAGACGATGACGAGTTCGGTGATGAAGACGATGACGAGTTCGGTGATGAAGACGATGACGAGTTCGGTGATGAAGACGATGACGAGTTCGGCGATGAAGACGATGACGAGTTCGGTGATGAAGACGATGACGAGTTCGGTGATGAAGACGATGACGAGTTCGGCGATGAAGACGATGACGAGTTCGACAATATTGAAATCGGCATTTCCATGCAAGATGCAATCAATGCGACCCTCACAGTCTACCCTAACAGCGCAGTAGTCAGCATCGAACTGGAAGAAGGTTACGGCGGTTTCTATGTATGGGATGTCGAATTAAGCAACGGTCGTGAAGTTGATGTCAGCGTTGAATCTGGCAATATCCTCAGCTTTGGCTTCATGGATGAAGATGATGATGTTGAACCCATTAATCAAAATGATGAATGGGAAGACGATGGCGACGAGTGGGATGACGACTATCGTGACGAAGATGATGATGACGATGGCGAAGACTTNGACAACGACGACGAATGGGAAGATGACTTCGACAACGACGACGAATGGGAAGATGACTTCGACAACGACGACGAATGGGAAGATGACTTCGACAACGATGACGAATGGGAAGATGACTTCGACAACGATGACGAATGGGAAGACGACTTCGACGACGAAGATGATGACGAAGATGATGACGACGACGACGACGACGACGAAGATGATGAATAATTAGATAACATCTATCTTCAACGAAAAAGCCCCATGTCCTGTGACACGGGGCTTTTTGATTATCTACTTTGAAGTGTATTCCCCGAAGAGAACACCTTCCCTATTGATTATTGTCCGAGTACGAACTGAACGTTGACTGAGTCACAGGATTGTCCGTCGTATTCAGCCTCGATATAGAGACCAAATGTACCGTCATCGCCAGCCCATTCTTGTGCTTGTTCCAGTGTCAATTCAGCATTGTTGCCGAGGAAGACGTATGGATAAGCATTTTCGTCATCAACATGGTTGACTTCGTCAACGAAGTAGCGGACGCGGCTTATAGGATTACCATCTGGGAAGCTGGAGACAACTTTGACAGGTGCTGTCAGGTCATAGACGTTATTCAGGTCGGAAATTGTTGTATCACCAACCATGACAGTCATTTCGCAGTCGTAACGTTCAACAACACGTTCTTGTTGTTCTTCTACATCAACGTCGATGACTTGGTCAACGTAGCAACCATCTTTGTGGTATGCACGGATTGTCAGCTCGGTATCTGCAGCAGGTGACCAGCTATTGTTATCGCCCATCGCGTAGTATGGATTACTGTTTTCGGTGTGAACTTTCTGCTTGTTCTCACCTTCACCTAGCCAGTATTCAACCTTGTTCGGATTCATTGAAAGGAACGCGGATTTGATGTAAACAGGGTCGGTGACAATCAGTGAGTTTTGTGGTGCTACTGGGAACCAGTCGTTGTTGTCGATAGATGAAGATGTTATCATCCAACCACTATACTGTTCACCTTCACACATATCGACAGGGTCTGCACAGTCATCACCATGGTTGATGTGTTTAGCATGCAACAGGCGTTGACCATACTTGTTACCGTAGGAACCACCCCAATCTTCACGGTTCTGGTTGAAGAGTTCGAGTACCAATGGCACTTTATCAGCTTGGTCTTGGTCGTATTGGTTATAGACACCGTAGTGGCTCGCATCGTAGAACAGGTCAAGTTGGGTTGCACAAGCTGGTGCAGTCACACGCAATGTAACTGTTTCACCTGGTCCAACTTTGATACCTTCTGGGTCCCAACCGTCGCCCCATGTACTATTGTCATAGTCTTCTGGGTCACTGTCATACAGTGTTTGGTTGTCGAGGCTACCGTTACCGTTCTTGTTGTATGCTGCCATACCGACGATGTAGGTGCATGTTAGAGACTTGTTCTCGACAACACCCTTCCATTCACTTGTACCATCATAGTTGTAGTGGTTATCACCGTATGGGTGAATCTTACCATACAAGTCGTTTTCTGGATCAAGTTCTGTAACACAGAGTTCGATAACATTGGCATCGTCACTGTCTTCGTTGTTGTCAGGGTTGGTATCATCAACAAGGTTGTTGTCGATGGCAGCTGTGTTGACAACTGTACCTACTACTGTCGCTTCCATTGTGACGGTTGCTGTGACTGATTCACCGACTGCGAGTGCGCCGACTTCACAAATCAACATACCATCTTCGAGTGTACATTCACCACTATCATCACCATTTTCCCATGTTGCACTGACGAAGCCAGCATTGTCTGGGAGGTAATCTGTGATGGTTGTACCACCAATGTCATCAATTGCAGGTGCATCTTCATCACCGTTGTTGGTACCAACGATTGTGAATACGAAGTCATCACCTAGATAGACATCTTCTTCTGGACCAGTCTTTTCGATAGACAGGTCAGTTTCTGGTTCTGGTTCTTGTTCTTCGATACAACCATCGAATGGTTCGTGGTCGAATTGACCGCTTACACCATAGTCACCGTAGAGGTTGACTGAAGCGGCAACGAGTGTACCGTTGAATACACCATTGCTGAAGTTTACGTCAGCATCTGGTGCCAACAAGCTACCGAAGAAGTCCAGAGCGTGCAGGTTGATTGTTTGTGCTTCATTGAAATTGTAGAGTGTCAGATTATCATCTGCACCGTTATCCAGATTCATGCTCTTATTGGTGAGCGTTACATCTGAACCTGTGACATTGACAAGAACAATTGAGCCTGCTGGTACATCAAACTTGAAGCCTGATGCAGATTCAAGGTCAGCACCATCAACATCAAAGATATTGACTTCTGGGTCTGTACCAGTGAATACCAGTGTACTATCTGTGAAGGCTGCCGAACCATTTGGTGCGAAGCTTGCATATAGGTCAGATAGAGCTTCAAGCTCACCTGCTGCTGTTGCAAAGTCAACTGGTAGTGGGTCTACACCATCAGTGATTGGATTACCACCGACGCTTGTTAGGGTCGCTGCACCACCGACAACACCGTTGCCATTGTTAACCTGACCATTTGTAAAGTCGAGGTCACCACCAACGATGAGTGAGTTAGTCCATTCACCACTTGCCAAGAGACCAACACTATAGTTCATCAAGTCAGCATTACCGCCAACTGCCAAGCGTCCTTCTGTATCGGAGTTCAAACCACTGAAGTCACCGATTGAGAAGACGTTGAAGTCTGTTGCTACACCCAAGCCAGTGCCTGCTTCACAGACTTCTGGTTCTGGGTCTTCGCGTACAGGTTCAACACAGACTGTTGACAGGTCACCATTACCAAACTTGAATGTACCTTCACCGAGAACGGTTGGGTAATCACCATCGTTGGTACGGGTCACATGTTTCTTACCCTGACCAGCATAGACAAATTCGCCATCATCAATTGCGAGACCATTGATGTCGTGACCAATGTTGGCAACTTGTGCAACGGTCATCATGGTATCGAGGTCAACTTCAAAGATACGGTCTTTAGCGTTAGTTGCAACGTATAGTGTGCCGTATGCGTCGAATACGATGTCCGCACCATTCAGGTTAAGCGTACCACCGTTGTGGCTGATAGGACCGAGTTCAACAGCCATTGGGTCAATTGAGTCAACAGTGACATCAATTGTGTAGAGTTTATTCTGGTTTGCATTACCAAGATAAAGGACTTCGTCGTGCGGATGCAGTGCAACTTGTGTCACACCAGACCAGCCAGTTGAGCCTTTATTGGTCATTTCTCCAGATGCCACATCATAGACACCGAGGTAAGCGTTACCAGTATTTTCTACGAAGTAGACTGTCTTACCATCGTTAGATGCTGCGATGTGTGACGGACCGAAACCTGTTTCATCACTGATCAAGGTCATTTCTGCATTACCGTTGTTGAGGTAGATGCTGTATAGGTCTGTCATGTTATCGTCACTGGAATTGTCAGTGAAGAACATAGATGCAGTTTCACATGTTGGTACTTCTGGTTCTTCTGGTTCTTCTTCAACTTGGAAGCAAACCTCACCAAACGCGATATTCGGGTCAGATGGGCGGTCACCACCATAGTTGTTTGTTCCATTGTTTTCGTACAGAACCTTGACAGTCTTGATACCTTCAGCATTTGTGATGTTGAAGTCATGAACGCCAATTTCACCATCATCAGCACCATCACATGCGTCACCGGTATAGTACAAGTCACCGAAGTCGCTTGTGCGTGGGTTACCTGCATTACTGCTGGAGTATGTCAGGACATCTTCTGCAACAACATTATTGTCTACATCGTAACCGACCAAACGAATGGTGTGTTCAGTTGCGCGTGCAGGGTTGTAATCACCAAAGTCGAACATGGTGATAGAGAAGTCTGTCGCAATCTTGCCATCAGCAAATTCGAAGACATAGTCATGCAAACGGCTAGCTTTCGCGCTGGTATCAGCAAAACCATCTACGATACAACCACTTGGGCGGCTATCTTTACCGTTTGGTGCGCCGTAGGTTGTTGGGCTTTGACCATCAATCAGGACTTTAGCGTTACCAGATGATGTGCTCAATGTCACGTCACCGTGTTGTCCTTCGACCGATGTACCAACTGGCATTTCACCGAATGGAATACAGACTTCACCATCAGTTGGTGGTGGTGTGTCATCACATTCTTCGTAGACACCAACTGCATCAAGGAAGACACCGAAGCTGTCTGCATTGCTTTCATCGCTGAAAGAAATGGTGACTGTACCATCATTTGCTGGCAGTCCTGGAATGACGACTTTTTGCCATTCAGTTGTCAGAACAATTGGTTCTGGTGTTGGAACAGGTTGACCATCCCACATAACAGCCAGTTCCATTGTGCCACGACGTGCACGGGCTTCAAATTCTAGTGTGTAGGTTGCGCCTGCACGGGTCAGAATGTCTTGTGAGATTGTGATAGATGCTTGACCACCTTGACGGTTGCTTGGTCCACCACAGTCAGAATCAAGTTCTGCATATTGGTCACCATCAGCAGGGGTCGCAAGGTTTAGGTCTTTATTTTGCAATTCGATGACAGCTTCGTCACCACCACAAGCTAGTGGAACATTCCAGTCTACGTCCCAACCGTCGATTTGACCGTCGGTGTAAACATCCCAGTTCTTAGCATGTTCAACAACAGGTTGTTCGAAGGAACCGTTGGTGACATGGTTGAACAACGCATCACATTGTTCAGGTGGGTCTTTTGGTTTGTCATCATCTTCTTCAGGTTCATCGTAAGTGATACAGGTTGCCATATCACCCCATTGGACATCGCCACCATTGAAGCTTGCAGGTGCAGCGAAAGATGTCCGTGAGTTGTCATCTTCGATACGGATGAAGGCATCAGCACCACGCGACGCATAGACGAAGTTACCACTACCATTATTCGTGATAGTCATACCGTTCATCTCGACGTTCTTGTGGATGTGTTCGCCAACAACCATCATGGTATCGAGGTCAACTTCGTAGATTTTGTTGGTTGCGCGGGTTGCTAGATAGAAGGTTCCATCAGCACCGAAGGCAATGTCAGCACCGTTGATATTGATGTCAACGCCACCTTTTTCAACCTTACCGAGATCAACATAGCTACCATCGCTTGTATCAACGACATAGAGTTTGTTGGTCTTAGAGCTACCAATGTAGAGGTCATCAGTTGCAGGGTCTACTGCAGCCTGTGTCACACCGTTAATGTCGAGGTCGAAGATTGCATCAAAGGATTTGGTTGCAACATCGTAGACACCTAGACGGTTTGGTGCTTTATTTTCTATTAGATAGAGTTTTGTACCATCAGCATTGGATGCGATGTGGGAATCACCCCATTCGTTATCACCATCGAGGCTATCGAGCAAGAACATTTCTGCTTCGCCAGTAACTTCGTTGAGATAAACCTGATACAGATTCGCTTCGTTTGGCGCATCTGGATTGTGGCTGTAGAACAGCATTTCACAGGTATCGTATGGTGGTTCTTCTGGTTCTTCTGGTTGAGCAGGTTCGCATGTCAAACCATCAAGGTCATAACCATCCGGTGTTGTGCTACCGCTGTCTACAACTTTGATTTCGTCAACATAGTCGAGACCTGTTGCTTCAAGGTCAACTGAACCATCACGGCAAACTTCGCCAGCATATTCCCATTCGCCACCATCGTAGCGGACGTAAACTTTAGCTGTTTCGTAGTAGCTTTCGCATGTTTTGTGACGTGTACCTTCACCGTAAGTTGTTTCCCAAATGTAGAGTGTTGGGTTTTCGCTTACATGGATTGCACTGTCAGCTTCTTCTGGACGCAGGACGATTTCGCCACCTGGGCCACCAAGTGATACGAAGTTAACAGGCGGAGCATCTAAATTTTCAACTGCTTCTGCTTGCCATGCGTCATCGCGGTCATCAGAAATCTTGTCTGCATTTACAGGGCTATATGAAACAACCTCAAATGCAAGACAGCTGGATGCGACTGGTGGAACTGGTGGTTCGCCACATTCATTAACACCAGCGATACCGTCGATGTCAAATGCGTCACCACTATTGGATGTTTGGCTAGTCATATCAACAAGCATGACATAACGCGCCCATTCAAGACCGTTTTCACCTGCATCATCGAGGTCGAAAGACATATCTTGTTGGTCGATACCTACAGAGTAGTAAGTAATGTCATCCTGTGACACAAAAACTTCTGCTTGTTCTGGGTATGCACTCCATGGACGATTACGGTCGCCCCATGAGGTTTCGACAACGAGTAGGTCGTGACTATCTTGATTGATGAGAACACTATCTTCGCCAAAGTCGTAAACAATAACACCTTCGCGGATTTGTTCCGTTGCAGGGTCATCATAACCGAGTGACAGGAAGTTGAGTGTGTCATCATCTTCGATTGTCAGAGCTTTGCTCTCTGGGCTGGTACGGTTAGTTGGAATTGTACCGCCGTTTTTGGTTGTACCTGGGATATAGCGAACAATCGCTTCCGGTACACAAGCATATTCTGGGTCTGGGTTGGTTGTTGGTGGGTCTGCTGGAGGTTCACAGCTAATACCATCAACATCATAACCATCGCCATCACTTGCATAACTTGGGTCTGTGATGTCTGTCAAGCGAATAGCTTCCGCCCATTCGGCACCACTACCATCAATATCAAAGCCACCTGTACGGCAGACTTCTTGACCATCGAGTTCGTACCAGTCACTTTTGTAGAGAATGGAAGCAATGATTGTTTCTGGATACGCTTCACATGGGCTGAAGCGGTGTCCCCATGATGTTTCATAGACATAGAAGTCCGCAACACCATCTGGGTTGACATTATTGCCACTTGGGTAGACTGCAAGACCTTCACCGAAGTACAAGTCGATACTACCACCGAATCCATCATCATCTTCATCAACACCAAGTGATACGAAGTTGAAGGTATTGGATTGGTTACCTGCCTCAGGAGTTGGTGCAAGTTCTGCTTTGGAAGCATCACGACGTTCAATCGCAATATTGATATTACCTGCTTCAGTGTAGTTCACAGCACCGCCTAGAGGAATGTGACCATTTGTCGCATCACACGCGTTGCCCGGTGGTGGTGGTTGGTTGACCTTTACTGTATCCGACGAGTCTTTTGGATCGTCTTCGTTGCTCTTTACAACAGCAGTATTTTCGATGCCATCAGGGTTTACTTTTGTAGCTGTTACATCAACTGTGATGGTTACAGATTGATCTTTATCGAGGCTACCAATGTCACAAATAAGTGTTCTGGTTGACTCATTACCTGTATAAGAGCAACCATTTGGAGCAGGTGGTAGAAGATCGATACCATCAGGTAGTACATCAGTTACATAAACACCTGTTGCTTCATCTGGACCGTTGTTGGTGACTGTGATGTCATATTGGAAGTTCTGACCAACTGTCAGTGCCTCAATATCCTGACCTTCAAGTTTTGCTTCTTTAAGGATGGTCAGCTCAACATCTGGGTCTTCCAATGGCTCAACACAACCGCCGGACATATCGCCCCAGACTGCGTGATAAGGTTCACCATCGAGATACATGACATAGCGACCTTTTTCAATTGTTGGGTCGGTGCCATCAAGTACAACAAATTCGTTTGTACCATCTGTATCGGAGTAAACAAAGTCACCTGTTGCTTTATCAAGAATCGCAAGACCTGTTGATTTACCGCTACCAATTGCTTTTGCGGTATTATCAGCCAAGTTTACAGCATATAGTGTGCTGTTAGAGCGGGTCATCAAGTACATTTGACCGTCATCACCAAAGACAATGTCAGCACCACCGATGTTGATTGGAGTATTACCGTTATCAGCATCAAGGATTTGACCAACTTCTTCTACTTCGCCAGTGGTTACATCAACGAAGCGGTAGATTCTATCTTTGCTAGCGGAACCAATGTACAAATCACCGTATGGCGAGACTGCCACTTGTGTGATGTTCTTGATTTTGTCTTTACCACCGTTGTCTTTTGCAACATGAACAAAGTGGTATTCAGTTGATGAGTAAACAATGGAGTCATCACCATTGGATGGGTCAAGGTCGATAATCTCGACACCTTTACCGTCTTCATCAACACCATACATCCATTCACCATCAACTGATGCACCAATATGAACTTGGTCAAATTGGAAGTTTTGGATGAACTCGAGGTGACCACGGTCAGTCGCATCATCAAGTGTGACGCGGAACAGTGGTGAGTCATTTTCACCGTTGCTGATGTGGTTTACATAGTAGAGGCTGTCACAAACAAACTCTTGTGGAGTGTATTTGTTGACCACTGTATGAACACAATATTTGTCATGTGGAGGTTGTGTTTCAGCATCATGTTGGCAGTAACGGTCTGGATCAACATCATAGTCCCAGTTTTCCAGATACCCATCAACAACATTATATGTTGTGTCGCCATTTGCGCCCATCATAACACTCCAACCGTCACCTAATCCGGTTTCAGTCACAGTATAAGTGGTACCAAATGGAACATGCAGGTCAGCAAGTTGACCGTTATTATTTGCCATTTCGGTTTTAGCAATGTTGGTTGTCTCATATCCATCTAAAGGAAGATATTCGCAAACAAATTCAGCAGATTCATTATATGAACATGTTGCTTTTGCGACATCGCTCTCAGCATAGATGACAAGTCCTTCTGCAACTTCAGGAACTACGTCGAAGTCTTTCCATTCTTTTTCAAATTCGACATGTCCCACACATGGATCACTACTGTGTCCGTTGGTTTTCTGAGCATATTCACCTGTTACAGGACTCTGCCAACGAATAATCATTGTGCTAACGCTATTCGTTACAAAGAAGGATTCTCCTGGAGGTGCAGGACCATCAGGACCAGGGATAAACCCATGAACACCTGCAAGGCGATACTCGTAAGGTACATAGACATCATTTGGATTATTTACACGCCAGAGCCATTCATTCTCTGAAACAAGGCACATACCTGTTACATTCAGTTTTTCAAGTTCTTTTGGCGGTTCAGGTGCACAATCAGGAAGGTTGAAGTTGAAATCACCCTTCTTGGAGAAGCCTTCATCTTTTGGCAGGCTACTGGTTGATTTCTCTACAGTGTATTTAAACCATGCCGACGCGCCATATTTTTCGTTCTTCATATTCGCGCCATAGCCAATTTGGAAGTATGGACCTGTACCAACAAAGCTGATTTCCACACCTTCGAAGTATGTACCTTCTGGTCCGGTCACAGTACCTGTCATAGTTTCATAGTAGTGCCATGATGAAACATCAATAGGGCCTGGAGGGTCAAAGGTGTTGTAGGCACTATTTTTAAGTTCATTCTCCTTTGCACCGCCAGGAGCAGGTGTATTGGTTTTACCACTCAACTCCGCACGTACATGGAAGATATGAGTTGGCTCATTGGTGTCTTTTACCAGACCTTCAATAATGGCAGTGCCATCATCGAAGAAGGAAATGGACATCGCAGTCTCATCAACAGGAACATATTTACCACCAATACCAGGTAGATAAATTGCATGTCCACCGTTGTTATGTTTAGCATACTCATCTACATATGCAGTCGCGATATAGCAAACTTTGTCGGGTGTTGGTTCTTCAGGTTGAACCTCTTCGACAACGCGCTCTTGAGCAGCTGGTTGTTCCTCTTCGTTGCTCTCAGTGGATTCTTCTTGATTAGACTGTTCTTCTGTAATTTGTTCTTCTTGTGTAACAGACAAAACTGATGCACCGTTGTCACCAGTTTGCTCATCCTCATTACCTTCATCGGTCTGACCATTATCATCATTACCTTCGTTGGTTTCATCGTTACCATTGTTACCTTCGTTGGTTTGACTGTTGTCATCCAGTGGGGTTGTATTCTGAGGTTGGTTATCACCGCTTGGGGAAGAACTGCTTTGTAATAACGCAGGAGGATTATTATCATTCTCTTCACCGCCAAAATCAGAGTCACCACCCTGACTGCGATTCGAGAAGAAATTCCCTGTATCTTTATTTTCATTATTTCCAGTGTTGGAATTTCCATCATCGCCGTTGGAGTCCATAGACTGTGCACCAGCAACAGGGGAAACGCCCTGATTACCAGAACCATCATCACCAGCATTCACAACTTCTTCTGAAGTTGAAACCGTAACCTCAACAACTTGAGCATCACGATTCGATTGGTTGGTGGCAACGAGTCCAAAGGTAATCACACTGAGGAGTGCTACTGCAATAATTGCAATTAAGCCTCCTACTGGTTTTTCTCCCATACCCTTTACCTTTCTGATTAATTAGATGTGCAACATGCACTGTAATATATCTTTACATTGACACACTATAATCCTACAGAAGAGGTATTCACTGGTCAACGCGATTAAGTAATGGAAATATAACCTTTATGAAATTTTAAGTGTTGGATTAGGAGGGTAAAACAAGTGATTGAATTAAGATAATTACTTTTCTGTAATCTTTATTCTTCCTTTAGCGGAAATAGATGGTATATATAATGTGAAGATATTGTTTTTCCTCGTATAAGCGAGAAAATGATTAAGGCGAAGAATTGATTTATATTCTATGAGTTGTGATAATTCATGAACAGACAAATGGCTTATTCAGTCAAATCCTCTAAATATAGGTTGTAATCTTTGAATATCTTAATTCTTATTTTATTAATTCCATATGTAATTTTTGGTTTGAAATTACACAACATTACAACACAATTTAAGTAATATAAGACTGTATTTTAGTAACTGACGATAGATTTAGTCAGCCATCAACATTACAAAATAAGGCATATAATTACTAAAAATCCCCTACCCTATAATCTCATACTCATAATGCAACTAATTTGTAATGTATACCGCAACATTAAAAATGCCCATAGATTTGATACAAACACGCATCTTCTATAATCTTTTGTAATATTGATTAAGCCTATTGCAAATTGAATCAGAAAAATCAGTTAGTAAATAAAATTTTTTTGCTCAATATTACGTCACGACTTTTCCTGCCCATCATCCAATAAATCACTCACAAAATTCTGCAATTTAACACTGATTGTTCATCACATTCTGTTCTCTACAATCATGCAAAAATTACTCATGATAATTTTTCATGATAAGTTCTTGAAGTTGAAATTTTTATCATGACAGATTTTTCTTTCTCATTTCAATTTGGGATATATACAAACTACCCCCACCTGCCCCACCGTCAAATATATCCCTCTTTACAGCAACAATAAACTTACATATACTTTATTAGAGTGCTAACATAGTAAAGAAAATAAGTGTAAAATGGATGTTTATCAACTGGATGCGTATCTTCAAAAGCTGACACCACATCAGCGCAAGATTTTACAGGTAATGTATGATGCAGATGGGGAGTGGTTGACCCGTGCAATGGTTGCAAAACGGCTCGGAAAACGACGCTTAACACCCTATGATATTAACTGCCTAACTATGCTCACAAACAAAGAAATCCTACAAACAGACACTCAGCCAACCACGGCACCAGGGTCAGATTTTGCATATATTTACACCATGCCAGATGATGTTGCTGAGGTACTTCAGCAGTGGTCAGAAATACGTGATGAACTCCATGCCAATGCCAACCAGAAGAAACCACGCAAGCCCATTAATCTATCTGATGAAGACTAGTTACTTATCTAAATCGTCAGCCAGTTTGCGCCAGTAATCAGCCTCACGGCGGACAAATTCCTGCCACATAACACGCTCTGTTCCCTGCGCTTTTTTGGCGTACTTTTCAATACTGGAGCGATTCGTTTTTGCCTGATTTCTCGCTTGGTCATACATTGAGGCTTTTTTCTCAGGTGTAACGGTCGTTACACGTTTAGGTTTTCTAGGTTTTCCATATCGTGCAGGAAGCTTCCCACTCTCTATTTGTTGCATCTCTTCACGGATAGCATTTTCTGTCCAGTTTTCATCATCTGCGGTTTGCCACACTCCACCATCAGCTCGCAAAACTTTCCGATACTGTCGCAACTGTGTAGGACTATTTAAGCCCATAGCTTTGAGAAGTAATTCTTTTCTGTTGGTTGGAAACGGATATTGATTGCCATCACTTACTTGTGCATAAAAATCTTGCTCATAATCAAAGTCTGACATGGGTTTAAAGTTATCACGTCCATAAATGTCCATTACCAATAATGCTAACTGTCGCGCCCGTGACACTGCATTTAAATTCTGACGCGCATTATTTTCAGTCGCCTGTCGCCAGATATTACGCTCAGGCATGATTCTTGCTGGAATTTTTGACCAGTCAGTGTCTCCATCTGTTCCAAATTGCTTCCGCAACAAATGAAACGCCAGCCAGCGACGCTCACCTGTCTCAATTAGATAATCACTACCCATACGAGAGACCGTGATTGGATTGGTGAGGTCTTCCCGCAAGATAGATGATGCGAGGTCTAATAAACGTAAGAAGCCCTCTTGTATTGCTGTTGGTTCATAGTCATCATCATCGTCAGGCAGGATTGACCGTGATGTTCTGCCATCCAACAGGTAGGCTTCAAGATTAAAGTCAGTGTGAAAATGTTTAACCCATTCATCAAACAAATCTTGGACAATATCTGTCTCAGGATTCCATGACTCGAATAACTGTGATGGAATTGGTCGGCGTGGTTGTTCTGGGTCAGGATAAATACGGTCAATATCAAGAAATTTGACCTTAATTGTGGGTGTATCTGGGAAGGGATTTACCCCAAAAATCTCATCCGTTGTCTCAGCTAATGATGGCGCATCCTGTAAATTATCAAACATGCTCCCCTCAGAATCATTACGCCTCCGTCGCTTAGACATTTTCAAGTTCCTCCATGAAGCGATTGCCTAACTGCATAGCATCTTGTGCAGCATGGCTCGTTGGTGCAACAGTCCATACCATACTATGAATCCGGGTTGTCTCTGTCCAAATCGTCCGTTGTGGGATGGGGTCCCAAACTTTATCGCCAAACATCTTTGTCATCTCTGCCAGATTTTCAGGGTGTTCAGCTGTACTTTTGCGGAACATAGTTGGCACAATCCCAAGTATTTCAATAGGGTTAAGTCCCCAGCGTTTACGATGATTTTCAGCTTGTTCGCGGTGTTTGATTGATTCAATCAGTCCATCAAATGATAAGTATTCACATTTGGTAGGATAGACAATGGCATCTGTGGCAATATAGATTGCACCATGTAATAAGGATGGCGTAGGGGATGTGTCAAAAATAACCACATCAACAAAGTCCTCAACCTCACGAAATTTCTCCACAATTGCAAAAGCATCTGAGATGCTATTAGTAATATTGCGTGTCTCTACATTGGACGGCACAAGATACAACGCTCCTTTGGGTTTTTCATCGCCCATTTCATAGACCTCTGGCGAGACCATCCGCAACACATTCTGGAAAGAAACATCACGCACCATCAAATCATAGAACCCTGATGATTTGGCAATCCCCAGCGTCACTGTTGCATGAGCTTGTGGGTCAGCATCCACTAAGATGACTTTTTTGCCCTGTAACGCCAAATATGCTGCGATATGTGTGGAGAGTGTGGTCTTGCCAACGCCACCTTTTTCGTTCAGTAAAGTAATTGTTTTCATGGTGCAATCCTCAGATAATGCAATTCTTTCTAAAATACTGTTTAGGGTGTAACGACCGTTACACTCGTTTCAACTCGCTTAGGTGTAACGACTGTTACGCTCATTTCAGCTCGCTAGGGTGTAACGACCGTTACGCTCATCATATTTGTGATTATAGTGTTGAAAACATTGATTTGCAGACAGAATTGCAAGAAATTAAGAGGTGATATATAATCTTTTTTAGTCTCTTATTAGAAATTCCAAGCGTGGGACATATAGAAACAAAAAGTGAGCAAAAATTGCTCACTATACAATCAAATATGATGAGGTCAACCACCTCGTGCAAAGATATTTTCAGGAAAGCTTTCCCAAAGTTGACCATCGACTATCAGTATAAAACAAAAAACTCTGATAACTCGGTGAAAGTGTGTCAACTTAATCAGAAAATAAAAGTTGTACCGAGAGTATCAGAGTGTGTAGGTGTGTTCTAAGGTCATCCAAAGATTATCCAAAGAGCATCCCAATTCCATCAAATTGCTACCACACAACATGATGGAAAACTCATTTAACACAGTTCTAATTGGGTAAATCAGATTTCTGTGGTTAGATTTTTAAGCTATGTAGATTAACTCTACGTCTTGATTTTAGGACACTGACACACAATTTGCAAGCAAAGTACGTGATGTAATTACATCAACGATGTATTTAATTTTGCTAGATGGGTAACTTGTATGAGTTTATGTTGTCATGTCATTTACACGCATAGTGTTGATGGCGCGCGTCATCCATTTCCAACAAATTACGTTCTACTGCAAAGCCTTGTAAATACTAGCTTTAGATAAGGTTTTATCAGGAATTAGAGCATCTAAATCGTAACGACCCGTTACACCTTTTTAGCAAATTATAGACAAAACGGACTTCCAGGTATTGTTGCACCTCATCACTCGTGAAAGTGAGTGATTATGAGGGTTACAGGTACATCAGATTATCAAAAATCATTGGCAAATATCGCCAAGCTTTATCTTGGGATGCGACGATCAGTTATACCCATTCATGGTGATAATATGCCTGCGCGCGCAAAGGTTGCAGCCACCAACTGGAAGCTATTTCAGGGTCGTCTCGCACCACATCAACTCATAGATTATTGGTTCCTAAAAGAAAAACATGCGGGTCTAGCGATTGTCACAGGACGGGTATCCAATCTAGTTGTGATTGACTTTGACGCTGAGGAGCGCGAGGCAGAATTCCGTGAGCGTTTTCCATATCTGCTCAAGACACGCATTATTCAGTCCGCAGGTCGGCGATTATCACATTACTACTATGACATACCACCAGAAGTTAATTTGCCTACATTGCATATGAATGGTGCAGACTTGCTGAGTGATGGCGCATATGTTATTGCACCACCAACAATCATCAGTGGTAGTGAATACAAAATTGTTGAAGGAGGTCGCGCTCATCAATTAACACCAGCACATGCCAGACAATTGCATGACTTTTTCAAAGAGTGTAACGGTCGTTACACCATAACGAGTGAGAAGAGTGTAACGGTCGTTACACCTAAGCAAACTGAAATTAATACAGTTTGTAATATATCAAAAGAACAAGACACAGTAACCGAACACTGTTCTGAATTTATCACGCCGGAAAATCTGGTTCATCTATATCATCACTACACACCACTTGTCGGGCGTAACAATGCCTTATTCAAAGTCGCTTGTTATGGGCGTGACCGTTACTTGAGCCAGCAAGACATCATCAATGTGCTTTTGTCTGTACATGCCAGCCAACTGCCAGCGAACGGACAACCACAGGAATCCTATTCCTCTCGATTACGCGAAGCACAAAAGACAATTGCGAGTGCATTCACACGCACACCGCGCCCAATTTCAAAACAAGATGGGACACAATTAACCAACAGCATCCGCGAAGCCTTGCTCAAGCGTGGGCTTACTTGTGTCGCACGGGTGTTAGATGGACTCTTTTTACAGGGATTTAAATCAGGAGACATCGTTACAAAGAAAACGGTGACTGAAGCATTACAGGGTATCGTAGGACGACATTCAATTCTAAAAACTTTTTCGGCTGAACTTAGTAGTCAGCCAATTTTTGAAATCGCAAACCCTTCCCCTAGAACCCCAACCCATACTTCTGTTGCTAGACATAGGCTCAAAGAGCCAAACAAAAAATGCTTTTTGTTTAGTACGCCAAAACCAGACAAAATTCTTTTAGGGCGCACAGTTACTCACTTTTGCATCCCTGACATCAACGTTCTCTGCCACCTGCTTGATGTGCCGTTCACTCGTAGCGACCCACTTACAACAGAAGACATTCAACAAGCCAAAACCTACCGTCAAGCCGTCCACCGCGAACTAATTAAACGCCGTCCAGGGATGTATTATCGCCAGTGGCTAGCAGGGCGTATCGGGGTATCAGAGCGCACCAGCCAACGTTATGACCACGGCGCAGACATCCAAAAGCAAGCCATGTTTATCCGTGAGCCTATCACATGGGACAACGTAGATATTATCCCTCTCGATGACCCTATTGACGGCAGGTTCATAGAAGGGCAGGGCGGAAAGCGATACCCACCACTACGTCAAATTGCCATGACCTTACTCGCTAAAAAGCAAACCGTGACTTATTGCTATCAAGATGCCAATTATTATTGGTACGGCGACAACCTGCCGATTATCAGTGTGCGTTATGGTGAGAATCCCAAACAAGCAGAATACGATGCCCAACTCGAACGGCTAAACGCCAATCTACGCGGGTATTGGGAGGATTTAAAAGCCAAGACACATGTCCACGACATCACATCAACTGAACATGCCACATCACGCCAACATAGCATTATTACGCATCTCGAACTGCATGAGCCGATAGATTTAGAGACACAGCCATACCAGCCGAAGTCCAAGCGATTCTACAAAAAGCCATTAGCTGATAGTCGCGCTGAATCACTGGCAAAGCGTCTCTATCAAGCCATTTGGGACAGAGCCACATCGGAAAAATCGCGCCTGAGCCTCGCCAATGCCCGCCGACTCATCAACCAATACAGCGAGAAACTTATTCATCGCGCTTTAGGCGTGCTCAAATACCGCCAGACCATCAGCAATCCCGCCGGATTTATCATTGTCTGGTTACGCTCAACTGCAAAGGCAGTGGGAATGTTATAGGAACATAAAGCCCCTCTCCTATGTAAAGAATTGGGAGAGGGGTTTGGGGTGAGGGCTACTGACGCGGAACACCTGTATAGTAAAACGTATGGGTACACGCTGGTGCATTGTCATACACTGTCGAGTAGGTCAGATTCCATTGCGTCGGGCTGACAAAGGTCAAATTCAGTGTCAGGTTGCCGTTATTCTGAAAGTTACGACCCTGATAGAAATAAGTATTCAGCCCTGTATTTTGCATTGGGAAAGGCACAGGTTCTTGTCCGCGCCACTGAATCGAACCATCTGGTTGTGGAATGACTGCCGCCAGATGGGAGCAAACCGCTAAGGGCGCACTGTTAGAGCAATCGCCCGTCAGCACATCAGGTCCCGAATCCGCTTGCCAGATACTCTGTACAGGAGAGACAAAGCTTACATTACCGCCACCAGTGTTCTGAGTTGTGGTTGAGGATGTCCCCAATGCAGGAATATCAGCTACTTCTATAGTGGAGCAGATACCAGCGGTGCGGACACTTGCCTGTGGTACCCATGACTGACTGCGTCCGGTTTCAACTTTCCACCATAGTTCCTCATCATTTTCAGCATAGCCAAGCACATTATAGTGTCCAGTGTTTTCTAGTGTCTGCACCACGCCATACTCATCACTCGGACCGCCATAGATTGACACAGCTTCGTCACCATAACCAATACCCGCCACACACATCAGAGTCTCTTGATTGAGTAGGGGAGTCGGTGCGCCCGCTACATTCGCAAAATCATAATCACCGTCGATGCTGGGTGGGGCAGTCGCAACTAAGTTTTCATCCATGCCAACTGTCACCAATTCACCAGCAGTCGATTCACGTTCAGTCGTCTGTGATGTGGCAATCACATCGCCTGCAATCACTTGAATATTCAGAGTTTCTGATGGGGTCGCTTGCAAGAGTAAAGTTGCATCTGTGAATTTGAGGTCAACACCATTCACGCCGATTTGTGCTGTTGTCTCGCCAGTATACTGTAATAACAAGCCAGAGGTCGCCACATCACACGCGGTCTCATCAATCGGAGCTGATAAAGTAAAACTTTGCATTGGCGCAGTATAAGGACTATCCAACACAGCTAAGGTATTGCCATCACCATCAAGTGACACCAATGAGGTATACACCCACGCAATACCTTCATCAGTCTGCACCCGGAACCAATCACCCACCGCATTCCGACCGTCAACAGTTAATGTACCGTCTTCGTCCATCGTTCCCGCGACATTAAAGTTCGTTCCCGCGCCATCCCGCAGATTGACCGGATACCCTGCGATATTAGTCACAGTTAAGGTTGGTAGTGGTCCGTCCATTGCTTCAACCAGATTGGTGATTGTCGCATCACCAAACAGCACCATTTGTACCGCACCATCAGATAAATTCATCTGTGCGCTGGCAATCGCAATACCAAGACCATCATCATCCATCGTCGAGAGTGTGCCAACTGTATCCAATGTAACAACATCGCCGCTGTCAAACGCTGATTCAACACCATCAGGTAGCATCAAGTTAACAGGGGAGGACGCATGACACACCGTATTATCGCCGAGGTCATCACATGCCGACCCCGCTGATTCCAGCACTGTATCCACCAATACACCACAGCTATCTGTCGATTGCGCTTGCAAAATACCCAATGAGGCAACCGATAACATCATTATCAAAAACAAAATCCATAACTTACGCATTAACAAAACTCCCAAAATCATTCTAGTTGTCTGTTTGAGAACACTCAAAAGTCGCCTATGATGATACCCTGAAATTGTTACACGATTAAAGGGACACCACACCATGAAACGTCTATTTTTATTGTTACCTATTCTCTTGATTTTAGCTGGATGTGCCAACGAAGCCGACCCATCCGACACCATTTTGCAATATTTAGAGGCACGTCTAGCTGCCGACACAACCCGCCTGCAAGAGCTAACCTGTGCCGAATTAGAGTCGGAGATTCCCGCACAAGTCGCATCTTTCCTCAGTATTGAAGCTAGCCTAGAAGATGCCACCTGTACCACCAACGGTGAACAAGATGGTATGACTGTCGTCGAATGTACAGGCAAGATTGTCTATGATTATGATGGCGAACGTAACGAACGCGAGCTGACTAATTATCTGGCAACGCAAGAAAACGGCGAGTGGAAAATGTGTGGGGAAGCCACGCAATAAACGCATTGGTAAACTACAAAAGGTTTTAAGTCCCTCTCCTGCGAAGCAGATTGGGAGAGGGATTTAGGGTGAGGGCAGATGAGCTACTTCAATGTCGCTGTCATCGTAATGTCTTCAACGCCGGCTAACGCACGACTGATAATGCAGTTGGCTTTGGCATCGGCAGCAATTTCTTGGAAGGTTGCATCATCAATATCAGGGACTTCGGCAACAGTGGTTAATTCAATCGCGGTGATAGTCGGCACATCATCAACACGACGCATCGTAACTTTAGCAGTGGTATCAACGCTGGTCGGGGTGAAGCCTTTGCGTCCGAGTGTCGCGCTGATTTGCATCGAAATACAACCCGCATGCGCTGCTGCAATCAGTTCTTCAGGATTGGTACCTGTGCCTTCTTCAAAACGGCTCGAAAATGAATACTGTCCTTCAAATGAACCACTCGACAACTTGATATTGCCTTTACCGTCTTGCAATGAACCGTTCCAAAGGGCGTTTGCACTATGATTTGGCATGTCAAAATCTCCTTAGATGTAATGTAAATCGCCCTGAGTATAGCGGATGGTTGGCTATATCCCGCCAATTTCTACCCAAGCTCTAAACCAACCAAAGACCTAACGAAAGTTGGTTGCGACCTAACTCCCGTAGATGTTACGCTTGGACACAGGTAGGTAGTTACATCTCTCCTATATGAAGACTCCCTTTCTTCACCCTGATATACCCATCTTAGCGTCAAGACAGGCTTTACCCCTGTCTTTTCGCGTCCCTATCAAACATACAAAATCCCATACTGCCTACGTTGTCCGCTACCAAATATGATTTACATACCGACAAAATAAATTCTCGCCACCTATTCCTTACATCTTTGCGATTCACACCATTTGTGTCCTTCGTGCGCTTCGTGGTTATCCATCTAGCCCAATCAAAAAGTCTCTATCCCTCGTATATACCAAGAGATAGAGACCTTAGGTTTGGATAGCAGAGGTATTCAGCTAAGCCTCAGTATCACGCTCCACACCCAGCCCATCCAGCAAAATATCGAGGGCTTGCAAGGTGACCAGATTCCGCACCGTGTAGCCATAATCAAGGTTGGTGGTAAAGTCGCCCGCTTGCTCATCTTCAGGGATGCTCAGATGAATTGGCTCAAGTTGGTCAACACCTTCAAAGGGCAAATCTTGAATCGCTGCCCACAGGTTGACGAGGGGCAAATCATAATCATCTGCCAGCTTGATAATCACCTGATTAAATTGGTAGGTCTTATCAGGAAATTCGGGGCGGGTCGGAATCGTATACAACACAGGCACAGTACCGTTTTCAATCGTCTCAACGATGATAGAACGCATGTAGAAGTCAAACAGGTCAGCTTCAAAGAACATCACATCATTGGTGCCAAACATAATCAGCGAGAATATTGGTTGTGTCTGACGATATTCACAATCGAGTGGGCTTTCGTTCGCCTCACACCATGTCGGGTCAGCCCAGATAGAATCCAGCACACTCGCCGTATTGAACCCGCTAGCCGTTGCCAGTCCGGGGTTATTGAGTGAGTTGGCTTCAAAGCCTTCATCACGTACCGGCACATCAAAATACTGCACCACGGACTCCAGTTCAGCATAGTCTTCACCTAAGTCGTAATTACCATCACCGAAGGGTCCGAGGAAGTATTCAACTGATGCCGTCATACAGTCACCAATCTTAGAGAAGGTCTGCGGATTGTTGCCCGCTTCCAAGCCAGCCTCATAAATAAGCTGTGCATGGTCGGTCAATTCAGGCAAAACAGGTACATCTTCAACCACAATATCAGTGATAGAGTCGGGGTCAAAGCTCCCAAGTTCAGGTGCAGATAAGTCAATGTCGCTATCTTGTGCAGTCGTCGTCAGGGTCAGCAACAGAATGCTGATGAGCATGAGTATGATGATATTCCTACGATTCACGATGAATAGTCTCCTATGTTTGCAATTTTCAGGTGCTAGTGTACCATTATCGCCGACCACAGCATAAAGCAAAATTGTGATTTAGCGTGAAGGAGTTCGTTGTGTTCACGACAACAAAAGTTCGAGTTTTATTTTTAGTCAGCCTATTATTTTCCTTGTTCATCATCGGGGTACAAGCGCAGGCAAACATCCCCGGCACAACTATATCCATCTTAAATGTTCGCTCTGGTCCGGGGCAGGACAATCCCGCCATTGGTCAGATTCAAGTTAATGTTCCCATTCTCGTTGAAGGACGTAATCAGTTTGGCAATTGGGTACTGATGCGCGCATCAGATAACAGCATTCGCGGTTGGATTGCGACCCGTTTTGTCCGCTGGGATAATGACATCGCCATCGAGACCATTCCCGTCACGACAGAGACATTTGGTAGCGCACCTGCTCCCGCCAACAACGAACCATCTGCTCCCGCACAAGTCGCTGAGTCTGTCGCCTCCGGTGCATTCACAGGGTCAACAATCTCCACACTAAATGTCCGCTCCGGTGATGGCACAAGTAACCCTGCTATCGGACAAATTGCGGTCAATACAGCTGTTGTTATTGAGGGACGTAATCAAGCAGGCGATTGGTTCTTGATTCAATCAGCCGATAATAGTATTCGGGGTTGGGTCGCATCACGGTATATCAACCGCCAAGATGGTGTCGAAATTACTGATATTCCTGTAGTCGGTGCAGTCATCGCGCCAGCAGTTGCCCCTGAATCCGCACCTGCATCAACAGAAAATCTGCCTGTGTTATCTGGCAACGAAGCCGTCCTTGCCGAACAGCTTGCCAGTATTCCAGTTGTCCCGACCATCAGCGGTAATGCAGTCGCCATCTATCAGCGTGGTATCGAACAGGGACGCAACCCGCAACATTTCATCCAGATTGGTGACAGCAACTCAGCATCACAGGCTTATCTCGGTTTGGTAGGGCAGGGCAATTATGCGCTCGGCTCGTATGGCTATCTACAATCAACCATCGAATACTTCATCGGTGGGGGTATCAACTCGTTCACACAAAAGCAACAAACCGCACAAAGTGGCAACCTGACTACCACTATCATCGACCCAATTTTTGCTGACTCACGTTATTGTCCGGGGACTGCACCACTCGATTGTGAACTGAATCGCACCAGCCCAAGTATTGCTATCATCTATCTGGGTGCTGCTGACCGTCAGACCATCGACCACGAAACCTATTACAACGCCCTCCGCACCATCGTTGAACGCTCGGTTGCCAACAATGTTCTGCCGATTCTCACACTGATGCCGACCAAACCTCATCCGCAACGCTCCGAACTTAAGGGCATGGAATTTAACATGATTATGCTCGACATCGCCCGCCAATATGACATCCCTGTGATTAACATGTGGGCGGCGGTACGTGGCTTACCTGAAAAAGGCATGGAAAATGACCTCCTACACTTCACCTATAGTTACACCGATTTCTTGAACTTCAACGGTGGCGAAGAACAATGGGGTTATACGCGCTGGAATCTGGAAGTGCTTAAAACCTTACATCAATTGCGTGTGGCAGCGGGGGTCTAATATGTGGAAGCGACTCCTCTCGCGTGAGAATGTCTTTGCGTTGTGTCTGTGCCTGATATTCATCTTTATGATTATCGTCACCACAGATACTGCGCCACAGTGGATATATCAGGGGTTTTAGCCGATGGATTTAATGCAAATTGCGGTCTTTTGCTTCGGCGCACTGATTTATAATCTGCTGTTGCCTGCCAGTTGGCGACGCTGGGGGTTGATGATTGCCAGTATCTTTGCGATTTACTGGCTGCAACCCAATCTAGCAATTCCATTTTTGGATTATGCACTGCCGACTGTGACCATAGCTGTGACAGTTATCGGCTGGTATCTGACGCGACCTGTCATTGAAGCTGACGACGAAAACAATGAAGAAAAAGCTAAATCATCGTCACGCTTTAGCCCTGATATGGTCACATTGGCGGTCACTATTGGCATGATATTGGCGATTTCTGCCACCCGTTACCTTGCGCCACAACTCCGTTTGACCAGCCGTCCGCCCGACATCTGGATTGTAGCGATAGTGCTAGGTATCCTCACAGTGGTGACATGGTGGGCAGTCCGTGCAACAGGGCAAAGTAAACGCTGGTTACCGCTTGGCATGTTGGCGATTATTTTTATCTTCATCGTGACCAAAAGCGAATTTCTAGCGACAGAACTAAGCCGTTTTCTGCGCTCCACAGCCGGACGGGATACCTCGTTAGCAAGCATTATTGATATTGGCTGGCTTGGTTTTTCGTATGTGGCGTTTCGTGTCATCCATACGCTACGAGACCGCCAAACAGGGCAGTTACCTGACCTCGATTTGCGCGAGTATTTGACCTATGTCATCTTCTTCCCGTCCTTTACTGCGGGTCCGATTGACCGTGCCGAACGCTTTATTAAAGACTTCCGCGAACTACACAACATCAAACGCTCAGACCCCAATCGCATCACAACCGGAGCGACCCGTATTGCTGTAGGTATGTTCAAGAAGTTTGTGATTGCAGATACCATCGCCCTGTTTGCCCTCGACATCACCAGCGCGAATCAAGCGGTTGATACACCGATGTTATGGCTGTTGCTATATGGTTATGCGTTCCGGCTCTTCTTCGACTTCAGCGGATACACCGACATCGCTATTGGGATTGGGATTTTGTTTGGGGTGCAATTGCCAGAGAACTTCAATCGACCCTATCTGAAAAACAACATTCAATCATTTTGGCAAAGCTGGCATATGTCGCTGAGCAACTGGGTGCGCTTCTATATTTTCTCGCCGTTGTCACGTAAACTGTTACGCCGAAAACCAAAACCACCGACATGGCTAATTATGTTCATCTGCCATATGAGTACCATGATTGTGATTGGTCTGTGGCATGGTATCACCATTCCGTTTTTCATCTGGGGTGCATGGCACGGGTTAGGCTTGTTCACGCATAAGATGTGGACAGACCGCACTCGCAAATGGTACATCGGTCTAAAAGATAAACCGCAAACCAAACAGGCTTGGACGGTAGCAGGCTGGTTTATCACCTTTCATTTTGTGGTGTTGGGGTGGGTGTGGTTTGCACTACCAGACATCAACACGGCACTTTCTGTATTTGTTCGACTCTTTGGGATTAACGTATGACAGGCTGGAATTGGTTAACAATATACGAGGGCTATAGCTGGGGATTTATCCTGCGGGTGGTTATCAAAGCCGTGATTTTATTCCTCGTGCTGAATGTGGTTTTTGCCGTTCTCCAACCGATAGATGCGTTGGGGGCAAAGTCATTGGCAGTGGGACGGGAACGCTTACCCTACGGTGAAGATGACCGTGCTTATAACCTTAGCTTGAATAATCTGCCAGCTATGTTTGCCTCACATGAAGTCACGCAACCCAAAGCAGAAAATGAGTTTCGGGTACTGCTGATAGGCGATTCGGGAACATGGGGGATTCTGCTAAAACCAGAGGAAACCCTCGCTGGATATATCAACAGCGGTGACTATACCCTTGATGATGGGCGTGAAGTCAGAGCTTATAACATTGGACATCCAATTATGTCACTGACAAAAGATTTGATGCTCCTTGATTATGCGATGCAATACGAGCCGGACATGATTGTATGGTTGACCACATTGGAATCCTTCAATCGTGCTGAACAACTCGACCCGCCGATTGTACTGAATAATGCCAAGCGGGTGCAGAATCTTATCACGACTTATTCGCTTGACCTTGATGCTAATCATCCAGATTTTGTCGAACCGGAATTTTTCGATTTGACAATTGTTGGGCAACGGCGTGAACTATCCGACTTGTTGCGCTTGCAGGCGTTTAATGTCATGTGGCGTGTGACAGGTATTGACCAATATTATCCTGACGAATACAACCCGCGCTCGGAAGATTTTGAAGAAGATTTGTCATGGCATGACTTCGACGAGCAGACCGACCTGACCACCAATGACCTTGCATTTGATGTGATTGAGGCGGGTTTGGAACGAGCAGGGGAGGTGCCAGTCTTGCTGGTCAATGAGCCGATGTTTATCAGCGATGGGGAAAACAGCGACCTGCGGTATAACTTCTGGTATCCACAATGGGCATACGACCAATACCGTGACATCTATGCTGACCTCGCCGACAACAACAATTGGCATTATCTGGATGTGTGGGACATCGTTGATGGGGCAGAGTTCACTGATAGTCCGGTGCATCTAACGCCAGCAGGCTCACAGCAATTGAGTCAGGTTGTGGGACAGGCGATAGTGGATTTGGTGGAATAATACCCCCATTTATGCAGGGTGTGAATTACTTATTGCATGTTATGGTTGTCACAGATTACTTATTAAGGAAGGTAAAGTAACATGACTAACATAACACGCTCAGAAGAAATACAATATATTCACAAAGAATATCCTTTTATATATAGCCTTGTAGTAGCATCTGCATTTTTCATTGTACTTGTATTTTTAGGTTCACTCATCTTTGAAGATCAAAATGGATTTATGGCAAACATTTATACAGAAGTTGCTTTTGGTGTAATTTTTGGTGTCTTAATAAATGACAGATTAAATCGATCTCAAAAGAACCAAGACCTTAAGAATAGTCTTGTACGAGAAGCGGGCAGTCAGGCAAGAAGTGTTAGCGTTTCAGCTATCGAACGTATGCGAGAAAAAGGATGGTTAAGAGGTAGTAATGCGTTATTAAACGGTCAAAAATTGAGCAATGCTAATTTAAGTGAAGTAAATTATCTTTCCGAAATTGATATGAGAGGAACCAATCTAGCCTTTGCGAATCTAAGCAAGTCCAATTTATGGTGTAATGATCTTGAAGGTGCTGACTTATGGAGAACAAATCTAAAAGAAGCAAAATTACATTGGGTAGATTTTAAAGAAGCTATTTTAGTTGGAGCTAATTTAGAAGGTGCTAACCTAAGAGATGCCAACCTCGAAGGAGTGATTTTTGATGGCTTTATCTGGAAAAGAACACTGTACGAAGGATATTTTCAAAGTCATCCTGACATTGATCGTGAAATCTATAACGAGGATGAAAAAAAACTTCGCTGGGAAGCATCATTTGATTTAGAAACTACATTACCAGATGGAACTAAATGGACACCTGAAACAGATATGAAACGTTTTACAAATTCAAATCACCCTGATTTTTGGAGACCACCTGAAACTGATGATGAAGGAGAACCATATTGGTGGATGGTAAAAAAATAAGTAATTGTCACATTCTGATAATTTGGACATTATCATGAGCAAAGCAAGAAAAAGCCTTAGATTTTGCCAGTGGGCAAGCAGATAGTACAAAATATCGAGTGTATAACCATATGCAAGACGCAGAACGAATTGCCCAACAACAAACCGCCAAGCACTTTTGGGAAACACATTTTGAGGATTTGCTTGATACACCTATCACTGAGCAGGTTGCATTAGACATCAATCTGTGGGAACGGCTCCAAGATACCTTTGCTATACAGGATAAAGATACTTTATGGGCAGTCATAGCCACACGTATTGTGATTCCCATTCAATCGACACAAATGGCAATGCAGATTATCCGGCTAGCTAAACGAGCAATTGATTCAAACGACAACATGCCAGAGTAAAAAAAGAGAGACATGTACTGGCAACATGCCCCTCGTTATAAAAACAAAAAGTGAAACATTGTACACTGCTCACTCACGCGAACAGAAAAAGCGTCTGCTCAAATATTGTCCTCCTGTGCACTCATCACAGAGACGACCTGAATACATACTGGATTTCACTGTGCAACACGAAGCGAATTGGGTACACTTGAGGTACACAAAAACCCGACCACATTGGTCGTAACTATGTTCAAAAGCACTCGTTTTCTCGGAAAAGTTCGCGGGTGCTTTTGTTTTTATATACGATACCTTCGACTATAACGCATCTGATTGAATCTGCCAACACATTTTGAGCAAAAGTCAGAAATGAATTTTTAAATTGCTGGAAGGCAAGAACTTGCAACATAATAACGCAGACTATAGTTTATCATCGAGGATAGATTGACCCTCATCAGTCATCACATAATAAAGAATATAGCTGTGCGTTTCCGAGTTGCGCGATTGCACCAACCCCCACTTTTCAAGTTCATCTAAGATTGCAAATTCAGATTCAGGAGCTTCATAACGTTCGTCAAAGCTTACAAGATTTTTGCTGACATTTTCCAGCTTAATCCAATGTGCTGACGTAAGTTTATCCACTGAAAAATCTGACATAATATAGTCCTCTTTAAATTATTCTGTTTTAACAGTGAGTTGACATTTGCAAATGCTCACTACATTAACATCATATGCACCATCATACAAAACTCCAGAATTGATATTCGTTGACTTATTGTCTTGCAATTAATCCAATAGAATGCCAAATATATTGAATTTAGATTGGATACTCATTTTTTGAATATACAAGATTTTTATAAGTTTTCGTGACACCCTAGCGCGCATCTCCACGTATAAGAAGTAATAACATAAAACAGAACAGGGAGTCCAAATCATGCAACAAGAACAAAACAACATTCAAAATGAACAACGTGACTGGGAACAAGAATTAGAAGATTTCGGCAACGAAGCCGTTGGACGTGTCAAAGAAATCGTCGCTGAAGGGAATGTGCGTCGTCTAGTTATCCGTAAAGCTGACGAATCCGAATTACTCAATGTGCCGTTAACACCTGCTGTAGTTGTCGGCGTGGTGCTGACCTTCTGGATGCCATATATGACGATACTAGCTGTTGTCGCTGGCTTTGTGGCTAAGCTCAAAGTCGAGGTCGTGCAGATTGAAACCGTTGACGATAACACAGAAACTGTCGAAATCACCGCATAAGCGATACCATAATCTATAAAAACACAAACAGGCAGAAAACCTCTGCCTGTTTGCATTTCAGTCTATATTGCTTCAGTAACCCTAACCGCTGAAAGCTTCCTCAATCGCACGGGTGAGTGTCTGTTGGTCATCATCGAAGCCAACTTCAAAAATCATAATCCCACCCAAGCCAAAGCGTTCAACATACGAGACCTTATGTTGAATGGAGCGCGGGTTCTCGTAGCTCACTGCAACACGACGGTCGGCATTGTACATCCACGCAGTTTTGGTCTCTTCATCGAAGAACTTGGTGTAATTGTCGCTTTCGAGCAAAGGGCCTATATCCCGATAATAGAGTGTGCCGTTAGCACGAGTACCTGTTGGGATACCTGTCGCAGGTTCATATAAGCCAAAGACCTCATTGGGGCGAACATTGCTCCATGTCTGTGCATAGAAGCCCAAGCCAATCACAATCTTTTCAGCTGGTACACCCATATTCAAGAAATCATTCACTGTCCCATCGACGTTATATAGGGTCTGCTCGGTTTCAGAACGCGGATCACGTTGGCTGGCATAAAGTGGTGCATGTGGACTAGCGACTTCACTCCATGCGCCAGTGTATCCATAGGTCGAAACATTCATCCAATCCAAATAAGGGTGCATTGCACCGAGGTCGAAGTATTGATAGAGTGCCTCTGATGATGGAACCAAAGCAGTCAGCAAATAACTACGGTCATCTGTATCACTTGCCTCATCGAGTTCTTCACGCAAAGTCCGCAACAATGAGACGAAATTTGAGGTATCTTCATCACTGGCAGTTTCAGGTGTAGCTCCCCCATCAACAGGGAAACGCCAATCAATATCAATACCATCGAGTTCATAGGTTCGCATCAAGCCAATACAGGAGCGAGCAAATCGTACCCGCGCGGATTCATCGGCTGAGACAATCGGGAACTGCTCCGACAAATCCCAACCACCAACACTCATAATAATTTTGAGGTTAGGGTTCTCACCCCGCATCATTTGCAACTGGTTGATATTGCCCCGAACACGATCCGTCTGTTTATCGCCGGGATATAGATAACCAACGTCTGCCCACTCATCTGTCGAAACACATTGTCCATTTTCTGAGATAGTAAAGGGACGATAGTTGATATGTGTAACTATAGATGGGTCAATATCGGTGACATAGAAATCTAAATCATAAATGCTATACGAGGAGAAATATCCAACAACACGGTTTTCTGGTGCAAGTGGTGGTGTTTCTTGTGCATGGGTCGCAATGAGAAATGAGAAGCAAATCGTTGCAATAGTGATAAAGCGAAGACGCATAATGACCTCTACATGTAATGACTACAATAAAACAAATCCCTTAACAAAACTATTCTCTAAAATATCATTTAAAAAGTGAATATAAGAACTGTCGGGGTTATGTAAAAAAAGGGAGAAACGGTCGTCATTCGTTTCCCCCAACACCTAGATGTATAAAATTTTGCTACAGCTTACAGTTCATCGACGATTGGACAATCGTCTTTTTGTACCTGACGAAGCTCAACGGGCCAGCCGTTGTTTTCGTAGGTAAACAGAACTTCCGAGTTTTCAATAGAGCGACGTACCAGTTCGAGCTTAAATGCTTCCACATCAATGGTGACCTGATTCGTGGATAAGATGTAATCAATGTTACAGTGGTCATCATCGAGCAAGTTGAACTTAATCGCCGGATCCACATCGACACGCCAGTAGTGGTGTGTGCCGGGGAATTCTTCACGTAAGTCGATAAAGGCGTAATTATCCACGACAATCACCGCATTAGAATCGACATTTTCTTTAATCCAATTAATTGCCTCAACCTGACCCGCTACCTGATTTTCAGTGTAGATGTCAGTCCGAGTCATGTAGGTTGTATAGAAGGGGTATGTGACAACAACGAGAATAATCAGTCCTGCAATCCCTTTAAAGAAGAAATTAGGGAGGCTATTGGCAAGGTGCATCAGAATACCAACAACAATACCAATATTGATTGCTAAGAACGGTAACAGCACCACAATATCCGAGGTGTAAATTCGTTTGACGAATAGCAAGTAGAACATGTAGGCAATTGTCATCAAAATAGCAGAGCGATAGGGTCGGTTTTCAAATGAGAGCAAGAAAACAAATACCGTCGCTACTAACCCACCAAAGATAAGAACAGGGTCTGCACCGGGATTTTGCAGGTTGACCCAAGAGTCAAAACTTTCGGTCAAGCCAACGCCAAACTCAAGGGCATTCCGCTCCGCAAATTGCTCAATCAAACTAACATGCGGGAAGTCGCCACCAAGTAATGTACCTTGTGGGAACAATTCTTGACGCATTTGAGCATATAGCGGGAAGAAGGATATGACAAGCAATGCAATCACCAGCCATTGATAAGTTGCAAAACGGCGATGATGTTTATGTGATTGTGTCAGGATAATCAAGAACATAGCAGGTAATAGACCCAGCGCGGCAATCTTTGTCTGTACAGCCAGCCCAAAGACAAGCGCACTTGCAATGTAATGTAACAGTGTCCGGTCTTTACCAATAATCAGATAGAGTGCTGTGAGAACCCACATCAACATAATATTATCGAGTAGGATTCGTCGCTGATAAATCACAGATAGTGGCGAGAAGCTGAAGATAAGCACAGCTACAATGGACGCTATGGTATTGCCTGATATTTTATAGGTAATGCCGTATATCATCGCTATCGTGATGAGATGTGCCAGCAACATAAACAGGCGACCAGATTCTAAATCACTCTCAAAGACTTCAAGGTGATCTGTCGCCGCTAGCCACACACTCAGCAACAATGACCCCGCAGGTGGTTCTTCATATGTATAGGTGTAAGGCGAGAGGTCACCACCATTTTTAGCTGACCACGCATTCGACATGTTGGTGCCTTCCGCATCCTGAAAATACGGGAAGTAAAACAGGTTTTGGGATTGCACTGCAAAAATTAAGAACATGAGCAGGGCTACAATATATAGCCCTTTGCGATTGAGATTAATTTCCATTGATTAGTGTCCCCCCATTGTTGCACGGTGTAGGTTAGAGTGTGATGTCTTTTCCCATGCCGCTTGACCAACCATCATACGATAGAGGGCGCGGACTGCAGCTGCTGCTAACATAAGTTGATACGGATAGAAGTACAAAATCATCTTGAGCGTTAATCCAAGTGGCATACGCTTATTGTATGCAGACGTGAACTCCCGTATACCAATCAAATTGGTGATACACTGAATCACAAGAATATAGATTGGGAAGTAGGACAACATTGCGAGTGGTACAGGCACTTGTTGTGTCAGCGCAATATAGATACCAATCGGCAGGAACAACAGCGTGACAGCTTGAATCAACGAGTTGAGCAAGATATAGAGTGCAACCATACGTTGTTTGAACTGTGGTAGCTTCGCCCAGTCGCCTTTGAAGAACATCTGATAGAAACCCTGTACCCAGCGTGTACGTTGCTTAATGAAGCTCTCGACTGTGTCCGGTGTTTCTTCTTGTGTCGCATGTTTTTCATCATAGACGATTTCGATATTTGCACCCATTGCTGTCAGGCGGAAGCCAACATCAGCATCTTCGGTGAGGCATCCTTCATCCCAGCCACCGATTCTTTCCATCCAGTGACGTTTGAAGAAGACCGTGTTACCACCCAATGGGGTCACATTAAATTCGCGGGTGAAAGCATGTAGACCAGATTTGAACCAGAAGAAGTATTCCAGAACGTTAAAGGCACTGAACCATGTTGACTCAAAGTTCATCAACTGTACACCCGACTGAACAACATCAGCTTCTTTATTGACCATCACGGTGTTAACGACCTGATAAATTTCAGGGTGTGGGTCATCTTCTGCATCGAAGATACAAACCACGTCCATCTTGGATGCCGCCAGCCCACGATTCAAACCGTTGGGTTTATTCTTTGGACCTTCAGTAAATGTAATCAAGCGAACATTGGGGTCACCGATTTCTTCAATCGCCCGTTTTGTCTCGGCAATGGTTTCGTCATCATCTTCATCACGAACCATGATGAGAATTTCTTTCATATGGGCGGGATATTCAATATTGTTGACACTATGGATTGTCTGCCGGATAACAGATTCTTCTTTACGAGCAGGCAAAATCGCAGTGAAGGAATATTGTGGTTCAACAAATTCGCGTGGTGAACGACTTTCTTCCAGTTTATCGGGATGATTCCATGTGTACATCATGTAGTAGAGAGTGAACAATCCCGGAGGCATCAGCAACACCGTCATGATGATAATGAATGCCGCAACCAATTGTGGGTTCTGTGAAGTCAGAGCAACACGAATTGGCTCAGGTACATATTCCAATGGACGCGCCAGAATATCACCGAGTGTTTCTTGTGCCGTAGCTTCCTCAGCAACACCGGGTACAGCTTCTAATGCGCTGGTGTGTTCGAGACCATCAGCAAGTGTGTAATTGTAATTTAGTTGTGTGGACATCCCGTCAATAAGAACCAGACGAGGCGCATCACTATTATCAACCACAGGGGCTTCAATGTCTGGTGCACCTTCGGTTGTATCTGTACCACCCAATGCAGGGAGCGAATCTATAATGCTGACTGTAAATTCAGTATTTACCACACGGATTTCGCCGTTGCTGTCTTGCAACTGCAAGGTCATCTGATAGATACCAGCATCAAGCCCGGCTAAATCAAGGTCATAGCTAATAGGTAATTCATTGAAGGTTTCGAGCAAGAAGCCATTTAAGGTCAAATCAGCGCGGAACAACTCAGTATCATCAACAATTGCAATGTTGATTGGCATGATGTTGTTGCCAACACCCATTTCACTTTCGAGTGCATTAACAGCATCAGCCAGTGTTATTCCATTAGATTGTGTGACGGCTGTGTCTTCTACAATAACATCCCCAGCACCATCATCAATAATTGGGTCGGTCAGGTCTGTTGAAATTTCAGCAGTTGTCCCCTCAATGCCGAGGTCAGAAATTTCATCTGGGATAGCTGGAATTTCTTGTGAGCCTGTATCGCCTAAACTCACAATCGGTCCTGAATTGGTTGAGTTGGTGACCAGTGTATTGTTGGTATTTTCAATATCTTCAAAACTGCTCATCAAGTTCGCATATGCGCTATCAATATCATTGAGCGATTCTGTTTTGAAGAGTTCACCGCCTGTTTGTGATGTTAATTCAGTCAGGTAGGCTTCATCAATCCAGTTACCAATACCAATGGCATGAACGAGAACATTGTTTCCCTCTGCCTTAACCAGCCCCTGAGCGCGTGTAGCACTGCTTTGTTCGCCGTATTCGCCACCATCACTGAGCAGAATCACCACTGGATTATCGACATCAGCCGATGCAGCAAGGTCAACCGCCATATCTGTTCCATCATAAAGAGCAGTGACACCAGCGGTTTGCAAATCAGATAATGCAATTTCTAAATCAGTCCGATTAATGGTGAAGTCTTGTACCATCTCGGCTTTGTTTGCAAATGTCACGACTGCGACTGGAATTGATGGGTCAATGCCTTGAACAAAGTCAATCGACATTTCAGATGCACGTTCCAATGGGAAACCGTACATACTATCGCTTACATCAATAGCGATAACAACAGCGGTACTTCCTGTGCTAGGTGCTTCAAAACCCTGAAATAGTGCTTCATTAGGTATGCCCGGTGCAACATCCGCATCAACAGGGTCATTAATAAATGCTGTCGTGCGTCCTGTGTCCGTTGCAACTTCTGGAACTACAGATTCCTCAACAACCGTTTCAGGCTGTGTAAGCGGTGGAATTGTCACTGTAGATTGTTCCAACACTGCATCAGATGGCACAACCCCATGTAAGAGTTCAGCAACATCTTGTTGGACAGTTTCAAGTTCTAAGGCATTATCGACAGTTGTGAGTGTTCCACCAGTCACATCAGCGAGTTGTTGTAAGAAGTCAGCGTCTGTCCATTTGCCTACCCCAATCGGCAAAATAACGACACCATTTTCTTCTGCCATCTTCATTCCGTCATAGCGTCCAGCGGTGCTTTCTACACCAGATTCCGGACTGTCACTGACTAGAACAACGATTTTGCTGGCAGTATCAAGTGTTGTTGCGAGCTGAACTGATTCGTAGACACCATCATAAAGTGCAGTTGCCCCACCTGCATTAACCGAAACAATTGCCTCAGTCAGTTGGGTGCGGTCTGTCGTATATGGTTGAATCACTTCGGAGTTGGAAGCGAATGTGACAAGCGCGATTGATATGTCTTCATCAAATGTATTGATGAGATACAACGCTGTCTTCTTCACTTCATCTAGTGGCACACCATACATTGTATCGCTTACATCAAGTGCGATAACAACGGATGTGTCTGCACGGTCAGGGTTTGTCGTTGACATACGCATCGCCTGACTGCGATAAGATTGTGAGATAAAATCTTGGGCATAATTGAGATCATGCTTCAGTGTGGTTCCTGTAGAATCAATAGGACCAATTAATGAAGCAAGTATCAAAATAGTTGATAACAGCAAGTTCATATTTTGATTCCCCTTCGTCACCTGACGGGGTGACGACTTCTGTTGCTGTGCAAAATTGACGATACAGAAATCAATTTAAGTCTAAATTGACCTCTGTCTTACATATTATGCAATACATCGTAATATAACACAAGTTAGCTATATAACGGAAATTTCATATATTTATTGTTTATAATGACTAAAAAAGGCTGTCACCCTTGATATAACAAGGATTAGGGGTTCAATCAATAAAGGCTATAAGTTTCATTAAGGTATGTTACGCTCTATATTACCGTACCCATCGGCAAGGTATATAATTGCAAACAAAGCCAGACTTTGATTGAAATAATACGGGTCGCGGTGATGCAAAAAGCCAGTTGCCCCATTCTGAGTAGCAAAGTTGTACAAGTCATATTCTAAGCGGGTTTGCAACGCAGTATCCCCATTCGCAATCGCAGAAAATAGCCACATACCGAGCATAGCTTCATCCTGATAATCAACAGTTGTTACACCCTGCATATTGTACATTCTGGCAAAATTAGAAGCATTAAGACTATTGATGAAGGTCGTCCCTTGCTTAATCCAATCACAGGCACGCAGGTCATCAAACCACAAACAATCTAAGCCAATCCGCCATAATACGCGAATGGCATCATACCCCATCTCATAACTACAGATGTCATCTCCTAGCTCATGCTCCTCACAATATTCATAAGCAGGCTCGCCATTAGCAGTAGACCAATCTGGCGCAAGCCCAAGCCCGTTGCCGTCTGTAGCGTAGAGCATTTCATAACCCGTATCAATGAGTTGCTTCCATTGATTACGCCCAATGAAGTCGTCATATAACCGAAACCATGCCGGCGAAAAATAGGATAGATTCACTATCGCCTGCCCGCCCCCACCGTAATTATTACCGGGCTTAATATAACGTCCATTGACGATAGAGTGCGTCCAGATGTTATCAAGTAATTCTGTAGCCCCCCCACGATAATCCATCAGGATCGAATCTTGCCACACTCCTACTCGCACTCGTTGGTCAGCAAAAATCAATGCCATCGCAATATCAAAGTCTGCATCAGTAGCCGACCCAAACCCAACAATAGTCCCGTTACTATCAATGCGCCAATGATATAATCCCGTCTCATCGTCACGCATAATGCGCCGTGCACTATCATAAATCAGGTCAAAAGTATCTTGGTCATCATGCAACACTGCCAACAATAAGCCATAGCCAACACCCTCACTCACAGCGTAATATCCTGATAATGGGTCAAACACCAAACCGAGATTATTCCCACAATTTGCCCCACAAAAAATATAATTCTGCTTATAGCGCGCCCATGCACTCGCAGAAATATCAGACCAGTTACGGGTTGTGCCAATCATATTATTCTGGGCTTTCACGCTGATGGATATAGATATAAGGAAGATAATGAGAAGAAATTTTGTGAGAATGTGGTGTTTGATTATCAAGTTGCCTATCCGTTGCCAGTTATCAATCTATCTATACGCCATAGTAGCCTAGTTATCGGAAAGATGACAAGACAACATTTCAATAAATTAACATTACACAGATTTGTTTACATTTTTATCAGAAATTAAACAGGTGGCTACTTGCAATCAATCGTTATAATTTGTAATATTATTATGTGATTTTAGCGTATCTATGCAATCACACTCGTTAGCAGGAACAGAATAGCAGGATGGGGATAGAGATTGAAACGTTTAATTATAAACTTAATACAAAACCGAATACCCCGCCAAAATATTACATTAATTTCGTCCTTAATATTCGCAATAGTTGCCATCGCCCTCCCAATTGCATTCATCACCCTTAGCATTCACCAAGGCACACTACCCAATCAATATACAGATTGGCAAGCATGGCTGGAAGAACTCTGGTATTTAATCCCTTTTGGCATTGCGGGATTGCTCTCTTGGGCGACATGGGGCTTACGTTGGGTTGTCTCACGTCAGTATCAGCCGATTCAGAATGATTTCCGCACCACCACATCTGTAATTGTCCCCTCATACCGTGAAGACCCTGATGTGACATTGCGTTGTTTAGAAACATGGCTTCGTGATGAACCTGACGAAATTATCATGGTTGTTGATGTCGATGACAAAGATATGCTCTCAGCACTCAAGTCATATGAAGAAGCCAACCCCACCCTGCGTGTCATTCCATTTAAACATGAGGGGAAACGCTCTGCATTAGCTGTTGGCATCCGCGAAGCACAGTATGACATCTTCGTTCTGACCGACTCTGATACCGCATGGGAAGCCGGATTAATCGAGCAAATTCAAATGCCTTTCGCAGCCCCCGAAGTCGGTGGAGTTAGCACACGCCAAAATGCTCACCTACGCGACACTAGCATCTGGCGGATTGTAGCCGATTGGCTCGTCAATACACGTTATCTCGATTATGTTCCCTTAGAAGGTATGGTTGGTGGTGTGACCTGCTTATCCGGTCGCACAGCAGCCTATCGTCGTGAGGTTGTTTTACCTGTTGTTCAACACATGGAATATGAATATTTTCTGGGACGTTTATGTGTCGCTGGGGATGATGGTCGTCTAACATGGCTGACACTGGCACAGGGATATAAGACTGTTTATCAGGGGACAGCCCGTGCATGGTCGATGTTCCCGAATAAATTACACGCCTTCATTAAACAGCGTATTCGCTGGAGTCGAAATTCGTTCCGCTGTTATGTTACAGCGATGGCGAAGGGTTGGCTCTGGGAACAACCTGTCGTCACACAAATTCGAGTTCTACAAATCTTGTTCACCCCACTCACTGCATTTTTCATGCTCGGTTATGTGTTCTTGCTGGGTTTTCAAGGCAATTGGTGGCTGTTTGCTGTTGCGGCTATATGGCTGTTTGTCGGGCGTGGTATCCGCAGTATCTCACATTTACGCGAACATCCCCGTGATATTTTTGCCTTACCGCTGGTCACAGTCATGATTATTGTGATTGCCCTACCGATTAAGATTTATGCCTTCTTCACGATGAACAAACACGGTTGGCTGACGCGCAGTGATGAATCATCTGGTGGAGAAGCACAATCAGAATCGTCACTTTATGAAAATCCAGAACTGGTTGCCGATTTACCCGACCCAACCATGACATCCGTTGTTTCCGAAATCTCATAACAGGTGGACATCATGCTGAAAAAACACATTTTCACGAGGGGTTTGCTACCTGTTTACATAATAATAACAGGACTGACCATACAAGGGATTATTGTGACTGCACAAGACTTATACGGTGCTGACCAAACAGATATCGCTGTATTGAGCGAAACAACCCGCATCAATGACCTATCCCCGCTCACCAACCGGAGCGGGTATCCAGAACCAGCCATTACAACATTGCCCACCCTTGAACGTGAACGGCGCGATAACCGTCAAACACCCTTTGGCAATACCTATCAGCGTTTAGTTGAGGTCAGCAACAGCGCAGAGCTAACCAATGCTTTGCAAAATGCAGAACCGGGAGACTACATCAAACTGGCAAATGGCATCTATCAAGATGAATTTATTGCCAATCGCTCCGGCGAACTCGATTCCCCGATTGTGATACATGGGTCGCGTGGTGCAATTCTGGAAGCAGCCCTCAATACACGCGGTTATGGTTTTTATTTGAATGCCAATCATTGGGTATTATCTGGTTTTACAATTCGTAATGCCGCCAAAGGTGTCATGGCAGATGAAGCCAACAACAATATCATCAGCGGTTTGCACATCTATAACATCGGAGACGAGGGGATTCACCTCCGCCGGAATAGCTCCAATAACATCGTGCAATATAACTGGATTCAAGACACCGGATTACGTCAACCAGACTTCGGCGAAGGGGTCTATATCGGTAGTGCTATCTCAAATTGGGAGGCACTCACCAATGGACAACCCGATAAAAGTGACAATAACCATGTCATCAGCAATTTGATTGGTCCCGGCATTACCGCTGAAGGCATTGATATTAAAGAAGGGACAACAGGTGGGCTTGTCCGCAACAACACCTTTATCTCCGAGAGTAACAATGTTGGCGATTCGTGGATAGATACCAAAGGCAATAATTATCTGGTATCGGATAATGCAGGTGTGCGCCCCACCGAAGACACCTACAATAACCCCTATCCTGTCTTCCAAATTACGCCAGAATGGGGACAAAACAATACCATAGAAAACAACGAGGACATCGTCTTTGATGCTATCCTCAAGCCCCCCTTTCGTGTTATCCATTCCACCACAGGGAGCAGTAATATTGTCCTGCCAGAACGCCCATTACGCTACACTATCGCGGAGTTAATTATCCGTTTTCCAGAATCCTTTGAACAATTGGGACGTAGCACCTTCTTACTCAAAGAACATGTTATTGTGGGCACAGGGGCAACTCTCAACATTACAGATTTAGATGGTCTCTATCTGCTCAGTTCGGCTGACCATCTCACATCTATCACCGGACAAGAAGCAGAAATACACTTCGGAAATACCACTGACCAACCCTTACAAATCCAATCATGGCAAGCCGTTGGAGAACCTTCAACTGAACCAGTTCGTGCCTATATCGCCTTGCGTGGTGGCACAATGACAGCTCACAATACAGTATTTTCTTATCTAGGATTCAATCCAGATATGTTCTCTGGTGTGGCATGGATGGGATATTTACCTGAGCCGACACTGCAAGAACCAACGATGCGTGTAACAGGTGACATCACAGGGTCACAATTTCATCATAATTATCACGGCGCATACACATGGGAAGCCAGTAATATGACATGGCGTGACAACCTATTTGCAGAAAATACACGCTCCGGCTTGAATGTCAGTGATTTTTCTATTGGCTTCGTTGTGGATACCAACACCGCACAGGATAACGGTAGTCACGGGTTCTTACTCTCGCGCGGGTCACTATCGCATACTATCAGTAACAATCAAGCCCTACGCAATGGCGGGAATGGCATCATGCTAGATGATGGACAACGCTTCGAGGAGGGCGACACCCGCTATGACCGGACTGCCCCATCAACCCAAAACACTGTCACCAACAACACCATGATTGATAATGTGGATGGTATTGTGCTAGAAGGCAGTAGCGAAAATACGATTCAATATAATCTGGTATCGGGCTTACATCGGTATGGTATTCGCTTGAATAGCAGTTCTAATGGCAATCTCGTTGAACTGAATCGGATTGATGGTGTGGAACGGCATAATGTCTATGTCTACGAAAACTCAAATGGTAATCGTGTCCTCAACAATAACCTCACAGGGGGACGTAGTGGACTCGCTATTGATACCAGTGACGATACTCAATTTGAAAGTAACCTGATTCGCAATGTGCGTGGGTCCGCTATTATCTTGCAGAATGACATCACCGAGGCAACCATCGACAACAATTGGTTACATGGGGCTGGCAATGATGTAGTTCGGCTAGAGAATAACAACAATTTCGACCCGGAAACGGTCATTGCGGGCAACAATACCAACGAGTGGAAATTTGCACCACCTGCCATTCTCGCCTATCCGACCTTGTTCACATGGTTGTTTATTGTCGGCATCCCAATTTTCATGAAGTTGATTGTCGTTATTCGGCATCGGCTTGGCTATCGTTACGAACTCAAACTGTAGCTATCACCTGTTAGGATTCGCAGTTTATGTCGTTTATCTCGCTTGAATTTGTCGTTTTTATGGTGGTCATCGTACCACTATATTTTTTGATACCCCGTCGCTTCAGTGGCTTATTATTGCTGGTCGCCAGTTATTATTTTTATACACGCTGGAACGCGGATTATATTGTCCTGATTATGTTTTCGACGTTGGTCGATTACTTTATCGGCAACTTTTTGAGTGCATCGCAAGACGGGCGCGAGAACCTCAAATTTTTCCGTCGCTTTTTGCTACTCATCAGTGTCGTGACAAATCTTGGTGTATTGTTCATCTTCAAGTATTACAATTTCTACGTCGATTCGGTGACGACATTAGCCACAATGGCGGATATTCCCGTATCTGTTGAAGCGATTGATGTATTGCTACCTGTCGGGATTTCGTTCTATACCTTCCAATCTATGGCATACACCATCGACATCTACCGAGGCAACATCAAAGCAGAATCTAGCCTGATACGCTTTGCTGCTTATATCGCCTTTTTCCCGCAGTTGGTCGCGGGACCAATTGAACGGGCGAGCAATCTACTGCCACAATTTAAAGAAAAACACCGCTTTGACGTTGACCGAGTCGTATCCGGTTTACGAATTATTTTATGGGGCGCGTTCAAAAAGGTTGTTATCGCTGACCGTTTGGCTATTTTCGTAGACCACATTTACGCAAATCCTGAAGGGTTTGGTGGTGGCACAATGCTATTGGCGACAGTGTTCTTCGGCATTCAGATTTATTGTGACTTCTCTGGCTACTCTGATATTGCGATTGGGACAGCGCGGATTATCGGTTTTAACCTGATGGAAAATTTCCGTTTCCCCTACTTTGCACTATCTATCCGCGACTTCTGGCGACGCTGGCATATCTCGTTATCAACGTGGTTTCGGGATTATGTCTACTTTCCGCTAGGTGGCAATCGGGTGTCACTGATTCGTAACTTGTTTAACCTGTTTATCGTGTTTCTTATCAGCGGGTTATGGCATGGTGCGGCGTGGACATTTGTTATCTGGGGCGCGGTGCATGGCATCTTCATTGCACTAGAGACCTTATTTGACCGCCTCAATATCAAGCTACCATCTATCAAATTATTGCGCTGGTTTTATACATTCGGGGTGGTGACATTACTATGGGCATTCTTCCGTGCAACTGATGTGACTGATGTCTTCTATATGTTCACCCATCTATTTGATACAACAGGCACAGGGCTCGACCCACTGTCAGCCTATACTACGACTTACTTTGAGCCAATTGTTGAGTTTGGGATTTCCATAGCTGTAATTGTGATTTTGTTTTTTGTCGATTGGCTTGATAAAGACTATGCCATTATTCAAAACTTTGGCAAAGCACCTGTATTCATTAAATACCCTGCCTATTATTTTCTGGCATTCAGCGTCATTGTGTCTTATATGTTATATGGTCTGAACCTTGAGCCGACCTTTATCTATTTCCAATTCTAGTCCGGCAAGATAGCAATCGAGAACGTCTTATGCAGACCCTCAAATTTTTCATCAAGCTTATTCTGTTTAGCCTACCATTTATGGGATTTATTGCTGTTCCCGCAGTCGTTGGTGAACTTGTGCCAATACAGCTCGTGGTAGAGCAACAACAGACCAGTGAGCAAGATTTTCTCTATGGTCCACAATTTGCATGGCGCGACAATTTGTTTGCCTACCGTGTCGAGACTATCAACTATCGCAAACCGGAGATACTTGTGCTCGGGAGTTCGCGCACCACCAATATACGCTCACAAGTTTTTGATAAGCAACCACAGACGTTTTACAATGCCTCAGTCGAAGGCTTCAACATCAACGAGAATGAGCGACTACTGTATAGCATTAACCCCGATGCCTTACCCAAAATCCTATTATTGGGCATGAACCAGAATCTATTCAAAACAGAGAATATCTTACTAGAGACCACCCGCCCCACCCAACTTACCAACGAAATTCCGATTGAAGAACTCGTATTAGGGACAATCTACCGCACACTAGAGGATGTCATCACCGAGGAAGGCTTTGTACAAACAGGGTTAGCAGGCACAGATATTTTCCCTGAAACCACCCTCTACGGCACACGGGCGCACACCTTCGGGCATGGCTATCTGGCAGATGGCAGTACCCGCAATCGTGTCGTGGAACAATGGAGTCGTGGGTATATTACGCAGGAAACCCGTCGTGACCAATCCGAACTGGCAAACCGTGAAAATAAATTTCGACCCGGCGACACCGTCAATCAAGAATATCTGAATATTGTAGAAGGCATGTTGCAATACGGGCAGGAAAATGACATTCAAGTAGTCGGATTCTTGCCTCCTTTCGCGCCAGCCTTTTATGAAGAACTCCGTGCCAGTGATGATTTTGATTTTATGTTTGAGGCGAGTCGGGAGTTATCACAACTCTATGCGGAGTATGATGCTTATTATTTTGACTTCACCAGCCCGTACCATTTCCAGCTTGGTGAGCGTAACTTCCGTGATAGTTGGCACTCATCCGACTATATTATGTCGCAGATTGTCCTGACGATGGCATGGATAACGCCAGAATTATTCGACCCATACCTGTCCATAACACGGCTATCAGAAGCAATAACAGATACAACCGACCCGAATATGATGTTCTTCGAGGCGGGTGAAAAAATTAATCCAGCAGTCCCAAGTGCGGTTGTGCAATTGATTAACGAAGGAATTGAATGGGATGTGTCCTTACTATCCGCCGTTCGTGCCTATAATCGCGCTTTGTTCAGCCCATCAGATGAGTATGATTTGCTCGTCCGTACACTCAATCAAGCTATTGTGGTATACCCTGATGTAGCCCCACTATATTTGTGGCGGGCACAGGTCTATTTCCGGTCAGAGAATGTCCCACTACTGGTCAATGATGTAGCAACAGCCCTTGAGCTAGACCCTGCTATTGATGTTCCTTTGCGTCTCCTCGGTGTCTATCTGGCAAACAGTGGCGCGAATGGACGTGAGCAAATCAATGATGTGATTGCACGGAATCCTGATGCGTCATGGGCATATCTGGCACGGGCGGATTTACTATTTGCCAATGGTGATTATCAATCAGCACGGGATGATTATCTGGTGTCGTATCAATTAGAGCGAACATCTGATAGCCGTGATGGGTATATTGACAGCCTGATTGCATTAGATGATGTCGATGGTGTTTTGTCATTTATCAATGTGGCGTTTCAGGGAACAGATGATGACCTTGTATTGCTAGAACGACGGGCTGAAATTTATACAGACCTAGCTTTTTATGACGAAGCCGTCCGTGATTATCAGCGTGCTTATAACCTGACAGACCGCACCAATCCGGCTTATATCGTGCGACAAGGTGACGTCTATGCGACGGCAGAACAATATGAGACAGCTATTACAACCTATGAAGATGCCATCACTTACTTTGATAATCCGGGGTATATCTATTCACGGTTGGGTGATGTCTATACAGCGATTGACGACACTGCAACCGCCATCAATTATTATCAGCAAGCGATTGACAGCAGTCCCAATAATATCGTCGGGTACATCCGGCTGATGGATTATTATGTCGGACAAAACAATTACGAGCAAGCAATTGATTTGGCAACAGAAGCAATTGAGAATGCCAATGCTGAAGCCTGGATTTATGGGCGACGCGGACGTTATTATCGTGAGCTTGAAGATTATGACTCTGCGCTGGCGGACTTCTTGACGATGACAGAATTAGAGCCAATGGTGTTATCGCATCACTATTTTGTGGGCGATATGTACTTCCAACTAGAACAATATGAAGAAGCTCAACAATGGCTGGAACGTGCGCTGACAGTAGAATCGCCTGTGGTCGGGACATTTGCGCGACTGGCTGACATATACGAACGCAATACAGATTATGCGTCTGCAATAGTCATGATGGAACGTGCGCTGATGTTATACCCTGATGAGGATTGGTTACGCGACCGACTCGACCATTATACTGAAGCACTAGCGACACAAGACATCATCAATTAAAAAAGCCCCGATGTATTTGCATCGAGGCTTCTACTTGTTATCGTGAGATGTTGCTAAGCTTATGATACGTTGACTTTACGTTTTTGCTTGGGTTGCTCATCATCACCAGAAATTGCTTTGACGATAGCGACGATAATCACAATTGGAACGATGATGGGTAAGAAGCCTGCAACGATGCCAATCATTGCCCCAACAAAACCGAGAACTGCACCCAATACGCCGAATACTACACCAATCACTGCGCCGATAATCCCGAAGACGAGACCGATGATGGCACCGACAATACCGAAGACTAGTTCAATCAATCCGCCTGCCCCAACCAACAGCAGGATACCTAGACCAATCAGCAATAGTGCTTGATTGTTGTTATTGTTTGATAGCTCGTTGTTTTTTTGCTTTTCCATTTGTAAACCGACTCCCTTTTCTGTTTTTCGTGTATACCTCTTATACGCAGGAGTTTGTCATTTGGTTACAGGATTGCGTTGTATTTATTATTTTTTTGCAATTTGAGCCTAATGCAAAAGTCGCGCTGGCTGGTGTAGCACAACGCGACTTTGAGAATTTAATGTTGAGGTTGTGGCTTAGTTTTCGTCGCCGAAGTCACGATCACTACTTTGATCAGCAGTAATGGTATCTTGATCGCCACCTGTGGTTGGGTCATCGCTGGTGTTACTATCGACACGGTTATCACCTGCTGCACGGTCACTATTGTCGCCGTCAACGGTATCCACTGTATCTGTGCCCGCACCACCTGTACCTGCACTACCGCCATTTGAACGGTTATCGTTATCACCATAGACACGGTCGGTATCGTTCGCAGTGTCATCTGTATCTGTCACGATGTCGTCACCATCATCGCCAGACCCTGCATTTCGGTTGTCATTACCACCATACACTAAGTCGTTATCGTCATTACCTTCGACATCATCCGACCCACTGGTGTCATCACCTGAACCACCATCTTGATTGTTGTTACCGCCATAGGCTTCATCAGCACCAGCACCTGCTTCGATAACGTCACCGCCATCATCACCGGAACCGCCACCTGTGTTGTTATTACCACCCCAGATGTCATCGGCACCATCATCACCATAGATAGTATCATCGCCATCAACACCGCTACCTGTCGCGCCATTGTTGTTACCACCATAGAGGTCATCATCGCCGTCGCCACCGTAGATGGTGTCATTACCACCGGAGGCATCACTACCGTTGGTGTTGTTGTTATCACCATAAATCACATCAGCATCATCGCCACCGTAGATGGTGTCATTACCGCCGGATGTACCGGATGCTGGATTTTGTGTATCCCCATAGATGTTATCTGCGCCTGCTTCACCGTAGAGGGTATCATCGCCACCCTGACCGTCGATGTTATCCGCACCACCGCCACCGTAGATAACGTTGTTACCATCGCTACCACTGATGTTATCAGCAAAACCACTACCGCTGACATTTTCAATGCTGGTCAAGGTATCACTACCACCATCGCCATCATCATCTGCATTACCGGATTTCAAGTCAACATCGACACCTGCTGCAGCGTCTTTGTAGCTGACGGTATCGGTATCATTACCGCCGTCGATATTATCGTTGCCACCGTTACCTTGAATGAAGTCGTCACCATCGCCACCTTGCAGGTCATTGTCGCTATCATTACCGACAATCGTGTCGTCGAAGCTAGAACCAATAACATCTTCAGCATCTGTGATGGTGTGGTTATCACTCGCACTTGTACCGGAAACATTACCAACACCTGTCTCAAGGTCGATACTGATTGCATCACCGAGACCGGAGTAATCGACAAGGTCTATACCACCACCTGCGTCAATTGTTGTTGAGACTGCATCATTGACGATAATGGTATCGTTGTTACTGGTTGCAGTAATCGCTTCGATGCTGGTCAATGTTGTTGTATCGCTTGTACCGGATACGGCTACTGATACCGAACCACTACCAAGCGTGGCAGTAATTGAACTACTCGCATCAACAACCGTTGTGACAACAGAGTAGTCTACACTGTCTGTTCCTGTACCACCGTCAATCACATCGTTACCCGCGCTGTAGACAATCGTGTCATTACCACCAGCACCGGAGATATTATTGTCGAGGCTGTTGCCTTCAATGGTATCGTCGTTATCTGTACCAATCACATTGGCAATCATGTTATTCATCGTCAGTGTCAAGTTCGAGGCAATGCTCTGGCTTGTATTGTCGCTCAGGTCAATATCAATGCCTGAACCAGTGAAGCCACTGAAATCAAGGGTATCAGTAGTAGTGCTGGTCGAGATTGTGATTATTGTAGCAGCACCACCGCCGCCAATAAACTCAAAGGTGTTACCAATTGATGTACCTGAGCCAGCATCGAAGAAGAATGTACCACCAATGTCTGTATCAATGATGAAGATGTCATCCGCATCACCTGTGACCACGGTCTCGAAGTCTATCAGTGTGTCTGTACCCACATCTGTACCGACTGCTGTGAAGTCATCTGTACCTGTCTGTGTGACAGTGATAGAGTTGGTTGCAAAGCTAGCATCGTAGGTGTCACCTGTTGCGGTTGACTCACCGAGTGCATCAATGGTGTTGTCGTTGGAATCATTGATGATGAAGGTATCATCACCTGTGCTACCTTCAAAGTTGATTGTCTCGAAGTTATCGAGAGTATCTGTATCACTACCAGAGATAGCGATTTGAACTGAGCTACCACTATTGGTTGCGCTAACAGTACCACCAGCAATCACTGTAGCTGTGTCACCAGTACCACCACCCGCATCGAAGGTATTGTCGAAGCCGTTTTCTTCGATTGTGAAGACATCATCGCCACTACCTGTGGTGATATTTTCGACTTCAATCAGCGTATCATCACCGATGCTTGTCGATGTCACGGTTGTGCTTGCTGCCAGAACATTGACAGTAATCACATCGGTCACAGCGGAGTAGTCAATTTCGTCAGTACCGCCGTTACCGTCAATGATATTGTCGAGTGAATCATCAAGAGTAATCACATCAGCACCGGATGTACCACTGATGTTGACTTGTTCGACATTCAAGTATTGGTCGTTACCAACAGTCGTACCTGCATCAGTCACAGTGACATTGCTTCCGCTTCGTGTCACAGTGATGTTATTTGCATTCAGAATCGTGACAACATCGGCGGTTGTTTCAGTACCTGCATCAATAATATTGACACCGGAATCACCGATTGTGATGTTATCATCACCGCTACCTGTAGTGATATTTTCAATATTAGAGATAGTATCAGTTCCACCACTGGCACTGCTAATCGTACCGCTGGTGCTATCCATCACAACCGTAATATCGTCGGTATTTGAACTTTCATCAATCAGGTCAGTATCAGCACCACCGTCAATATCATCATTGCCAGCACCACCAAACAGCGTATCATTGCCAGCACCACCATTGAGGGTATCCGTACCGGCTTCACCATAAATCGTGTCTGCACCAGAGTTACCGTCAATCGTATCGTTACCTGCACCTGCCCAAATCATGTCATCGCCAGTTGTACCTGTGATGTCATCATCGTCGATCGTACCGCTGATACTATCAAATGTACCTGTCAGGGTGATATTGAGTGCGCCTGTTGCAGCTTGCGAGCTACCACTAGAGAGGTCAAGCGTAATACCGCTACCTGTAAAGGAGCTAAAGTCGAGGAATGCACTATCACTGGTTTCGAGCCCGAGTGTGCCTTCAACACTGTTGCGGAAGATAAAGACATCCGCGCCTGTGTTTGCATTGAGAGTATAGTTTGTGCTGAGTATGCCGGTAATATCGAAGGTGTCAGCACCTGTTCCAGTAAAGATTTCTTCGATGTTAGTTAGTGTATCTGTACCAATACCAGTGCCTTCAACCACAGCCGAAGTCGCTGTAATGGTCACACTAATTGGTGATGAAATTGTTGTATAGCTGATGCTATCCGTACCACCCAGACCGTTAAATTCATTGTCATTGGCATCATCAACGATGAAGTTATCTGCACCGCTACTACCAGAAACGTTAATCAGCTCAATATCATTATATTGGTCAGTGCCGATACCCATTCCAGTATCAGAGACAGCCACATCACCGCCGGAGCGCGTCACTGTAATATCGCCACTACCACCAGAGACAGTCGCCACATCTGCAGTTGTTTCGCTACCACCATCAATGATGTTGTCGTCATCATCTGTGATGAAGAAGGTATCATTACCACTACCTGTGGAGATATTTTCAACGTTGCTGACCGTGTCGGTCTCGCCTGCGGTTGCATCGACAATACTACCTGTTGATGGGTCATTCAATGTCACAACAAGGTCATTTGTGCTTGCACTTTCATCAATCGTGTCGGTATCAGCACCACCATCAAGCGTATCGTCACCATCGCCACCGATGAGGGTATCATCGCCTGCACCGCCATCAAGTGTATCCGCACCGTCACCACCATCAAGCATATCTGCACCGTCACCACCATTGATGGTATCGTTATCCGCGCCACCATCAAGGATGTCCGCATCATCACCGCCGTTTAGTGTGTCATCACCCGCTTCACCAAAGAGGGTATCTTCACCTGCACCACCCGTCAGAGTATCGCCACTAGCACCACCATAAATTACGTCAGCTGAGGTTGTACCACTAATCACATCGACAAAGGCACTACCACTGACATTGTTGAATGTGCCATCGAGACTTAAGTTGAATGTGCCGTCACTACTGATGTCTTGTGAGGTTGTGATGCCCAAATCAACTGTTACAACATCTGTATAGCCACTGAAGTCGAGGAAAGTTGTACCACTGCTATCGACAAGGCTGAGTGTGCCAGATGCGTCATCAAAGTCAAAGACATCGTTACCCGCATTCGAGTTAATCGTCACTGTGCCAACATCGGAATTGAAGGTAAAGGTGTCGTCACCACTACCTGTCGAAATTTCTTCAAAGTTAATCAGGGTGTCGTTACCAATCGAGCTACCACCATCGCTGACATCAGCTGTGCTTGCACTTGTGAAGTTGACTGTGATGTTATCGCCGGATGTCGCGTAACTGATGGTATCATTACCACCCAGACCATTGAGGATATTATCTTCCGCGTCGGTCACAACAAAGGTATCGTTTGAACTGCTACCGCTGACATTGATAAATTCGATATTCAGGTATTGGTCTGTACCAATGCCACCGCCGATACCATCATCAATATCTACTGTTGAGCCGGAACGTGTAATTGTAATTGTTCCCGAACCGCCGTTAATAGTTGCTGTATCGCCAGCTGTATCGGCACCACCATCAATGATGTTGTCATCATCGTCAGTAATAAAGAAGGTATCATCACCACTACCTGTTGTGATGTTTTCAACGTTGCTGACGGTGTCGGTTTCGCCTGCGGTTGCATCGACAATACTACCTGTTGATGGGTCATTGAGTGTAACAACAAGGTCATTGCCGTTGGCACTTTCATCAATTGTGTCAGTATCGGCACCACCGTCAAGCGTATCATCACCATCGCCACCGATGAGCGTATCGTTACCCGCACCACCGTTAATGGTGTCATTATCTGCGCCACCATCAAGGATGTCGTCGTCGGCTTCACCGTTTAGTGTGTCATTACCAGCTTCACCATAGAGGGTGTCATTACCAGCATCACCGCTCAAGGTATCGCCACTATCGCCACCGTAAATTGTATCGGCGGAGGTCGTGCCATCAATCACATCAACATTAGCACTACCGCTGACATTGTCAAATGTGCCATCTAGGCTTAAGTTGAAGACACCACCACCACTCACATCTTGTGAGCTTGTCAGAGCCAAATCAACTGTGACGGTACTGGTGTAATCACGGAAGTCGAGGAAGGTTGTACCACTGCTATCGACAAGGCTGAGTGTGCCGGATGCGTCATCAATATCAAAAATATCGTTACCCGCATTCGAGTTAATCGTCACTGTGCCAACATTAGCATCAAAGATAAAGGTATCATCACCGCTACCTGTCGAGATTTCCTCAAAGTTAATCAGGGTATCTGTACCAATCGAGCTACCGCCATCACTGGCTTCTGCTGTACTCGCGCTGGTAAAGTTAACTGTGATGTTATCACCAGATGAAGCGTAACTGATGCTATCAGTACCGCCTTCACCGTTAAATTCATTGTCGTTTGCATCACTGACAACGAAGGTGTCATTTGTAGCACTACCGCTGACATTTACTAGTTCAATATTATTGATAACATCCGTACCAATACCGCCGGAGGTTGTACCATCAGAAACGGTCACATTGTTGCCGGAACGGGTTACGTTGATTGTACCTGTCCCATCGTATAATGTCGCTTCGTCTGAGCCACCACCTGCATCAATAGCGTTATCGTCTTCATCACTCAGGAAGAATTGGTCAGCACCACTGCCTGTATTGACATTTTCTACGTTACTGACAGTATCAATCTCGTTTGTGACAGTATCTTCAATACTACCGACAGCGTTATTGAGGGTAACAATCATTGGGTTGTTGTTACTGCTCTCATCAATGGTGTCTGTACCTGCGCCACCATCAATATCGTCGTTTCCGTCACCACCTTCAAGGTAGTCATCGTCTGCACCACCATCAAGAGTATCTGCACCATCACCACCATAAAGCGAGTCAATGCCCGATCCACCATTAAGGGTGTCATTATCCGCACCACCATAGAGGATGTCATCGTTGGCTTCACCATTCAGCGTATCATCACCCGCTTCACCATAGAGTGTGTCGTTACCATCATCACCACTCAAGGTATCGCCACTAGCACCACCATAAATCGTATCGGCAGAGGTTGTACCGTCAATCACATCAACATTGACACTACCACTAACGTTATTGAATGTACCGTCTAGACTTAAGTTGAAGATACCACCACCACTCACATCTTGTGAGCTTGTCAGAGCCAAATCAACGGTGACGGTACTGGTATAATCGCGGAAATCAAGGAACGTATTACCACTGCTATCGACAAGGTTCAATGTGCCGGATGCACCATCAATATCGAAGATATCATTCCCTGCATTAGCGTTGATTGTCATTGTGCCGACATCGGTGTTGAAGGTGAAAGTATCATCACCACTACCTGTCGAAATTTCTTCAAAGTTGGTCAGTGTATCTGTACCAATTGAGCTACCACCATCACTGACATCAGCTGTGCTGGCTACTGAGAAATCGACAGTAATGTTATCGCCAGATGCACTATAATCAATCGAATCTGTCCCTGCCCCACCGTCGAACTCATTGTCATTGGCATCACTGACAACAAAGGTATCAGCCGTGTTTGTACCATCAACATTAACTTGTTCAACATCTAAATAGGAATCGCTACCAATACCAACCGAATCGGAAACGGTCACATCACCACCAGAGCGTGTGATATTAATTGTTCCAGACCCACCGCTGACATTAACAACATCTTCGGTTGTCTCGCCACCAGCATCAATGGTATTGTCGCCAGCATCATTGATTGTGAGGGTATCGTTACCGCTACCTGTGTTGATATTTTCAATATCTGTCAGTGTATCGGTGCCCTGACCTGTTGAGGTAGATGTACCTGCCCCAGAAGTCAGCGAGATTGTCATATCAGTAGTGGCTGCGGATTCATCGAAGGTGTCGGTGTTGTTACCACCATTAATACTGTCGTCACCAGTTCCACCCGTCAGGATGTCATCATTATCGCCACCCAGCAACGTGTCATTACCCGCGCCACCATCAAGCGTGTCATTGCCACCGAGACCGGAAAGCGTATCTACGCCGTCCTGTCCTTCAATTTCGTTGACGTTGCCATCACCTGTCAGTTCATCACCCTGATCTGTACCACGAATGTTTTCAAAGTTAGAGAGTAAGTCTGTACCGTCACCTGTTGCAATGCCTGTTGTCAGATTGACATTGACACCACTTGTTCCTGTGATAAAGCGGTAATCAATCCAGTCTGTACCACCGCCTGCATCAAAGTCATTATCATTGCTATCTGTTGGGCGGAATTCATCAGCACCGCTATTGCTGTTGACGTTGACTTTTTCCATATTGAGATAGGTATCTGTACCGTACCCACTACCTGTCACCGTCACGTCATTGCCACTACGGACAATCGTAATCACGCCACTAAATGTACCCGACATATTGGTTGTCAGCGTATCATCACCGGTACCACCATCAATCACATTGTCATTGGGGTCTGTCAAATCAAAGGTATCATCACCAGACCCTGTCACCACGTTCTCAATATTGAGGAGAACATCAGTACCAACATTTGTTCCTGTGACCGTGATTTGGCTAGAGGTATTGAAGATAATAGTATACGAGCCGGGAGTACTCGAATAATCAGCAGTATCATTGCCGGCACCGCCATCAAAAGTGTTGTCAAACGCATCAAAAATATCAAAGGTGTCATCACCAGAACCTGCGGTGACATTGACTTCCTCGATACTGTTATAGTTATCGTCACCAATACCGTCAGCACTTGTACCTGAAACCGTCACATCTGCGCCAAAACCAGAGCTAGAACGGGTTATTTTGATTGTCTCGCCACCACTCGTATCAGAACTGGTTGCATTAACTGTATCCGTACCGGTATTACCATCAATGGTGTTGTTACCAAAGTCAGTCACATCGAATGTTTCGTCGCCTGTGCCACCTGTGATATTTACCACATCAACATCATTATATTGGTCGTTACCAATGCCTGTACTACTGACATCTACATCTGTACCAGAGCGTGTAATGGTAACCGTGTCATTGCTGGTTGTGTTGTTAACAGCATTAACCGTATCGTTACCACCATTACCATCCACAATATTGTCGGTTTCATCAGTGATATTGACGATTTCATCACCCACTGTTCCGGTGAAGTTCAAGACTTCGGTGTTGATATAGGTATCTGTACCAATGCCTGTACCTGTCGCAGTGACAGTTGTCCCGACACGGACAATATCAACTGTACCGCTACCGTCAATAATAATCGTATCGTTGCCACCATTGCCATCAATAATATTGTCGTCAGTATCACCGATGGTCAGCGTATCATCACCACTACCTGTGCTGACATTCTCCACATTCAGAATCGTATCGGTATCACCTGCACCCGTAAGTGAGCCTGTCGTATCGCCTAGTGAGAGGGTTAAATTAGCCGTTGCACTACTTTCATCAATGGTATCTGTATCAGCACCACCGTCGAGAGTGTCATCACCTGCACCACCTTCGAGGGTATCATCACCACTACCACCATCAATGCTGTCGTTACCGTCACCACCACTTAGGAGGTCATTTTCAGACCCACCAGAGATAGTATCATCGCCATCATCACCGTCAATCGTATCAGCACCAGCGTTACCATTTAAGGTATCGGCATCGTCACCACCACTGATGTAATCGGCATCCGAGCCACCGTTAATGAGGTCTTGTCCACCTTCACCAAAGAGTGAGTCATCACCACTACTACCATTCAGGGTGTCGTTACCACCACCGCCATAGATATTATCGACAACACTTGTACCCGTGAAGTTATCGGCAAAGGCACTACCGCTGACCGATGTAAATACAGTTGAGCTACTCAATGTCGCAGAGAGGTTTGTACCCACAGTCTGGATACTCGTTGACCCCAGATTAAGCGTTGCACCTTCATCATAATCAGTGAAGTCAATGAATGTTCCAACATCAGTATCTGTAAGGGTTAGGATACCTTCTGCACCTGCATTAAAGTCGTAGGTGTCGTTACCGCTATCACCAATCAGTTGGACTGTGCCAGCATCCGCGCCAAAACTAAAGACATCATCACCTGCATCAGTGGCAATGCTCTCAAAGTTGGCAAGGGTATCGTTACCAAGCCCTGTCCCACTAATTGTCGCAGTTGCGGTTGAATTAAATGAAACAATAATCGGGTCGGTATTGGCATCATAATCAATCGTGTCGTTACCATCACCACCGTCGAAGATATTGTCATTGGCATCTGTGACAATAAATGTATCGTCGGTTGCGCCACCTGTGACATTCACTTGTTCAACATCAATATAGGTGTCCGTACCGATACCACCACCTGTATCCGTGACAGTAACATCAGGACCTGTTCCACTCAAGCTACGAGTGACTGTGATTGTGCCGGACCCATTTACCGCAGTAGCAACATCTGTACCCGTCGCGGCATTAATAATATTTGTATTGCCGTCGTTGACTGTAATTGTGTCATCGCCACTACCAGTGTTGACATTCTCAACATTAAAGACGACATCGGTCTCACTACCATCAACAACAGACCCAGCAGAGCTACCACTGAGTGAGACGATAATTGTGGTTGTTGCATCACTTTCGTCGATGAGGTCAGTACCCCCATTGCCGTTTAGAGTGTCATTACCATCGCCACCATCGAGGGTATCATCACCGTTACCACCACCGAGGGAATCGACACCATCACCGCCAAACAGTATATCGGCATCATTACCACCTTCAAGGGTATCATCACCATCATCACCACTCAGCGTATCCGCACCAGCACCACCACTCAGGTAGTCACCGTCATCGCCACCACTTATAGTATCAACACCAGAGCCACCATAGATGGAGTCAGCCCCAGCATCACCAGACAATGTATTGTTCCCAGATGCACCATAGATAGTGTCGTTACCAGCTCCACCCGTAATTTCATTGTCAGACGAGCTACCATAGAGGGTATCGGCAGCGGTACCACCACTAATATTTTCAAACCCAGTGATTGTGTCGTTGCCAAATGCGCCTACAGTCTCGTTGCCATAAAAGTCAATAGTAAAGCAACAAGTGATAGACTTGATGAGGAAGGATTCAGATAAATAAACTTGAACACTCGTACCTGCACCGGAGAAGTCGAGCAAGTCATCATCACCTGCACCACCATCAAGGACATCGTCACCTGCACTACCAAGCACAGTATCATTACCTGCGTCGGCATTAACGGTGTCATTACCTGCCCCATCGTCAATCAGGTCATCACCTGCCAGCGCGTCGATAGTATTGTTACTATCGTTACCGATGAGGGTATCGTCGTAAATTGTTCCGATGATGTTTTCCATGTTAACGACTGTATCGTTACCAATGGTTGTCCCAGATGCAGACTCGTTACTTAAATCTACACTGACAGAATCCGTCTCCAAAGAGTAATCAAGAAGGTCAGCACCACCCAGTCCATCAAATATGTTGTCCGTGCTATCACCGTAGAAGGTATCAGAAAAGAGGTCAGTACCGGAGATTGCATTAATATTTGTAAAACTATCTGTGACATTTGTACCCGCAACACTACCGCTAGTACCAGATGTGTTAACCGTCACACCACCTGTTGTCACATTTTCATAGGTCAGTGTGTTGGTGTCTGTACCACCATCAACTGTATCCGTACCTGTGCCCGGTGCAATCACATCATCACCGATACCACCATCAACAGTATCATCGCCACCGCCAGCACTAATGCTGTCATTGCCGTCACCACCATCAACGACATCATTACCATCATTGGTTTGGATGGTATCGTCGCCAGTACCACCATCTACAGTGTCTGCACCACTACCTGTCGTAATCGTGTCATTACCGCCATTGCCATCAATTGTGTAATCCGTGGTACTGAAACATTGAGATGAAAAATACAATGCACAGCTAGACACGTTAATCGTATCGTCCAAGCCAGAACCAGAGATGTTAGTGATGAGCTGATTGCTAAAGGTATAAGCAGTTAGATTAGTGGTATTGATAGTATCGCGTGTAATGGTCACACCAACACTAGAATCTTCAAAATCTAATACATCGGTGTTTTCACCATAGATATAGACAAAACCACCTGCATTACCATTGAAGTCAAAAATGTCACGCTCACCATCAACAGCATCTGTAGAGTTAAAATCACTCCCTCCCGACACATAGGTAAAGTCTGTACCTGCGTGATTGCCATCAATAATAATTGTATCTGCGCCTATGTTACCGACAGCAAGGTTATTTCCGGCACCAACATTAATGATGTCATTGCCTTCACCACCATCAATGGAATCGTTTCCTGTACCACCATCAACATTATCATTGCCACTACCCGCAAGGATAAAGTCATCACCACCGCCACCAAAGATGTCATCATCACCAGCATCAGCAAAAATTGCGTCATTGCCACCTAGTGCTTCAATCCAGTCTGAGTCCGTTGTACAGGCAATAATGTCATCATTTCCTGTACCTTCACAACGATTCTGCTGGTTACCCATCGTACCGGAAATACTGGTTACACCGATGGTTGTTAATACACCAGAGGTCGGAACATAAGCAAATGGCAAACACTCTGTGGTGGTTGTCGCACCACCATCAGTTGCGATTGTGACAGGATTACCAGACCCGGCAAAGGAGTTACAGACTTGTGTGGTATCAATGGATACACTAACAACTTCACCCTGAATATTGAGTTCTGTGCCAGTTTCAACAACAGTACCCAACTCAGAGGCATTAGCGTCCCCACTACCATCATTATCACGCCCTAGATTGGGGTCATTCGCCACACAATCAATACGGTCAGCCAAACCAGCACAAGCACCAGCACCACGGTCAAGCGCAATGGGGTCACTACCGTTGCCGACTGTGAAGAAATATTCGAAGAAGAAGAAGTTATTCGAGTTATAGGTCTGATAGTCAAGGTCAGCCAGAATATTTTGGCTCGCATCAGTTTCTTGCTCAGGTAACGGACGTACGTTCACCAGATAAATTTCTTCGTCATCTTCATTGAACCACCGGAAGAAGTTATCCGGTTGTAGACGCTCTTCAACATTGGGTAAATAGGAAAGCGTGGAATATGAAGTGAATACATCAGGTGCGCGGTCAATCCGTTCAATTTGCTGAACATCAACTTCCGTGCGTAACCCTTGAATCGTCTCGCCTGTTAACTCGTTTTCCCATTCACGAGTAGAGTCACCGGCAACCATAAAGGCTTTACTGGGTAATAAGGGGTTTAGCTCATCAATCAGGGTCAGGTCATCATTAAATGGCTCGCCAACAAACAACATGCTACGGACGAGACCAGCTTTACCAGACTCGTTTGTCACTTCAAAATAATAAAGTCCGCCACTTGTTGCAGTATGTTGGATAGCAGTTGCATAGGGGGTTTGAGGTCTATCATCAGCATTGCGGGCATCAGGGTTTGCTGTGATTTGGTTGCTTGAACCTGTAGCAACAAGGTCGCCACTGGAATCATATAAGGACACTGTTGAAATGGCTGTCTCATCGAGACCGAAAGTCACGATAGTAATGTTCTCACCCTGATAGGGCGCAAACGTATAGAGTTGTGTTTCGCCAACATCAAGAAACTCATCATCTGATTCGTAATAATACAAATAGATGGATTGTTCCAATATTGCATTTGTAGTTTCGTTAGCTGTTACAATCTGTCCAATGATACTAATCAGTATCAGATTGATTGTAAGCAGTAAGATATTCAAAGATATCTTTCGAGAGAAAAATCTCATATGATGACCTAAAATCCAAGCATTTACCTGATTTACCCATCCTAATTATAGTACATTATGGAAACAAAGAGGAAAAGAATTTGAAATCATGACAATTTTCTCACATATTGACAATGTTATTGCTGTGCTAGCATACATGTTATTTTAACAAAATTAAAAGTTTGTATAGGAGAACTTAGTGTGAAAATACTAATTATGTGTGACATGGAAGGCGTGAGTGGAATCGTTGTTTGGGACCAGGTCACGGGTGGTGCGCCAATGTACGAAGAAGGGCGTAAACTCTACACTGAGGAGATAAATGCTGCCGTTCGTGGTGCGAAAAAAGCAGGTGCAACAGAGATTGTCGTCGTGGATTGTCATGGTGCCGGTGGCGATTGGAGTTTTAACTCTCTCATACCCGAAATGCTTGACCCAGATTGTACATGGGTGGCTCATCATCCGTGGTCACGCTATACCGAATTACTCGAAGATGGAGCTGATGCCTGTCTACTGGTCGGGATGCACGCCCGCAACAACACAGAAGACGGCGTATTATGCCATACCATCTCAACCGTCAAGTGGCATAACCTCTGGTTTAACGATGATTTGGTTGGCGAAGTCGGTGTGAATGCAGCCTTATGCGGACATTACAATTGCCCAATCTTGTTGGTGACAGGTGATGAAGCAGTCTGTCGGGAATCAAAAGAATTACTCGGAGATGGATTAACAACAGTTGCTGTCAAAAAAGGGCTGACACGCTATTCTGCCCGACAAATTCCACCTGTTCGAGCGCGTCAAATGATTGAGGATGGTGCATACCAAGCATTACAAAATTTATCTGCTGTCCAACCTTATATGCCCACCTCCCCCACCACAATCACTATTGAAGTTGATCGGGTAGAAAAGATGGCAGATTTTAAAAGTCGCTATGGTGTTGAGCTAGATATGGATACCCAAAAAGTCTACAGTCGCGCTGACAATTGGATGACAGCATGGGACCAAATCTGGCACTGGTAGAACCTAGCTTTCGTATTGTTTTTCCAGCGTTGCAATTTGTTTTTCCGTTGTCTCCAACAGGCGACGGGTCATATTCAAGCCGGAAGTTTTACCTTCTTCTTCCATCGTTGCGATTTTCTGGCGTAGTGTGTCAGCAGCACTATATAATTGCTTGAGCTTATCAGACACACTAGGTGGCAAATCGCCGAGGTCTTTTGCGGGCTGAGATGGCGTTGCAGATTTCTTATTATCGGACTTGCTAGATTTGGCAGCTTTGCCTTTCTTCTTGTCCGACTTACCTTCTTTATCTTTAGCTTTCTGTGCCTCGTTCATGCGCTTCTGACGTTCCATCATCTTTGTCGAAAGCCCTGTTGTCAGAATGCCGATACCGCTCATCTCAGAATCAAAGACTGCTGTCCCTTCGATAATAAGCATGTCTGTCTCATCATCCATGTAGCTCTCAACCTTTTGCCACTGCTTGAGGCTCATATAGACATAGTAGTATGTGACTTCTTCGACATCTTCAAATGGTGGAACACCCTTAGGGTAAGGCGGTGCTTTGACAACTTTTTGTTCAATCACTGTCATCACAGTCCCACCCTCTGTATGCACTTTACCGGGGCGACCAATCAATTTAATTGTTAAGTTATTGACCTGACCCACTTCATCTTTCAGAGGGGTCATATGTTCCGCACGAGCCGACCAATCAATACCTAATGGCGCGACATCACCATCGGCATGTTTACCAAAATTGGGGAAAATCTCCTGACGAATCTTAGCATCCATGCGACCTTTTGCCAAAAAGAAGAACACCCCGCCTTTCGTCCGACGACGTTTGCGGTCATGCGTTTTGATACCATCTTTAGCTTCAATTTTTTCGGTTTCTTCAGCCAGTTTGGTTACAAAATCCAAGCCACATTTTTCAATCAACTGAGCGATTTGACCAACGGGTTTGGCATCGGTTTCACCAAGCGATTCGGCAAATTTTTGGGCATGTTTTTGAATATCTTCAGGGCTTAATGGTTCTTGTTCAACCTCTTGCGCCTGTGTCTCGTCAGTTTGGGTTTCTTCTGGCTTAGTTTCTTCTGGTTGCATGTTCTACCTGCTCATTCATGATTTGTTTCGGAGTTGTGTTAAACAAAGGTCTAACACAAACGGATTCGTAATTAGCGATTGGTCACTTTTGTTTGAGATGGATTTGAGTTCAAATATATACTGTGAGATGACTTTTGATATATGAATAAACAATCAATATTCTATTTACCGTTTGTTCTACAATATTAAGCCGAAATCCCTGTAAAAACAACATATTGTTGGAATTGGCATGGATTATGGCAATCCCAATAACCGCGATAATGCCCACCCAATTACAAGCAATAATCCCACCTGACCATGTAACTTAGCTGTACGTCCCTGCGCTTGGTGCATTAAGGGGACATCTCTGCTGGTGTTAAAGATATTAATCAGTTGCAGTGCTTCAGGCAATGTCACCAGTGTAATCAATGTGGTCAATGGCATGATGCCCAACACAATCAAAATCACCTGTGCGACATATGTCCCAATGACCAAAAACATATACTCAGCACGGGCAAACTTAATACCAAACATCACTGCCAAAGTGCGTTTATTCACAGCACGGTCGGCATCCATATCACGAATATTATTAGCATGGAGAATCGCCGCCACCATGAACGCAATCGGCAACGAAATCAGACATAACTCGCCAATACGCGCTGTTGTCACCTCAGGGTGCATAACATAATACGCCCCAACCACAATCGCCGGTCCCATAAATATCGCTACCGCAATTTCACCGAGTCCATTGTAAGCGAGCGGAAACGGACCAGCAGTATATGTAATCGCCACCAACACCCCACCAATGCCGATAATCCACAGCAGGTTACCACTCTGCGACAACAAAAATAGACCTATTAGACAGCCTGCCAATGTCGTAAAAATGGCACCGTTGCGGACACTTTCCGGCGTGAGGATGTTCTGCTTGATGGTCATGCCCTGCCCAGCTTCTTTGAGTTCATCCGCGCCACGTTGATAGTCGGCATATTCATTTATCAAGTTGGCGGCAGTTTGCAGAAACATTGTGCCAATCAACGCCAGAATAAAAATCGGCGCATTAAAAACACCATCTTCGACAGCGATAATACCTGCCAAACCCATCGGCACATAGGTTGCAGTAAACACACGCGGACGAACCGCCTTATACCATGCGTTAATTTTAGATTGTTGTGCAACTGTAGACATGAATACCCTTTGCTGTGTCTACTCGATATTGACCTAAGTATACGGTCTGCCCAAGTTTAACTACAGGTTTGTCCTTAGGTGCTAACGACATGTTCATGTTTGGTACGTTATAATTGCGCTTTCAGTTGCTAAAACGGTGATGAGAATGAAGGTTTTACAAGTCAGCGCGACAGATACAATCGGCGGAGCAGGGATTGCGGCATATCGTCTCCATCAAGGACTACAACACATCGACATTGATTCACATATGCTGGTCATGCGGAAAGCCACATCCGACCCAACAGTACACCGTGTATCAACACATCTCGATCGCTTATCACGCTTGCGCCGGCGTTGGGCAGACCGTCAACATAAACAACACTTAGCCCAAAATCTGCGTAAACCTGATAATGCTTATTGGAGCTTGAACCATCAGTCCTATCCTATAGCCGATGTAATTAACTCGTTCCAAGCCGACATCGTTCATCTACATTGGGTTGGCGATAACTTTCTACCTGTTCAAGAAATTCGTAAAATCACAGCACCAATTATCTGGACATTACATGATATGTGGGCATTCACAGGTGGTTGTCATTATGCTGGAGATTGCACAGAATACCGTCAGAACTGCGGGAATTGTCCCCAACTTGTCCAGCCTGCACCCGATGATTTGAGCTATCGCATTATCCAACACAAGATTCAGGCATGGAAAGACCTTCCAATGGCGGTTGTCTGTCCCAGTCAATGGCTCATAGATTGTGTCAGTGATAGCCTGTTACTCGGTTGGAAGGATAAGCATGTCATCCCCAACGGCATCGACACAACACAGTTCAAGCCGATTGATTCGACCAGTGCGCGGACAGCATTCAACCTGCCCCATGATAAAAAGCTCATCTTGTTCGGTGCGTTTGGTGGCACAAGTGACCCACGTAAGGGATTTGACTACCTGCAATCTGCACTGAAATCCCTATCTGACAATCAAGATATTGAGCTAGTCGTGTTTGGTTCAGAGCACCCCCAAGCACTCGACCTCCATTTACCTGTGCACCAAGTTGGACGACTACATGATAGTGTCAGTATGGCGTTACTATATTCGGCATGTGACCTATTTGTGTTGCCCTCCATGCAGGACAACTTCCCCAATACCATCCTAGAAGCCCTTGCTTGTGGGACTCCCTGTGTTGGCTTTGATACAGGTGGTATATCTGATTTGATACAGCACAAACACAATGGCTACCTCGCACGATTACGAGACACCGCCGACCTCGCTGATGGCATCCAATGGGCAACCACGCAATCATGGGATGCAAGCAACATCCATCAAGCGATTGTTGACGAGTATGCCCTACCCCACATCGCAGAGCAGTACCACAAGCTATATGAAACTTATCTCTATGACCGCCGTTAGTTTTGGGATGATACGCCTGTCATGTCTTCTATAAGCGTTATCCATGTCGGTGTGGGATTCCAATCTGGTAAGACATAGGTTTTCGCGTCGCTATAGGTCATATAATGTGTTTGCATCAGATAGATGAGCATCAACCCCGATGTACAAAAGCCAACCGCACAATGCACATATATGTTTTTACCCTGATGTTTTTCCATCAAATCCATGAATTGCTCGACATCATCCAGAGTAGGATTTGCAAAAGAAATATCCATAACATCATATGCTAATCCAGCTTGCTGAGCATGATAGGCTTCGTCTTTGACCGAATAACTGGCTTCTTTAACAACAAGTTGAATAACAACATCTTTGCCCGCCTGTTTAATGACAGAAAACTGGTCAATAGTGGGCTGTCCCCTATAGAGATACGGTCAGTTACTTCACAATAATTTAAAAGAGATGACATATTCATTTACTTTATGCCTTCATAATAAGAATAAACATCTCCATTATAAACTTATGTCTAACCTTATAACATTAACATTTATAACAAAAAGCTTTTCAGACAGCGATTAAAGGTGCTGTTTCGATTATGTTAGTGTAATGACACGAATGATTATCCATTTGGCTAATCCCATCTCCCCCACTAACATAAAGACATACGAATACTGATGGGGAAAGTATCATGCGCCGTATACAGGGACTGTTATTGATTGTCCGTGCTTTAACACCAATTATCATTATCTTACTGATTGCTGGCTTGGCGATGACCTTTGTGCGGGATTTAAGTGCCAGTCTAGAAGCACCGATACGGGCGATTTCTGATGAGGTTGAAGTCGTTGAAACGGCTCTAGAAGATGCGCAGGAGGACTTTCTTGCTGTACAAACGACTGTGGGCAAACTCGTTGAAGACCTCGAAGACTTCACCATTCCCAACCCACTGGCGACCCTCTCCACTAACCTGACGATTCCATCTATCAATATTCCCGATTTACCCCCCATTCCAATTCCCGATGTCGATGTGAGTTGGCGCACCCGCTCGATTCGTTATCCATCAGGTCTAAGCTTCAGCTTTTCATCAGGTCTCGATATTACATGGTCAAACTTTAGTGTCACCTATCCCAGAAGCATCTCAGTCACGACAGATAACTTCAACCTATCGATACCTGACATCCCATCATTTAATGTCAACATCCCCGGTCTGGCATTATTGCGGACAGCGGTTGGCAACATCATCGACGAAGTAACCGATATTTTTGGTGTCTTTGACCCAGCACTGACTGCGATTAACGACCTCACAAAAACTCTGCAAGTCTTACCGGATAGTGTCGATACGATTATCACAGCAACTCAAACCGCCGCCGGAAACGCTGGACAGACAATTGACCATTGGAGCAATCTGATTCTACTGGTGACAGGTATCATCCTCCTGCTGGTACTGAATTATATTTTCACGGGCATGTTACAAGACTTACAACAAGGTTGGGCAATGATACGGGGACTAAGTTAAACATATCACACCCGCTTTACCTGCGTGAGAGACTGCCTTCGGTGTATAATCAGGCGTAATCTATTGACTTATAAGCGAAGGAGAAGCCCATGGCAAGCATATTGGATAAGGTCAAAACCCTGTTGAGTGCCAACTTCAACGACATGATTGACCGCGCCCTTAAGCGTAATCCCATCAAAGTATTGAATGAATATCTACGCCAACACGAAGAAGCATTGGATGAGATGCGTCACGACCGCGCCAACGCACTCGGCGCGCTGAAAACAGCCGAACGCAAAGTTATCGAAGCACAAGATTTAATCGCCCGCATCGAAGAAGAAATAGAAGCAGTACTAACGGATAACGACCCCGGTAATGACTATCTGGCAGAGAACCTCGCGCAAGATTTGGTCGGACAAGAGGAACGCTTAGCTGTCCTTAACCAAGCCTATGAATCGTCTATCCGCGTGAACAAAGCCCTACAAATGGCAGAGTCAAAAATGAAGGGGCGCATCATCTCCCTCCGCAATCAGATTGCCCTGTTAGAAGCGGTCAAGTTTGAAGCCGACATCAAGAAAATGTCCGCTGACAGACTGATTTCATCCGCCAAGATGATTTCATCCGGTTCAACCTCAGTCGAAGCCCTTGCCGAAGAAATTAAACTCCAACGTGACAAAGCCGATGCTAAATTTGAACTAGCAATGGGTACGATGGACGGCGCACTTGAAGACAATGTCACCCAATCAAGAGCCAGCGCGCGCCTCGCACAGATACGCAAACGGCTTGGTGTGGAAGCAACGGCAAAAACTGTCGAACCAACGTTGGATATGTCTGAGGATGAATTAGCGGCATTGGATTCACTGAGCTAGGTAAAGGCTTCAGATTAAAATCCTATGTCGAATCATCAACTGACCGAAGAACAACCTACATCACGCCAAACAAACGGGCGTGTTATTTTGATTACAGGTATTATCCTGTTGCTTTTCGGCTTATATATTTCCGCATTTATGATACCGGATGCACTCAATGCCCTTAGCGGTCCACAAGTAATGACACTATCGGAAGCTGCCGAATTTGCTAATATAGAGCGAACCTATGCCCGTATCGAAGATGGTACATGGGATTGTGACACACTTTACTATGTAGAGGGCTTGTCACCGAGGCATACCGGTTACGGTGGAGTGGAAGAAGAAACCAAATTCACCGAAGTATTCTTCACTGACAATGAGCAAGATGTGGTGATGCTGGTCACACTATCCGGTGACCAAAATTGCAATGACTTTGTCGAACAAGACCCAGCGGGATACTTGTATGCCATGTCTGATAGCACACGGCGGGAGTTAACTAACGATGCAAGGCTTGCACGTTATTTTGATACCGACACATTTCTAGAGTTCTGTGGCTATTGTGGGCGTGATAACTCACTGATTGGCGCAATATTCGGGGTAATTTTTATGGTATCTGGTATCGCGTTGCTCATATTTAATCTTACCCTCAAGTCCAAAGGTAACGGCTAACTTGACCGCTACCTCTATCACAGCAATTGTATTATCGTCCGGTCTCTTGTAGCCATTTATCACGGTTAGCAGAACGGGCGATTTTCCCGCTGGATGTCTTGATGAGCCATTTTTCATCGACGAGATACACATAATTTATGGTGACCGTTGTCTGTGTGGCGACGGTCTGCTTGATGTCCTGAAAGATACTCTTACGCTCAGCTTCATCATCGGTATCGACCTCAGCCACTACCGCGATTAACTCTGTACCTTCTTTGTCATCATGCACACCAAAGACCACAGCACGCCCCGGATGCACGCCTTGCACCCCGTTGACAACCGCTTCCAAGTCCTGCGGATAGACATTCTTGCCTGCGTTGATAATCAGGTCTTTGGAACGTCCAATCACATACACTTCGCCATCAACAAGATAGCCTCTATCGCCTGTTTTATACCAGCCATCGGCATCAAAGGGGTTAAGGTCATCACGCATATAATATTCTGTCAGCATACAATCACTGCTGACCATCAACTCCCCCACCTGCCTATCAGCGAGGGTCGCGCCGTTATCATCAACGGCTTTAATCTGTGTGCCTATGATTGTTTTCCCACAAGAGACCAATACCCGAGCATCAGGATTGTCAGCTTCGAGAGTGACAGCTTGTAGGTCTTGTTCGAGGCTGACACGGTTGATAATGTCAATTTTAGGGGCTTCATCAATTGGGGTTTGCGTAACCGCAAAGGTATTTTCTGCCATCGCATAACTAACCGTCAGTGCACCTGCACCTATCCCTAACTTGCCATATTTATCCAAGAACAAGTCATGGCTAGCTTGATGTACTGGCTCTGAGCAGTTAATAAACGCGCGCATAGATGCCAATGACACGTCTTCAGTGTCACGTTTGCGGATGCGTCGCGCCATATGGTTATAGGCAAAGTTGGGCAACCAACAAAGTGTCCCTTGATATTTGCTAATAGCTTTCAGCAACATCGCCGGACTTTTCACCCAATCAAACGGGGACATCAATACCAGTGGAATACCCTGAATTAGTGGCATTAAGAAACCAGCAATCAGTCCCATATCGTGATATAGAGGTAACCAACTGACAATCACATCATCATCATTCAGTGCCAGCGCATCACTATAACTCGCCAGTTGGTTCAGTACCGCTGTATGTGACAATGCAACACCCTTCTGTAAGCCAGTTGTCCCGCTGGAGTGCTGTAAGAATGCGATTTCGTCAGGGGTCGGCGTATAGGGTGTGACCTCGCCAGGGACTGATTCGAGCAACGCCTGTGAGCCATACACCGGACAACTCACCCGCTCTGATAATTCGACGGCAAATTCGTCTGTTGTCAGCACAGCGCGCACATTGGAGATGTCCACCAGTTCGGACATGCTATTCATGTAGATGTCACGGTCAAGTTTTTCGGTCAGGGTCGGGAACATTGACGGGATTGCACCAATCAGCAACGCTCCCCAGAACGCATAGATACTTTCGAGGTTTTGCGTATGTGCCAACACCACCAAATCCCGCGCACTCACCCCCATCGCTTGCAAGCCTGAGGCATAATTCTGTACTGCCTGCTTAAATTCCGCACGGGTGATGGTGATGTCGTCCGCGCCAGTCTCAATATAAATCAGGGCAGTTTGTTCGCCATCATCGGATGTTAGAGCAACGGCTGATAGCAAGGTTTGGAATGTATCACGATTGGATAAACTGAGCATATCTAACTTTCTATATCACGCATGACACGGGCAACAATCTGGTTCAGTGTATCCATTTTCTCCACCGTCAAATCGGGGTCGGGGATATACACATCAAAAGCTTCTTCACAGTAGACTGCTAATTCTGCCAATGAGAAGGAATCCATCAGCCCACCTGTGATAATGCCTTCTTCGTCGTCAATCTGGTAGCTTTCATCCCGAATCAATTCAACAGCGATGTATTTGCGAATCTTTTCACGTACAGTTGCTTCATCCATTGGTTGTCGTCCCTTTCAAAAAGTTGTTCAGCGGACTATCTTATAGCGATGTCCGAAATTTGTTTAGCATCACTTTTGTAGGGGTGGATCTGAGTTCCACCCCTACGGAGGTTGATATGAAAATTTAGGAGTTTGATTTGCCCCGCATCACATTTGGCATCATCGTCTTAAATGGCGAACCCTTCATTCGTTATACATTGCGCGCCTTATACCCGTATGCCCATGAAATTATCGTGGTTGAGGGTGCGACGGGTGGTGCAAAAAATGTAGCGACAGCCGACGGACATTCCCGTGACACAACCCTGACAACTTTGTACCAATTCAAAGCCGAAGAAGACCCCGACGACAAGCTTATCATCATCACACAAGATGGCTTCTGGTCAGAAAAAGACGAGATGTCACAAGCCTATGCACAACGGGCAACGGGTGATTATCTGTGGCAAGTTGATGTCGATGAATTTTATCAGCCCGATGCTATTGAAGCGGTTGTACAACTCTTACGTGATAACCCTGAAATTACAGCGGTGTCGTTTAAGACGATTACCTTCTGGGGTGCGCCTGATTATGCAGTGGATGGCTGGTATCTGCGACGCGGTGCGGAAGTCTATCATCGCTTGTTCAAATGGGGAGATGGCTATACCTATGTCACACATCGCCCACCGACAGTCCATAACACGGACGGTCAAGACATGCGTGACCTGCATTGGATAATCGCTGATGTGCCGATGTATCACTACTCGCTGTTGCTACCGAAGCAAGTCCTCGAAAAATGTGATTATTACAGCAATGCCGAATGGGCAAAACGTCAGGGTGCACTCGATTGGGCGAACAATGCTTATTTGTCCCTGAAGCGTCCTTTTCATGTTCATAATATTGAGGAGTATCCGAGCTGGTTATACCGCTATGAGGGCACTCACCCGCCACAAGTCATCGCTATGTGGGGCGACTTATCTCAATCTGACTATGCGATACGACAGACTGACGACATTGAGCAGTTATTGGATTCGGTATGGTATCGGGTGGCGCGATTAGTTGTGATGCGGGGTAACCAACCTGCCCTGCTGTGGAAACAATTTAAGCGCAGAGCCAAAGCAACCCTAGCACGATTGATACCGAGAGTTATCAAAGGTTTGGTGAGATAAATCGAAGTTAACATTCAATATTTTTAACATAGAGAGACGGAGAAACGAAGAACCGGAGGATTATTTCTCGGCTTTCTTTGTGGTCTTTGTGAACTTCGTGGTGAATTACAAATTTTATTGGCAGGATTGAATCAGATGCGGTATAGTCGAAGGTATCGTATATAAAAACAGAAACACCCGCCTTACTTTGGCGAGTGAACGGGTGTTTTCTGAACATAGTTACGACCATATTGGTCGGGTTTTGTGTACCTCAAGTGTACCCAATTCGCTTCGTGTTGCACAGTGAAATCCGGCGTTTCTTTCGGTCGTCTCTATGCTGAGTGCATGGGAGGACACTATTTGAGCGATTCCTTTTTCTGTTCGTGGTAGTGAGCAGAACAATATGTATCACTTTTTGTTTTTATCACGAGGGGCATGCTGCCAGTACATGTCCTTCTTTTTTATGTCCCGCTATCCCTCGCTATATCTCGTATACAGCCAACCCACACCCCTAATCTCTGGGGGGCACAAAAACCCGCTTTTCGCATAAGATGTAAATGTGAGGCGATGAATAACACCTGTTACTCCATAGCAAACACAGCACCAATAATCTCACGAATACGTGGCATATTGCGGTATTTGCTGTTTGGGGTTGAGAGTAACGGTTTCTCATTTTTCTCCGATTTATGTCAGAAAATTTTTTAGATGAGAGGGATTACCATGAGCGGTCTACACATTGATTTCGACACTTTAGACAATAACCTAACAGCAGAAATTCCTATCGGACCCGCCGAAAAAGCACTCGCCGACCACATCAACACCGACTCCCCCAGAGCTGTCAACTGCTTTGGTCTACTTGACGAAGCCACACAGACAGTCATCGCAACGGAAGCGGTGGACATCTATGGGCGCATGTCCGACGACACCGCTTATCTAATGGAGTATGGTCAGGACGCAGTGGATAGCATGAATGCCCTGATTGACAGTCTGTTTAACGACATCAATCCAGTGGAAATTCCTGAAATCACGGAACTGATGGAGAACCTCACCGACGAGATGGGGACACTCCACGACAAGTATAATGTTCGCAATCCGAAAATCCTGAAAGCCATTGAGCGCGCAGTTGAAGGCAAAGGACGCTTCTTATGGTCAAAAGCCGATAACCACGTCAAAGGCATGTTGTACGATGCCCGCGATACCAAAGGCAAAATTGATGTTGTTCATGCCGAGCTACAGGCAAAGAAACAACATATGCTCAAGAATGCGTCGATGTATGACAGGCTATATCAGATGAATCAGATTGAAATTCTCAAGATGATTCGTGTGATTGCCACACTGGAACAAGTGCGGGGACTTGCCGAAGCCGATATGAAGGAAGCCACCACCGACCCGGACATCCTGAGCGCAGGAGAATCCAACGAGAAGGTTGGTGAAATCTCGGACTTTATCCGCTTGCTTGACCTACAAATCAACGCCTTTAAGGAGAGATTGATTTATGGCTGGACAACTGGACCCGATATTCGGCGCAGTCGCCATGCCGTTGTCGCACTGGCACACAGCATCAACAGCTTGATGAAGCTCACCGTCCCGACAATGCAAGGCACTGTCCTCAAATGGATATTGCTGGTCGAGGCAAAGCAAGCAGCACAACTCAAGGGTATTGTGGCAGATGCTGCCAATATGTGGAACGTCGCTGGTGCAGAAGCCTCTGCAAAAGCCATTCCTGAAATTACCCGCGCTGCCCTCGCCCCTGTCATCACTGATGAGACCATCGACCGCATTGCGGAACTGGCAGGCATTCAAGCGAAGGAATTGTTGGAGGTCTACGACGAGGTGAACACGCAACAACAAGCCGCCAACGATGCCATGTACCGGACTCGTCTAGCTTTGCAAAAGTCAAACATTGAACTTGCTGATGTAGCGACAGAGGATGATTTGATTGAACGAGCCAAACGACTCTCATAAATTTAGCGACTAGAAGAAAGACGAATGTTGTCCTTCTTCTAGTCATTCTGCTATTACCCTACCCCATCATAGATTCTTCAACACGATCCAACCACTCATGTGTCAATAACATAAATAGCGCATCTTGCTCCATATACAATCCATGTCCGGCACGGTCTAAAGCGGCATAGGTCGCACGCGGATATTGACGGGCTACCGTAAACGCCCCAGCATACCCCACAATCGAATCCTGACGTGCTGTTAGTATCAATGTCGGTTTGTCATACGATGCCTCGTGAACATCAAATGACAGCTGATAATTTTCAGTCTGACGGAAGGTCGCCAAAAATTCAGCATCTCCCCGTGACATCGCCCCACCGAGTTCAGTCAAAATTCGTTGAATCACAGGCTTGGTTTGCACAGCAGTACTACCAAGTACAGTCCCCCGCACAGATTCCGGTACCATCTCGACTGCTTCGGGGTCAACCACAATTGCCATCGGTTCAGGCACATCGCGGTCAGCATCGTCAGGGTTCACGACTGGAGCCATCAACATCAGCCCATCAATCAGGTCTGGATTTTGTACCACCATGCCCTGCGCGATATAACCACCATACGAGAATCCAGCAACGAGAAATGTTTGGTCAGGCGCAACCTCTCCCATAAATTCGGTCATGATGCGCAACATATCATCAGAGTTCTGCACCATATCACTGGCAGGTGACATGCCCATTCCCGGCATATCAGGATAGAAACGTTGGAATCCATCACGCTCAGCAAAGACAGGCTCATAAGCAGACAGTGCGACGGTATGGTCAAGGGGGAAGCCGTGCAGAATCAAAAGCGGGATACCCTCTCCACGAGTCTCATAAAAAATTTCAACACCATTTACAGTAATATTCATTAGATTGGTTTCTTCCTGTGCTGTGATAGTAGTGAAACTGAGCAGTACCAGTACAATGACAACGATACCTTTCAACAACATACGGCGTAATACATATTGTTCTTGCATGATTTAACCTCCATTGATAAACGAATAGGTGTTGTGAATTCGTGAATGGAGTCCATATCAGGTTGGTAGTTTTGGCGTGATTTTCTCGACTGGAAATTGAATCTCGGCGATGGCTTCGTGTTCACGGTCAGGGAATGGAAACTGATAAAAAATTTCGCGTCCCGACCCTGTGAAGTGATAGCCATTCGCATTGACCCAATCCCCCAATGCACTGTAGTTACCATGTCCTAAGCTCGGTCGCCCGACTCTGACGAGTGTCAGCATATTGGGCATCGGTGGCAGATGATGCAAGGTCATTTCGGTATCTCCGATGTCAATGCTTTTGTCAGCTATGTCATCAGATACGATGTAGCCAATTTCCATATCGAGGTCGTCGTCTTCCCATGTCTCGGAATGAATCACGACCATGATGTGCTGGAGATTGGTACGTCCGACCTGTGCAGGCAATCGCTTGACCATCTCGACACCCATCAATTGCACCTCGGTTAAATCGGAAAAAATACGGCGTGTGGATAGGTAACATTGCGGTGGCACAGACTTCAACACTATGTCATAGTTTTCGAGTTTGCCGTCGCGGTCGATTTGCTCAATGCGGGATTCGATGTACTTAATCCGTGCCATTTCTTCCAGCAAAGTCTGCTCAACCTGTGCTTTCTTCAACGCCAACATGCCCCGAATTTCCTCAGCCGAAACCTCGTCATGTAACATACGCTTGATTTGTTCGAGGGTTAAGCCGAGTTCTTTGAGGGCAAGGATACGATTGAGGTGTGGCAGTTGTTTAGCCGTGTAGTAACGATAGCCTGTTTCGGGGTCAGTGTAAGCCGGTGTGAGCAATCCGCGCTGGTCATAGTAGCGTAGCAAGCGACCGGATACCTGTGCAATCTTAGAAAATTCGCCAATTTGGAACATGATGTGTCCCTTCACTCATTCAACAACACCTCCACCCTAAAGTTTGACGCGGGGTCAAGGTCAAGCAATTGGACTTAATGGTAATCTTGAATTAGGAAAATTGGAGACAAAATTCGCTTTTCAAATTTTGTTGGCAGGATTGAATCAGATGCGGTATAGTCGAGGGTATCGTATAAAAAACAGAAGCACCCGCAGATACTTTGCTGAGTAAACGGATGCTTTTGAACATAGTTACGACCATATTGGTCGGGTTTTTGTGTACCTCAAGTGTACCCAATTCGCTTCGTGTTGCACAGTGAAATCCGATGTTTCTTTCGGTCGTCTCTATGCTGAGTCATAGGAGGACACTATTTGAGCGATTTCTTTTTCTGTTCGTGGTAGTGAGCAGAACAATTTGTATCACTTTTTGTTTTTATCATGAGGGACATGCTGCCAGTACATGTCCTTCTTTTTTATCGACCTATAAAATGAGATAGTACGACTTATGGCAAAACAAAAAAAGCAATATGATAAGATTTGTGGCAACAGCAATGCTCAAAATAAAGTGAAATTTAATGATTTGAAGACCTTGCTTGAAAGTTATGGTTTTGAATTTGTTCGGTCAACAGGTAGTCATCATAGATATAAAGGTATAATTGGAGATGAAACCATTTATGAAACACTACCTCGTAAAGACCCAGTACGTAGAGTCTATGTCAAAAAGGCATGTAGTTATATTGATAGAATGATAGAAGCAACTGAGGAAAATGGCGATGACGATAATTAATCAAGCTAAAAATAAAGACTACTATATGAATCAACGCTACAAAATTCTGCTATGGCAAGATGACGATAATATCTGGAATGTTGAAATCCCTACCCTGCCCGGTTGTCGAAGTGATGGCGAAACAATAGAAGAAGCCCTCGCAATGATTGAAGATGCAAAACATGCTTGGATTGAAATGGTCTATGAAGATGGAGGCATAATACCTGAATCAGACATATCGACGAGCTAATGGGAAAATCTATTTGAGCAAGCGCATCAGCTGTTCATAGGCATGATTGATAGTCTTCATCTGTTCGGTGGTATCACGGTCGGGATTGAGGTCAGGATGGAAGAGCCGTGCCAGCCGACGATACGCTTGTTTGACCGCATCGGCATCGGCTGAATAGGATAAGCCGAGTACATCAAAATAGGGCGCGAGGGTCGGTTTGAGGAAGTTACGCTTACGGGCATAGTCTTGCTCACTAGCGACGAATCCCCCGATTTTCCAGATAGTGCGACCAATCCGCATATCAAGGCATCCCAGCGTTTCGTAATCAATATCGTCACCGAAGTTGATATAACGTCGCTTGCCCTGCCCCTGAAAATACACCGGAAAAAAATGGGCATTGCGTCCCATGACATTAAAGCCATACAACTTACTGCCATGCAATTGCACCAGCAAACGCATCCAATCATCAACCACATAATATTGATTTTCGGGAGGCAACATCAAATCACACCAGAAAAAGTAGAGGGTATAGATGTCTTTTTGGGTGTTATCTTGCAGGTTATAGCGGATTTCGGCAGGCGTAATCGAACTATCAATCAGATAGAGCATTACTAGATGACCGGAGATTAACCGCAATAAGACAATATCGCTACCATCTTCTACGACCTCCGCCACCACACCGGAATGATAAAGACGTTCAACCAGAAAGTGCCCGGCATTATTGGTGTCGAACCGCATAATAATTCACTTGTCAAACTCAACTAACAACAGAAAAAACTACACAAACACTTGCTACATTATCTTTGTGGTTATTTTATAAACCCTTATACTCCCGGAACCACTCCCATGTTTTGTATAAGCCATCTTTGACAGAAACCTGTGGCTCAAATCCGAGCAATTCACGCGCTTTGGTGTTATCACAATAGGTAATCGGCGGGTCACTCAAGGGGGTTGGCACATCCACTTTGTTGATAGTTTTACCAGAGTATTCTTCGATAATCTCAACAAAATCAATTAGTGAAATCGGCGCACCACAACCGAGGTTCATCACCTCATAGCCTAGCGGTTTATCCAATGCCGCGACCACACCCCGCACCGTATCTTCAATATATGTCCAGTCACGGTGAATATCACCACCATTAAACAACTTAATCAATTCACCTGTTTGCGTTGCTTCCATCAGTCGCCACGGCATCATGTCTGGTCGTCCAGCAGGTCCATAGACATTGAAGAAACGTAACACCGTTACATTCATATCCACAAGATTGGTATAGGTATGTCCGAGCATTTCCGCAGCGCGTTTACTGGCAGGATACGCAGCCAGCGGATGGTCAGCCGTATCCGTCTCGATGAAGGGAAGCACCTCTGTTTTGCCATACACCGATGAGGTTGAAGCCAGCACAAATTGCTTGATTTGCTGTGCTTTGCCTGCTTCTAATAGGTTCATCGTGCCTGTCAGATTCACATCCATGTACAGACGGGTTTGCTCAACACTGGCACGTACACCCGCCATTGCCGCCAAATGCGCGACATATTGAATCCCCTGCTCCTCAAAGATGCGGTTCACGAGTTCAACATCGCGGATGTCACCTTCAAATAGTGTGAAATTATCATAGGGGTCTAAGCGTTTGACATTACCACGCTTGAGTGCTGGGTCATAATAATCATTGAAGTTATCAATCACGGCGACTGTCTCGCCACGTTCGAGTAAGGTCTGCGCCACATGACTACCGACAAACCCTGCCCCACCTGTTACCAAATACGTCATACTAAAATCCCTTGCGGATGAACAAAAGCTGTTTAACTATACAACAAGGTAAGTTGATAGCAAAAGGACAAGAAATGACTGAGCAGAAAAAAACCGAACCCCATGATGCCGAAGCACTGGCAACAGCACACAATATTTATCAAGACCTGCTGACCAAACAACAAAGCATCATCTTATCGACCATCAATGCGGATGGGTCACCACACGCCAGTTATACCCCTTTTGCAATTGATGATAAAAAGAACTTCTACATCTTCATCAGCACATTAGCCCATCACACCGGAAACCTCATGAACAAGGGGCAAGTAAGCATCATGGTGATTGCCGACGAAGCCGAAACCTCACAGATTTTTGCCCGTCATCGGTTGACATTTACCTGTCAGGTCGAAGTAGTAGAACGGGACAGTGATGATTGGGACAATATCGCATCACTGTACGAAGCGAGGTTTGGCAGTTTCTTCAATCTTATCAAGGGCTTTAAAGATTTCAGCATGTTCAAACTTGTGCCTCAAGGTGGGGCGCTGGTTGTTGGGTTCGGGCAAGCTTATAATCTTGAAGGTGATACACTAGACGAGTTAACCCTACGTCGTGAATAGATTCAGCTTATTTTACGAAATTAATCATTCATACAAAAAGGAATAATCCAATGCGTGCAATATATTTTGAAGAGTTTCAAAAAGATGTCACCGTACAGACAGTAGACGACCCGACACCAGACTCACATGGTGTTGTCCTCAAAGTAGAAGCGACGGGTTTGTGTCGCAGTGATTGGCATGGGTGGATGGGTCACGATTCCGATATTACCTTACCGCATGTGCCGGGACATGAACTCGCTGGAACAATTGTTGCGGTTGGCAAAGATGTAACTCGTTGGAACATTGGAGACCGTGTAACAACGCCATTCGTTTGTGCCTGCGGGACATGCCCTGAATGTGCAACAGGCAATCAACAAGTCTGTGATAACCAGACACAACCGGGTTTCACGCATTGGGGGTCATTTGCAGAGTATGTGTCGCTATCACATGCAGATACCAATCTAGTTACTGTGCCCGAATCCATGTCGCTAGCAACGGCGGCGAGTCTTGGCTGTCGTTTTGCAACGTCGTTTCGCGGTGTGGTGCGTCAGGGACAGGTGTCTGCTGGTCAATGGGTGGCGGTACATGGCTGTGGCGGGGTTGGCTTAGCTGCCATCATGATTGCAAAAGCCATTGGCGCGCAGACCATCGCAGTAGACATTAGTGACGATGCCCTGATGAAAGCGCAAGAGATAGGCGCAGATGTGACCATTAATGCCCAGAGTACAGACAATGTCGTTGAGACCATTCGAGAAATGACTTCGGGTGGAGTACATGTTTCATTAGATGCGCTTGGTAATCGCGTGACCTGTTATAACTCGATTGCCAATTTGCGTAAACGGGGCAAGCATATTCAAATCGGTTTGATGCTAGGTGAACACAGCGACCCACCGATTCCAATGGGACAGGTGATTGCTCATGAATTGGAAATATTCGGCAGTCATGGTATGCAAGCCCATGATTATCCAGCGATGATGCGAATGATTGAGTCGGGCGCACTGCAACCAGAACAACTTATCACGCGCACAATTTCACTGGATGAAACACCTCATGAACTCATGCAGATGGACAACTTCAAACATATTGGCGTAACAATTATTGAGCCGTTTTTATCTTAAGGGCAGCCTGTCAGTTACTGTTCACCTAAATAAATATTGTCAGCTTCTGGAAGTCCTCATGGAGTACACTGCGCTTGGTGGGGTTATACAGCACCACCGCAGGATGATACATTGGCATGACATGTAAATCACCATACTCAGCTTCGGTCTGAATCAGTTTGCCGTGCATCTTGCTGATAGATGATCGCTTTTCTGGCAGGTCAAACTTCTTGAGGATATAGGTCATCGAGAAGCGTCCCAATGTCACAATCACACGCGGTTGTATCACCTCAATCAGTCTGTCGAGATAGTCGCCATAATATGCCAGTTCCATGTGGTTTGGGTCACGGTTATTAGGCGCACGGTCAAGCAAGATATTGGTCATAAAAACATCATCACGGGAGAGGTCAATTGCTTTCAACAATTCATCCAACACCTCACCAGATGGTCCAACAAAGGGTTTGCCTGATAACGCCTCTTTCTCACCGGGGGACTCACCGACAATCATGATATTGGCATCCGCATAGCCCTCCCCCAACACCGGATAGTACCGTTGGGTTGTCCGGTATTCATATAAGGGAGAGTCTTTGGCATTGATTAAATCCATACGAATCGCTTTGAGTTGGTCTTCTTTTTTCGCCAATACTGCAGGGTTCGCCTTACGTTTAAAGGTCGGATGTGAGGGCAACAGGTCACGCATGAAGTTAACAAGGTCTTCAACATCAGTCGCAAAGCGCATATGGGTTAAAACAACAGCATTACGGCGACTCAGAGATTGGATGGATTCTGGTAGTGTATTGGGAGCAGGCATTTTTGCGCCACCGACCAACACAGGAATAACAACTTTTCCCTGCTTTAATGCCGATTCTAATTCAATCCGCACATAATCATTCCACTGTTCAAGGCGACGTTCCCCATTATCATCGGTGAGCTTTCCCCAATGCGGTCCTATCATCGCCAGAAAAATATCACATTCCGATACTGCATCTTCTAAGACCTGCACAAAGTCTGCCCCCGGCTCAATATTCTGGACATCCATAAAAATATCATGGGGTTTAAATTGCTTGAGCAGATGGTCATACAACCGCCCGACATATCCCTCTGTATCTAGCCGACGATAGTTAATGAAGATGCGACTCATGAAATGCCCTCTAGCTTATGTTATCGAGTAAAGTCGTGATGACCTGTGTCAGCACACGATAGGAGAAATGCTCTAGCCCAACCTGATAGTTATGTTCAACAGTTGCCTGTCGATATGCCTCATCATCAATCATACGGCGGGTTTGTTCCAACACCTCATCTGTGATGTCATAGTTAAACTCAACAGAGTGCACATCAGCCGTTTTAATATTGGCAAGGTATATCGGATAGGTGTGGACAATCAGTGGTTTACGGAAATAGAGTGTTTCAATCAGTGCATTACCAAAGCCTTCGATGATGCTAGGATAGGTAATGAAATGAGCATGGGGATAAATATCCCACAGGCTATAGATACCCTGCTCCTCGTCACGATAATCACCGACCACATCAGCAATAAACCGATAGCGAATGCCAGCCCGTTCTGCCTCTTCGTTCAACCATTCACCATACCCGCCCTTCTCATCACCTTCATACCCTGTAATGAGATATATCAAGCGGTCATCATCCAGTTTACGAATCAGTTCGATACCCTTCTCGATTGCCTTGCGCCGGACAACCCGTGTTGGTTGAAGCACAATTAAATCATCATCGGACAAGCCCAACCGTGCCCGAAAGGTATTGGCAAAATCATCGGGTTCTGGTGGTGGGTTATCAAAGTCGAATACATTCGGCAGATAGGTGGCATCCAACCCAAACCATGCTTTGAGATTTTTCTGGGCAATGGAGTTAATCACCATATGCTGGATATTTTCACCACGAGGTGGAAACGCTGTGCTCAAGATATGATGAATCCCATTGTTGAGAAAGCGTTCGCGTTCCCAATAAAAGTCATGGTGATGACAAATCACAGGAATCTGTGAGCGTTCAGCATAATCCCGAATCGCTAAACCCAACGATAAATTCATCGGAATTGTCGAGGCATTCTGAGGAATCAGTATCTCAATATTGTACATCTCGACAAACTTGGCAATCTCAGGGCGTAACTCATCAGCAATTTCATAAATCCGCTGGATAACTTCTCGCGGTGGATTGGGACTGGCGAAGGCTTGCTGTGTCAGTGATAAAATTTCTTCATCGGCAAAGTGCATCTTCGGCACAAGATAGCCCTCAACGCTGTCGTGTTCCAACTCCCCTGCACAATAATAACAAGTATGACCGGCTTCGGTGAGGACATCCACTAGCTTTTTTGTCTCTAAGCTAACGCCATCAACGCCTGCCAATCGTGTTGAAATAAACCCAATATTTGTCATAAGCTTAATCCATTAGTGCGTGTAAAATTGATTCTAATTCTTGATACGATTCGATGCGGACAATGCGATTACGTATCCGTACCGAGCCTTCCTCATCAAGTTTATACTTGGAGATTTGCCCGCGTAATTCCATCACAGCAGGTTTCTCCGGCAGATAGGTTGTCTCTAAGAACAGCTGAGCATGACGCAACGCAATCTGAGCACGCTCAGCACGGGATGGCTCTGGCAATTCTTCGCCTGTTTCCAGATAATGTGCGATATGCTTGAAAATCCACGGACGACCCAATGCACCACGTCCGACCATGACACCGTCACTACCTGTCCGTTGCAACATCCGCAAGGCATCATAACCTGAATGCACATCACCGTTTCCGATAATTGGCATGTGTGTCGTGATATTCTTAACATCTCGAATCACATCCCAATCAGCATCACCTGTATGTCCCTGCTTGGCAAACCGGGCATGAACAGCAACCGCCTTTGCACCAACATCTTCCGCAGCTTTCGCAAATGGTACAGCCGTCACCACACCATCTTCAAAGCCACTCCGTACCTTAACCGTGACGGGCACATCAACGGCATTCACAACGGCTTCAACCACTGCTGTCGCCGTATCCACATCGCGCAACAACGCCACTCCACCGCCTTTTTTAGCTATCTTCGGTACCCAACACCCCATGTTAATATCAACAATATCCGCCCCATGCTCAACTACAACTTGCGCCGCTTCTGCGACAATATCAGGGTCACTGCCAAACAACTGCACCGCAAACGGGCTTTCGGTCTCGTGCCAATCAAACCGCTGTAATGCACGATTACGTGAGTTGTGCATAACGTTACTGCTTATCAACTCCGTACAGACCAGACCACACCCACCCAATTCACGAACGAGTGCGCGTAAAGCGTAGTTCGTATGTCCTGCCATTGGCGCAAGTGTGATGGGTGTATCAATGGTGATGTCTCCGATTTGCATCGGTTTTAAAGCATAGGTCGGGGTATTAAGCATAGGTATTGTTGGTTTTCCTTTGATAATGTGAGGTCGGCACAAAACCGACCATCTGCTCTATATCTATGTTATAGCACGAGTTCTGCCATAAAGCGGACAGTTTCTACATTAAAGGCGGTGATATTCATCGTCGTAATCGGGCTATCTTTCCACATCTGAACACGGTCTTTGATGCGGTCTTTCGAGCCAATCAGTGCCACTGTATCGACTAGTTCATTGGGTACTGCCATCATCGCTTCGCCTCTATTGCCTGCCAAGTATAGGTCTTGGATTGTCTCGGCTTCGGCTTCAAAGCCATACCGACATGCTAGGTCATAATAGAAGTTTTTACCCTTCGCACCCATCCCGCCGATATAAAGTGCTAACTGTGGTTTCATTTGATTGTATGCCATCTCAAGGTCATCTTCGATAATGACTGTCACCGACGGCGCAATATCAAAGTTCTCAAGGCTCTTGCCGTTACCTGCTTTTGCAAAGCCTGCTTCGATATATTGCTGGTAAGTCTCGCTATAGGCATCTGGTGAGAAGAATATCGGAAGCCAGCCGTCAGCAATTTCGGCAGTTAATGTGACATTCTTCGGTCCAATCGAAGCCAGATAAATAGGAATATCAGGGCGACCATGAATGATACTTTTCAGGGGTTTGCCGAGTCCGGTGGCATCTTTGCCTTTATATGGGATTTCAAAGTGTTCGCCATCATGGACGAGTGGTTCTTCACGGGCGAGGATTTTTCGCAGAATTTGGACGTATTCGCGTGATTTACCCAATGGCTTACCATAGGCACGACCATGCCACCCTTCAACCACCTGAGGTCCTGACAAACCCAAGCCGAGTAACATCCGCCCACCAGACAATTGATCGAGTGTAATTGCGGTCATCGCTGTCATTGCAGGTGTACGAGCCGGCATCTGCATGATAGCTGTCCCTAGTTTGATTTGTTTGGTCAGCGCACCAATCCATGCCAGCGGTGTAATCGAATCCGACCCATACGCCTCCGATGTCCACACTGAATAATATCCGAGCTTATCTGCTTCTAAAATCAATTCCATCGGGAGTTCAACTTTTGCTCCCGAATACCCCACCATAATTCCTAAACGCATCTATAAAACTCCATTCTAAAAATTACTGTTGTATGCAGTGTCTCATAAGGATAAACGACATACAAGCACTTATCATCGTTCGTTCATGGACAACGAATTGGACGGTCGGGATTCTCGTTAATATCGAGTGGCAACCCTAAATATAGAGATGGGTCGAGCGTATTTTCTAAGATAGCCTCGTTGAGAAATAAGCCATCGGCATCAGACTTTACAATGCTGAAGTGCAAGTGCATCCCAATCGGCGGTCCTGTCCCGCTAAATGTGCCCTGATAGCCCAACAATGTCCCCTGCTCTACCCACACATTATTTGTCCCCGGTGGAAAGGCATCTGCAATAAATGACTGTGAGCCATTATCATTCGCCATATGGGTATAGTATGTCCAGATAGTGCGCCCTGCTTGTAGTGGGTCATCGTGGCGGATAATCACAGTTGATTTCCAATCCGATAGACGGGTCAGATAGCCATCATAAGCAGCATAATTCGGAACTGTACCGGGAGCACCATCACCAAAAATATCAATGCCGGTATGTCGTCGCATTGGGTTATAGGGGCGTGCTGGGTCTGACCAAAGTAAGCCGATGAAGCCCTCGGATGGCAAAATAAAGGGCGCACCCTCACAGGCAACCCCACCAATAGTTGTCAATTCAGGTCGTGAATCTGGCAACACAAACCATCGTCGGATTTGATTGTTGCTATCACTGCCAAAGCTATCCATATACCACAACACCAATCCAGCACCTATTAAACCAACTAAAATCATTACTCCCAACAGCCCTATCAAAACACGTCTCATTGCTTGTCCAATCTAGCAAACTTGTAAAAAACTGATAAACGCTTCCCAATTAGTACCAGAGTACTGAAACTTTTTCCTCATTTCGGAATCTATATAGGCGAAGTTCAACAAAATAATAGTGGATACCATAAAGGAGTATCATCATGCAAAAGCTACGTCTTATATTTGCTATTTTATTGATAGCATCCATGCCAATAAGCCTATTGGCGCAAGAAACAACTGAATCTGAGGAAACTTTTCCACCTGCCCTATCGTTTAATGAAGCCTTTGTTTTCATTCAAGCAGAATATCCTGAAGATGAACTGCTCGAAATTTACCTCATCGAGGAAACCGGATACTGGAGTTTTGAACTCGACGAAGCCGGTGGATTGTTCATTGGCTCAGATGCTAGCATCATCGGAGATGAGGAATATGATACCTTATTCCCTGAAGAAGATGGCGAGTTCGGCGATGAAGATGATGACGAGTTCGGCGATGAAGACGATGACGAGTTCGGTGATGAAGACGATGACGAGTTCGGTGATGAAGACGATGACGAGTTCGGTGATGAAGACGATGACGAGTTCGGCGATGAAGACGATGACGAGTTCGGTGATGAAGACGATGACGAGTTCGGTGATGAAGACGATGACGAGTTCGGCGATGAAGACGATGACGAGTTCGACAATATTGAAATCGGCATTTCCATGCAAGATGCAATCAATGCGACCCTCACAGTCTACCCTAACAGCGCAGTAGTCAGCATCGAACTGGAAGAAGGTTACGGCGGTTTCTATGTATGGGATGTCGAATTAAGCAACGGTCGTGAAGTTGATGTCAGCGTTGAATCTGGCAATATCCTCAGCTTTGGCTTCATGGATGAAGATGATGATGTTGAACCCATTAATCAAAATGATGAATGGGAAGACGATGGCGACGAGTGGGATGACGACTATCGTGACGAAGATGATGATGACGATGGCGAAGACTTTGACGACGAGGACGAATGGGAAGATGACTTCGACAACGACGACGAATGGGAAGATGACTTCGACAACGACGACGAATGGGAAGATGACTTCGACAACGACGACGAAT